>Ga0181589_10000379_pt1 | contig 31742 bp, 1 predicted proteins | sample 071ome_25_FD_132444 | JGI IMG/M metagenome (GOLD analysis project Ga0181589, IMG submission 132444) | Coastal salt marsh microbial communities from the Groves Creek Marsh, Skidaway Island, Georgia - 071410BT metaG (megahit assembly) | ecosystem: Environmental > Aquatic > Marine > Intertidal zone...
CAAAATAATTTTACTTCATTTGGTCCAACATGATAACCGGGAGCAGATAACCGACCGGCCCAGGCAATCGATAAAGTAGCGTACCCTCGCTTGGCATTGGTTAATACAGCTTTGTGGTCGGCATACTGCCCCCCACCATGAACCTGAAGAAGACCGGGTAACCCACTCTTCCCCTCAGGATAGCCGTAAACTCCTGCCATCATCGCCTTTTGTCCTTTAAACATGCCGACGCGGTAGCGGACCACCTGCAAAACTGTTCCATCCTGCACCCACTCTTTCAGCACCTCTTTTTCCAGCGGTTCATTCCGGGGGTTAAACCCCTCCCACATTGAAGAAAAGTCTGCTGGAGGCACCTTCCCAGCCAAAGGTGCGAGAGTTTCTGCATGCAGAAATGTGGACAATAGGAAAAAGGCAGACAACCCGGCACAAAATAGAATTTTCATAATCCGATCTCTTAACAATTACACCGAGTACAGGCAACTTTGTAGATTCCCGCCGGGGGAGCTTACTGAAGGGGCACTTCTCAACGTTCATAACTCAAAGTAGACCCGAAGAAGGAAAATTTATACTAATTCATTTATGAATGAAGTGACCATTTCCGGGAAAGTTAAGTTTGTCGATGAGGTGAGAGAGTTTGGGAGCAATGGATTCCGCAAGCACCAGGTTGTCGTGGAGACCGGAGACGGCAGATGGGACAACCCTATTCCAGTAGAATTCACTAAAGATCATATCGAATTAAGCAAAAACTTAAAAGTGGGTGACCAAGTGCAAATTCAGTCCCGAATCAATGGACGGGAATGGCAGGGAAAAGACGGAGTCACCAAGTGGTTCACCTCGATCAATGGATTCAAAATTATTAAGGAAGATACAGGTCAACAGGAGGACCCAAGCTCATCTTATGATACTTTTGATGAATACGCCGAAGACCTCGAAGAAGATGTTTTTTAAACCCCTAAATTTATCATAAAAGTTCGCAAATCAATCCCTTCTTAAGTTAATTTCATCTTCTTGTATTATTTTAGGTTTTTGTGCTAATAGTTAAGTGCTATTTATAAAAGAGCATAAGGTTTAACTTTTATTACCTTTTAGTTCATACAGGTTGTTTTTAAATCTAATAGGTCAATAAAAATTTAGTCTCTATTTTTCGCCCCCTTTTAATAAAACTTACTCACATGTGCAGGTAAGTTTGATTTCGTGGCTCATAATCTGCTATATTGTACATGAATGCGCCTTTTGAAACTGACTAACCTTTTCCTGGTTTGGTACCTCACTGCATTACAATGCATATCTTTTGCGTTAGTAAAGGAGGACAATCTGTTAGTACGCTGGGCTTTCGATGAAGGAAATGGCTCCCTTGTAGCAGACAGCGTGGGCAACAGTGCCACCCTCTTTCTGGACCCAGCAGTTACTTGGGGATGGGAGGGCAATGGCACCGCCCTATCCCACTACTCCATGGATCTAAGCGAGGCACAAGGCTTCGGCTATGCAGAGCCCAACGAAAATCTTCAGGTCACCTCTTCCTTCAGCCTGCTTTTATGGTTCAAAACCAATGGCATCCCTGACGACTGGTCGCAACTCCTAGGCAAGAGGGAGACGCTGTCTTTTTCTTACTTCACCCAAATCAACCCCGGTGGAGAAAGCATCGAAACCTCGTTCCGCGTTTTAGGTCAGGATGAACAGTTTACCTCTACAGGTCCTGTTGGTTATTCACTCGACAAGTGGAATTGCCTGATCTGCACCTACGACGGCAGGCAATTGCAAACCTTTCTTAACGGTAAGTTGGTAGGATCCATTGGCCTCACCCAAATACCTGAAAAAGACAACGGGAACCTCGGTATTGGAGGCTCTCCGGACGGTAGTAATCTCTTCAAAGGGTGGATCGATGAAATCCGTTTCTATGATTCTCCTCTCAACGCCAGTGATGCCCTCTTGGCTTACGGGGATGGATTTGGCGACCTCGGTGCCTCGCCCGCCTTCAGTGCTGATTCATCAACTGACGAGGAGAACTCCACCGTTTTGCTTTCTTTCCTGCACTCAAACGGAAGCTTGGCCTCCGTTACTGGTCTCTCGGCCGAAGACTTTTTGATCAGCGGGGCATCGCTTACCGAATTTGAGGAAGTCAACTCCACCCACTACCGCATCGTCATCCGAGCCGACCAAAAACCCAGCCGCATGATCGTGCGGGTGCCCGCAGGCTGTGCTAGGGATGACGGCAACTTCTCGGTCTCCTCCGGCTCAACGCGTATTTCCTACCTTGATCAGATCACGGGATCTGCCCATCTAGTCGGCTGGTGGACCTTTGACGAAGTTGCTTCCCTGGACTTCAACGAATCATGGACTCCTCTTGATCTATCGCCCTCCCTTTGGCTCGATGCATCCGATGCCGGTTCCATAACCCAAACATCCAACCTAATCAGTCAGTGGAGTGACAAAAGCGGGAACGACAACCATGCAACTCAATCAAGCGATACAAACAAGCCGACACTATTGGAGGACTCAATTTCCAGTTTACACGCAGTTTCTTTCGACGGTTCTGACTCCTTGTCTGCACCCACCCGCCTTGGCCTCGGGAACAACCCAGACCTAATGGTCGTGCTGGTTGCCAATTCCGCCACCAATATTTCCGATGGTCGCCTCTTCCACCTCGGTGGTTCTAGCATGTCGCTATCCTGCGGCACCGGTACGGATGGCTGGGCCTGGAGGTTTGACGGAGGAAATGAAAGGTACGGCAACCAATCACAAAATACTTCTCATGTCCTCGCCTGGGTAAGAACCGTGGGGTCAACAGTTGCCGATTCTCGATTCTATCTCGATGGATTCGAACAGGCATCGACCTCGGACAGCAACGGGGCAAGCTTCCCCTCAAGTGTCACAAGCCTCTATGTCCTCGGAGCCAACTCCGCAGGAACGGGCAACTTTTTCCATGGATCTATTGGGGAACTTATTGTTCTCAACTCTGATTCCTCCACGGACCGAACCGCTCTCGAAGAATACCTTACCAGTAAATGGGGCTTGGGTGATCGCCACTACGCAGACCTATCCGGTGGGAACCGTAGGCTCGTTTACAGCGGGGAGGAAAACACCGGGGACGCCAAGTTTGGCCCTTCTCTGAAATTTAATGGTCTTGGTGATTTCGCTCGTATACCGGTGGTTGCACCCGATTCCGCTCCTTTTGAATTGGAGGACATAACGCGCCCAGAACTTCTTCATGGCTGGTGGCCAATGGACGGGGACGGGACTGACCGATCAGGCTACGAGAGAGACGGTTCTCTCTCCGCAAATGCCAATTTCACTACGGGTCGTTTTGGCAAGGCTCTGGATCTGTCTTCGGGCGGCAGCTTCATCGTCCCACAAGTCTCTGGTGGTGGAATCCTCGGAAACCAAGCACGCACGGTGTCATGCTGGGTAAAGACAAACTCCCTGAATGTCCCCATAGTACAGTGGGGTTTGTCCAACACAGATGGAAAACTTTGGAAGATAATGCTCGACTTCAACGAAGGCCCAGGAGGGACTTTGGCACTTAATCTAGGCGGATCATCTGTTACCGGCGGACTTTACCCCGTCAACGACGGCAAGTGGAGACATATTGCCGTCAGCTTGTCGGATAGGATCGAAAATACTCAGGTCGCGACTCTCTATGTGGACGGTTACGAAGATAACCTTTTTTACACCAATTTTAACTCCAACACCCTAAACATAGACTCTTCACCCTCTGACCTCGTTGTAGGGGGTGAAGACTTTGTCGGATGGGTGGATGATCTACGAATTTATTCAGGGGAACTCAATGCAGGCGAAATCCTTCGAATCCACCAGGAGGGCTCCCTTGATGACCTCAATCTGGTTGGTGCTGACTTCACTCTTTCGGTATGGATCAAGCCAGATGCCCTACCAGATAGTGACCAGTTTGAATTCGCTACCGGTCGAGCATACTGGAGAAATTGGGGTGGGGATGTGCGCTTTCAAAAATGGCCACAAGACAAGGTTCACAACGATGTTCCCCTGTTCGATCCAGGAGGGGAAATGTTTGATGAAATTATACCTGAACCTGCTGAGCTCTATCTTTTTGAGGGAGCACTGGGCGACATGACCAAGGTTGTCGGAGCAGACAACTGGGGAGGCTGGTCCATAGGTTCATCAGGTGGTTTCCTCGAAGACGAAGACCCCTCTGATCATGCCAAAATTATGCGAATCCCTGCGGGGGACCCAGATGGCGAACCTGCCTATGCAACAGACTACCAGGATTCCTTGAGCAAAGATCCGCTTTATTTCGCCTCATCACTTAACACCGAATATTCTGGAAGATGGCCCCAAGGTGCTTTCATGGCCAGAGGCATGTTCAACATAGACAACCAAGTGCAGCCAGGCTTGTATTACCTCTACGCTGGAGGCGGCGGATGGTCGACTTTCTGGATCGATCGCAATCAAGATCAAGAATGGGACCGTAAGGCTGAAAGATTTGTTCATAATATCGGAGGCTGGGGATGGGACAGGAGTAACCACCGAAGCTTCGTTTTCCTTGGTCATCAAGTACCCCTTATCACCCAGCCCGGCATCGCAGCCGACCAAGGTCTCGCCATTGGCCCAAACCAGTCTATATCAACTTGGAAAAGCTACACTCAGGAAACAGTTCAATCTTTCCGGGAAAAAGCTTGGAAACTCGGGCAATGGCATCACATTGCAGCCACTTTTGATTATGCGAAACATAAACTTTCGACCTTTTTGGACGGGCGACTGGTAGGCTCCATTAATTTAGATTCTGAAGAGATTGGTGATCACCGTTGGGGAGACTGGTACCTCGGAGGCCCTGGACCTCTGGGAAGTATGCAGTTTTTTGCGGGAAGTATGGATGATCTGCGAATTTACGATGCAGCACTTTCTCCTGTTGAAATTTACAAAATTCACAACGGAGGTGAAGGCGATCTTGGGGTAGCTGGTTACCTTGAAGCCCCTGAGGTCACCTCTCTTTCAGAAATAGATCTAACCCTCTCGTTCTCCAAATACGGCCAATCAACTCCGGTTTCAGGACTTACTGCTGCCGAAATAAACGCCAGCTTAATAAATGCTGAACTTATCCCTGAAACATTTCAATCCTCGGATCAGAATCACACTTTCAATTTCAGAATTATTTCTGCCTCCGGCAAAAAAGTTTCTTTCAACCTTGGTGCAGGAGCTGCCGAATGGATGGGTGAACCTACCCTTGCGGTCAATCGTGAGATTATGATCATGCCCGAGGTGGCACACGCTGAACAAATCCTTCACTGGTGGTGGCTAGATGAGGGGTTGGGTGCCGAGACTTCAGACAGTATTGATGGATCGGTGGGGAATTTAAAAGGAGATGCATCTTGGTGGGCTGACTCCCTCTACGGAACTAGCCTAGGCTTCAGATCGGCCGGAGACCTTGCCCTTATCGGCTCCCTCGATGAAAATTTCACTGAGGACCAATTCAGCTTATCTTTTTGGTTCAAACGGGAAGCAGATACCCTCTTTCGCTCTCCTCAGCAGGTAGGGAATGTAATGTTGTCCTTGGGCGGTGCAGATTTGGCCAGTCTACAGGTAGGAACTGGCCCTTCAAGTGTGGAGGTATTCCTCAATTCTGAAATTTACACTGGTAAAGTACAGCTTGGAACAAATGTCAAAGATGGAGAGTGGACTCACCTCCTTCTTTCCTATGATGCAGATTCCTCTGACGGTTATGAATTGAAGCTTTACCTTAACGGCACCTTTGCTGCCGAGTCAGGAGACTTTGGCAACTCTTTGATCACCACTAACGATTCTTCATGGATTTTAGGTGCAGACTCTACCTTAGGATTGGATACAGGAAGGTTTTTTGGGCTACTCGATGATCTCAGAATCTATTCTACAGTACTCAAGGAAAATGATGCTGAAAATCTCTATAATCTTGGAGTCAGTGACCTCCAACTAACCCTCGAACCATACGAATTGGATGCCACTCAAGACCCTTTGAAGTCAAACGAAGTGGTGGTCGACTTCAGGTTTAAAAAATACGGCGACTTTCTTGACCTCAATGAAGTCTCAATACCCGATCTCGACTTTTCGCTTCCTGCACCAGATGATTACCCTGAAGTTTTACTTTGGCTGGATGGGTCTGATCCTTCGAATATGGATCAATCTACCACCTTCGGGGCGTCTGGATCTCCTTCGGATGGAGATCCTGTTAAGTTTTGGGCCGATAAAAGCGGAATGGAACACCATGCTGTTCATGTTAGCGGTACTGATTCCCCGATTTTTCGCTCAAACACATTTGATGGTGAGCTAGCATGTGTCGAGACCGATAATGCCCAGTTCCAGTTATCTAACAGTTCCGAGGACTTCGATGCCTTAAATAACCTTTCTCTTTTTCTGGTTTATCGGTGGACTGGCTCCGGTGACACATGGAAGAGCATGATTTGGAAGGGCTCAGGTTACGGTCACAACTTTGTTGGTACTTTCTGCGTTGGGAAAATGAATCTCGGTGCAAACCAGGGATTAGGAGTTTGGTACTACAATGGTAGCAGCGGCAAGGTAAAGCAGCATGGCAACCGACCCAGCTATGCTGATACCTCTGCTCGAATTTTCTCTTTGGTATATGACAGCTCAACGGGAATTAGTTCGATTTGGGCAGATGGTATCCTCGCATCCACTCACAGCGTTGGCTACAATCCTCTACCTTCCAGTTCAGGTACGCCGGTGAAGCTTGGTGACTACCCGAACGGGTCCACAAACCGTTATGCGGAAGTTGTTATGCTGAGTTCTGCCCTATCTGAGGATCATAGACAAATGCTTGAAGGATACCTTGCTCAAAAATGGAAAATGACAAACCAACTTCCGGAGGATCATCCCTATCTTTCTGTTTTTCCGAATTTATTGGTCGAAGATATGAATGGCAACGAAGTGCGCAACCTCACCGTTGAAAAAACCGAGGACAACTCCAGCCTTAGGATAAGGTTTGTACCAGAAATTTACCCAAGTAAGTTTTCTCTCTCCTTACAGGCAGGTATTGGAGTTGACTCCAACGATATGCTCAATCGTCCGGCAACCGTTGAAGTCGCTTTCGGTCGACCGGTCACTCGTTTGGATGCCCTTTCTGCATGGTGGGCTTTTGATGATCGGAATCTCAGCTTTGTAACCGATTACTTCGACCGCTTCCACGGACTTTTTGTTGATAATAACCTAACAGATGGAATTGAAGTAACCTACGCCGATGGAATTTTTGGATCAGCCCTGCACTTTCCGGGCAATTCCTGGGTCAAGACCTCTGGTTCGGCGAGTGCGTTAAATATACTCGACAACAAACCGCGGACGATATCTCTGTGGATCAATGCTGAAAACACAAACACCTCTAACAGCGTAATTTACGCACTGGGAGATCTACCCGGCAACCGTGTATCCGCTAGGACTTCCTGGGGATTGCAGGGAATTTGGAGCAATGTTTGGATGAGATCATTTTACAATCGGCACAGTAATAATTTTAGTCGATCAGGCAGTTATTACAATAAATGGACTCACCTAGCCCACATCTGGGATGGATTGTACTCGAAAGTCTATGTAAATGGCAGCATTCGACTTAACGCACAAATAGTTGAGGGAATGAAAACACAAAGTCGTATCCCTTTGACCTTTGGCCACTTTGCAAACAGCACCCGGGGATGGAACAACGACCACTTTCGGGGACTGATGGACGACTTTCGCGTCTATGGTGCTGCCCTCAATGAAGACGAAGTCCTACAACTTTACGGCGACGGATTGAGTGATTTTTCCATCAAACCGGAAATCTCAATCGATCCTGTTGTGGAGGGCATCCAGTCGACTGGCACCGTTTCCTTTACCCGTAACGGAAATCCCATATCTATACCAAATCTATCTGCATCTGACTTCAGCATTGAAAATGGTTCCATTGTGGAGGGATCTTTGAGTAGCGAGGATAATGTCAGTTGGTCTTTTGCTTTCTCGCTTATTCAAGAAAACCTTCCTTCCTCTATTTCGCTTATCAATGGTGCGATTATCGATGGGTATGGAGAGCCTAGTGCATCGGCTACCACGCAGACGCTGAAGATGTATCGCTCAGTTACAAGGGGAGAGGCCTTGGACGCATGGTGGAGTTTTGACCGTGACAACCCTTTTTCAGACGAGGTTTCGAGCGATGCGGGCGATGGCTCAACTGCCACCCTGATTGAAGCTTCACTGTCTTCTCAAGGTAGATTTGGAAATGGTATTGCCTTTGATCGCCCCGGATCTGATGGGCGTCTTAGAATCGAGCCAAATGGTATTGCTCTTAACTCTGGCGGATGGGCGATCTCCCTATGGTGTAAGAATCTGGTCCCCCCAAAACCTGGAGGTAAAGCCACTCTATTCCGCGGACAGGACAAACAAGCAGACTCTGACTTCGACCATTACCTAAGTTACCGTGCAATCGACCGAAGGCTTGGCTTCCTAGACGGCGATGAAGAAGACAAATCCATACAGTTTCGACCCTCAAATTATTTAATCGACCCCCTTCTCTTAGATAAATGGTGTCACTTTGCAGTGGTCGGAGAGGGTCAGCGTACACGCTATTATATTAATGGAGTATATGCAGGTGATGTTGGAATACGTGACCAAAGCGACCTCTACTATGTTGGCAACTCCAGTGGAGATGAATTGTTCGCTGAGTTTATCGATGACCTTCGAATCTACGGTACTTCCCTTAGTCCTGTTGAAATTGGTAAGATTTATGGCGGAGGCTTTGGGGATATGTTTGCATCTGCTAAAGTCGAGAGCAACTCTACCATAGGTTCTTCGCCTCAAGTTTTCCGCCTTGAATATGGTAAGGACGGGATGATCGAAGTAGTTGAAGGATTAGCCCTAGAGCAAATCGCTTTGGACCACGGAGAATTAATTAGTTTGCAAGCCGCGGAAGATAACCGCTCTTACCTAATTTCGGTCGAACCGGGCCAAAACCGCACTCTCCACAATGCCCAGATTCCAGAAAAACCAATCCGTTTCAAAAATTTAAGGCTTTGGCTTGATGCAAACGACCCGTATGGCGGAACCTATGATTTCCTTGCCACCCCGACCCTGTGGGTCGATGCCAGTGATTTATCCTCCATCACCACTGTGAATGGCTCCAACGATCTTGATACATGGATGAATAAATTCGACGATTCGGTTAAATTGCACAGTCACGCCAATTTAAAACCCAGAAGCGGGGTCGCAAATATCAATGGCCTCAATGTTATTGATTTCGACGGAGCAAGTGGAAACTTTGATCGCGTTGACGCCAAACGCAACGGTTCTAGTAACTGGAGTGCGCTAAGTAGCGACGGATCAGTTAGTGGTACTTATTCGGATGTCGCTTTCTTTTTAGTTCTTCAGCAAGACACACTTGTCCGTTCCAGTTGGCCTTTCGGGCTGGGTTGGGGAGGTCATTTCCCTTGGACTAACGGGCATGTCTTTATGGACACACCCTCCAGAATTAATTATCGATTCTTTACCCGGAATGTACCCATTGTTTTTTCTGGTTACTACTCCAACTCAGAATCGGTCCGAAAGTTTCATCTAAACGGAACCCAGCGACTTTTCGCCACCAATGTGCAAACGCTTAATGCCGGACACTTTGTCTTCCCTAGTTCAAGTTGGAATCAATATGACGCCAAAGTTGGAGAAATGATCTTCCTCGTTGGCACTCTCACGGAAGATGAAAGGCAGGCCTTCGAGGGGTATCTCGCCCACAAATGGGGTTTAAACAGTAGCCTCCCATCTGCTCATGCCTTTAAAAACTCTGCTCCCAAAACGATCAACAACGAAGATTGGACACCCACCAATCCCTACCAAGACCTAGTTTGGCTAAGCAAAGCGAACGGCCGCAATAATGCCCGACCAATTCGTGGGCCGACCTTGGTACCTGACGGAGCGAGTGGCAAGAATGTCATGAGCTACAGCGGGAATAATTCTGAAAGCCATTCTTTCGACATGATTTCCGACATCCGTACTGTTTTCTGGGTGATCTCTGAGGACTCTGATGTCTCCGGCTCCGGTCTTCGCTACTTACTTGGGGACAGCACCAAACAGCCAGACTGGCACAACAATAATGATGGCAATATTTGGGGCTCCACCTGGGGGAATCCGAGCGTGTATTTAGGGCAAACTCGTTTAAATGGTGCCGTGGTAAATGGGCAAACTACACCCAAGCCAACTACCCTCTCCGTTGTATCGCTCAGAACTCTTGACGATGTCCAAGCCAACAACTTCAGCAACGACAGAAACTGGAACGGCCGATCCTGGAAGGGAAAACTTGCCGAACTGCTAATCTTCAACCACCCCCTCACCGATCAGGAGATCGAATATGTAGAGGGTTACCTCGCCCATAAATGGGGTCTAGAAGGCTTGCTTGCTAGCAACCACTCATGGAAATTGGAGGCACCTAGCCGAGATGTCGGCGAAGTGTTCACCTATGACATCAGCAAGCAGGTTGAACCGTATGCCCATTCGTTCCTACATCATCTTCCGGCCTACCGCTCCGATGACTTGATCAGTAGGTGGAACTTTAATGAGGAAACCACTTCTTCTAGCGGGTCCCGCCAAATTCATGACCTTGGTCCGGGTAGAAATATCGCGTATGTGGTCGGCGGTGCTACACTTACTCCCGGACGATTTGGATCTGCCCTTCTTCTTGATGGAGATGGTGACTTTCTAGAAATCCCCCGCTTTCGCGGAGCTTACAATTCCAGAAACCTCACCATTACATCCTGGGTACAATTAGCAAACACTGGCTCCACATATAATGCCGATGACAGCACCCTATTTTCAAGTGCCGGAAGTTCTGCAAACCACGGGCGCTTGTGGTATGACATCAACGCCAATACAATCGGAAGCCGTACTTTTTCGTTCACTCTTGGGTCTCCCATAGCCATTTACAACCGCATAAGTGGCTCCGATGGACTTGGAGTGGCCGGAAATTGGCAACTGGTGGTAGCGGTAATGGATAACGACAGCCGAAGTCTTTACCTCAACGGAGAATTGGTGGCTCAATCAACTTCCCCAACATCCTCAATCTCATTCGAAGGAAACGATGTGAGGATTGGCTCTTGGGATATGGAACCAGAAGGTGACTTTTCCGGAATGATCGATGAACTACGCCTCTACAACGCCTCCTTCACCTCAGCTGATGTAGAAATTTTGTGGAATTCGGGTTCAGGAGACCTGGGTATTATGCCTGCGATCGAACTTGAGCCCAATCACAGTGCAAGAGAGGTAAATGGAACTCTCCGTTTTCTTCAAGTAGGGTCTGAGGTAGCGGTAACTGGTTTCTCTGAGCCCGATTTTCTGATCAACGGAGGTTCATTAATTTCTATGGAAGAAAACGATGCGGGGGCTTACCAATTCTCTATCCAACCCGACCGTATTGGTGTGCCTGTAACTCTTTCGATCCCTGCAGAAAGTGGCCTTGGTCTTGACGGTCTCACCTCGACTGGTGCGATATCCTATCGTTTCACCCAAAGCCCGACGGTTACTGCGGTAGACGACCTAGTGCTCTGGTACGGGTTTGAGGGCAATCAATCCAACCGGGTTTATGATCTCTCGAACCATCAAACTGATGCAAGGCGACTTGGGGGGGAATTACAACCTGGCAAATTTTCTCAATCTTTGTACCTAGAGCCGGGTGACCTTGTTACCGTACCTGGTTCAAAAGTTTCACTGAATCAAACCTTCACCCTTTCAGTTTGGGCTAAAATTCTCGATGATGCGGAAGGGATTCTTCTAAAAAATGGTCAAGCCAGTCTAGAATACACCGATGAATTAAAAATTCTTGCTCGGGCTCAAATTGAAGGCTCCGCCATCGAGGTCTCCTCGCCGGCTCCTTTAGGCAGGTGGGCTCATTTCGCATTGGTTCGTGACTCACTTTCCCTGAGGCTCTATATCAACGGCGTTGAGCAAAACCGTAAGGAAGCAGTGGGTGCCCTCGGTTGGGCTGCAGACCTCAGTCCAGATCTTAGCCTTGGTTCCGGCGAAAGCTGGCCGACTGGGCCCAAAGCTATCTTCGACGACCTTCGAATCTACAAGCGTAACCTAGACTCTGCTGAAATCACTGCGATTTACGGTGCTGGTAGCGGAGATCTGGGAATTCGCCCGCTAATTTCGGGCACCTCTCCATTTCCTGCCTCGTTGAACGATCAAAGTCTGATCTTTCGACAAGAGGATGTAAATCTTACCACCTCAGGGCTTAGTTCATCGGACCTCAATATAACAGGAGCGAACATCGTCAATTTTGACACTACTGATCAATCCTGGCAGATCCAACCCACAAGCCAACCTTCCGAGGTGAGAGTGGGCATTCCCTATGGTACAATCTCCGTAGATGGGAACCTCAGCCAAGCAGGTGCTTTTAATTTTTACCATCGCTCTCTTACCGCGGTTGAGGATGGACTCATTGGTTGGTATACCTTTGATGAAGATAACGGATTTTCGACTAAAGACTTTTCTGGGAACCTACGGCATGGGTTCTTCAAAACCATTGATGCAACTACACCAGGTGGGGGCAACCTCACTAGCTCCGAAAGTGGCACCACCAGCTACGGAAAGTCGAACGCTTTTGACAACAACATGGAGGGAGCCAACGATAAATGGCTGGCAAACTGGGAGGGCTTGCCAGTTAATATACGCTATGACTTCGGTTCTCCGACCCAAATCGGCAGCTATGCGATCTACTCCCAAAATGCTGATGAAGAAACCAAATCTCCCAAGTCATGGATTGTGGAAGGCTCTAACGATGATGCAAATTGGAATTTGCTGGATTCCGTTTCTAACCAAACCCATTGGGATGAGTGGGAGGGTCGTATCTTCGGCATAGAAACTTCTGGATCATATCGTTATTACCGAATTACCTTCACAGGGATTAGCGGGCAGGTCACACCATCCTACCTGGATGACCTTTTAATCTGGCTGGACGCAACTGACACCGATGCAGAAGGCTCGCACAGTGATATCTCGGTATGGAAGGACAAGAGTGATCAGGATTATAACCTCATAGCCATTGGCGATCCGCAAACTAACTCGCGCACCCTGAACAGCCTGAATGTAATTGATCTGGACGGAAATGATTACTTTGAAGGCTCAGAGGAATACGCCACCGGAAATAATTTTTCCTTCTTCATGGTCGCAGGAATTGATCAGGTCGATAGTGCTTACGATTCAATGCTTTCAATACGGCAGAGTGCTGGTGAACCAAGCTTTCAAATTGATGCGGCCGAGAACGCTGCTTTTAAAATAAGATTTTGGAACACCGACATGGGGGTGGTAAAAACCTTCTCATCCAGTGCTCAAAACGGGCCGAGTATCTACGAGTTTATCTTCAACGCTGAAAATCGTTCACTTTCAGTATATTTGAACGGCTCGAATCTCGGTGAAACTCCCTACACCTCCCAACCCAATCAAGGTAACCATTTGGCTCTTTTTTCGAACAGAGGCTTGGGTTCATATTTAGATGGTTACATTGCTGAGTTAATCGGCACAAACTCGGCGGTCGATACATCCACTCGCCAGAAAATCGAAGGCTACCTTGCTCACAAGTGGGGCTTGGGGGCATCTCTATCCTCCAACCACCCATTGGCACGACTTTCAATTGGTGAAATAGAATTCTTCCCCCCACAGGAGCACCAGGTAGCCATTTTTGGCAATGCGGTGAATCTCTCCGGTGAAACCATCGAATTACCTATTCGGCCTGACCAAAGCAGTAATACGACTGGCTTGAGCGCAGCTATGTGGATCAAACCTGAATCAGTAGGAGGAAGTGGTTCTGATCCCTCTATTTTGCTAAGCTCTGAAAATGGGGGGCTTGATTGGTCCTTCGGCTTTCAGTCCGGCTTTCCATTTGCTCGTACCGGAGCATTGGAACTGACTAGCCCCACTCAAGCCTACTCCGGAAACTGGCTGCACTTGGCAGGGGTTTTTGATCCATCATCTAACCGCACATTATTGTATCTCAACGGGGATCTCGGAATTCTTAATTCTCTCGGATACGACAGCTCAGTATCCCGGCTTACCATTGGCAGTGACCCCGAAGGTAGTTATCCATATTTCGGGCTCATCGATGACCTTCGACTTTGGAACCGCCCCCTAAGCCCGTCAGAAGTCAGCCTGCTTTATGGAAATGGCCTCGCAGACTTCGGTCCCAAAGCGATTTTCGAAGTAAATTCCCCAACTTTTGAACCCCAGATTGATGCCTTACTTTCTTTCAACCAACCATTCGCGGACTTCGACCCATACAATGATCTGACATTAAACGGATTTACTCTCGAAGCAGTAGAAACTGAAGATAACCGCTCATTCCAAATCTCCTTAATCCCTGAAACCTACTCTGCCTCATCGCCCTCGGTTACACTTGAGGCCAATTCGGTCACAGACTTTTCTGGTAACAGCAATTCCGAATTAGTCCTTTCGGTGGACTACAGAGCCCACCAAGTTGCTGAGGCAGATCTTCTCCTTTGGTGGAAGCTAGATGAGAACGCGGGCTCATCCGCCTCCGATTCCTCGGGTAATGGCAACAGCGGTTCGATTGGCAATCCAGACTGGAATTCATCTGGAAAATTTGGATCCTGCATCTCTTTTGATGCCGCATCAAATCGTGCAGTTACTCACAGCGGGCTCGATTCAGATTATCCTAGCTTCACCATATCAGTATGGGTTTACCCGAAAAGTGAGAACTTCTTCATTTTTCATTGTGAGGGACCCAATCCCGCCCTATCACTGAGTTTAGAAAAGCAGCGGGCGTTGTTTGCTCTGACAGGACTTGCTCCATCTTACCTATCGGGAGGGCCGAGTGACCAAGTACACAGCCGTGGAGTTATTCCCTTGGATAAGTGGTCTCATCTCGCCCTAGCCTACGATTCCAGATCCCGTGATCTTCAACTCTATTTAGACGGTGAGCTCGATCTATCCTCTTCCTTTTCTGGAAACCACCCCTTCCCTTCCTCCTCCAGTTTTCGCCTAGGCCCGCCCGATGGAGTTTCCACCACTTTTGGCGAAGTTGATGACTTCCGCATTTACAATCGTGCGCTCTCCGATGAGGAGATTCATGGTGTCTTCGGCTTATCGAGGGGAGATTTCAGGGAACCCGGCATTGAATTTTCGAATTCCCAGCACTACGAACTTCCCATTTTTGTCGAAACCACTTTTTCCATAGACGGGACTGCGGTTGATCTAAACGGCACCTTCGATGAAGGCGACATCACTTTTTCTGGCAGCAGTCCCAATCTTGTGGGAATCACCCAGTTATCCAAAGGTAAGTATCTGCTCGAAATTCTTCCTGAAAACAATGCATCTGACTCTCAATTCACCCTCTCGATTGATGGTTCCAATATTTCAACTGCTTACTTCAATGAGTCTTTTCCCCAAAAAAGTCTCACGATATCTTACAGTCCACCTGTGCCATATTTCGCCTCCTCTGATCGATCGCTTTGGACTCGAGGAGAGTACGCAGAGGTTAAGGTTCTAGCCGAGGGCTTCCTTAGTTTAGATGCCTCAGGTTTACCGGATTGGATGGAATTTAACGCAAGCAGTGGCATTTTGAGTGGCATTCCTTCTACCGGCGATTCGACTGCGGTTACCTTAACTGCAATGAATCCTCGATCTACTACCGCCCAAACTCATCGAGTTGAGGTCTTTGACCCAACTGCCTTTGCTGCCCATCTAGAGTTGTTTCCCTCCAACCCACTTTCCCCAACCACACCCAACAATATACCAGGACTTCTTTTACGACTGGATGCAACTCTCCTAACAGAGAGCAATGGTTCCGCTATTCACTCTTGGAGTGACTCCTCTGGGCATGGTCGAGATTTTGACCAGCACAGAGGTAATCCTGTCGTCCTTAGAAACTCCATGCTGGGTAACCGTAAAGTCGTCAACTTCGATGGGTATTCGCAGCTTTATTCCCACACTGACTTTGGCTCCCTGTTGGAAGAATACACCATACTTGCCCTAATCAGGCATACTGGTGGTGCAGACCAGGCAGTTATTGGATCAATCGGTACTGATTGGATATTCGGGCTTGGAGAGAATAAATCAGCCTACTGGAAAATGGACTCTAATCTTCTTTCTAGCAGTCCCACCGCTGATCAAAACTGGCACTTGCTCTCGGGTTCGATCGATGAAACGGGGCAGGTTTCTCTTTGGCAAGATGGTTTTCTCATGCATCAAGGGCAGCGCCCCAACTCTGCCCACAGCAAACCAAGACTCATTTGCCTGGGCGGCACTCAGGCCAACGAAGCGTTCTCTAAATCTGAAGTAGCCGAAATTCTTCTTTACGATAGGTTTCTAAAAAAAGGGGAGAGACTGGACCTTGAAGATCATCTACGCTTAAAATGGTCTCCTGACAGCCTGGCTGACTTCCCTTTACTCGTTCGTCTGGATGATGGGCAACACCCCGACTTCTCTCTTTCCACATTTGCTGATCCTCTAACTGCTGGGGACTTACGCTTTAGGGATCAACTTGGTAGACCGCTAAGTTATCAGATTGATGACTGGAATGGGTCACAAGGACAGTCAACCATTTGGGTTAGACTCGAGGAAATTTCTCCTGACCTCCAGCTTTTCGCTTATTGGGGTAATGAGAGTAACCAGTCGATACCCAGCTACACCACAGATGGTACAACTTGGGAAGATTATGCAGGGGTCTGGCATTTCTCTGATTACAATGACTCCTCTTCAGCTGGATACGATGCCACCGCTAACGGTTCACCGGAAACCAACGCATCCGGAATAATCGGAGACGCTTTACTTTTGAATGGAAATAGTGATTACCTATCCCTTTCAACCTTCACAGGCGTACTAGGTGATTCTCCGAGGACCATCGAAATGTGGATTCGTTCATCCCTACATAACTCAGGAATTTTCGGATGGGGAGCTGCTGGTAACCGTTGGAATGTTGGCTGGGATGATCAAGGACCTTGGGTCTCAACGGAGAATGCTCAGGGAATTAGGCAGGGAAGTGCCCTGCTCGGGAATAATCTGTGGAACCACCTCCAAATAAGCTACCCGGGGAATGGTTCTGACCTAAATGCCACCCGCATTCACTTAAATGGTCAGCTGGTAGATGCTCCTAACTCCTCCACGGATGGATTAGTTGATACCACCTCTGGAGCAGACTTGGTAATTGGGGCACTGGCGGACGCCTCTTCCTTCATGCAAGGTTCGATCGACGAAATGCGAATCTCAACCGTAGCCCGAAGTTCCGCATGGGCCCGCCTTTCTTTTGAAAGTCAGCGACAAGATGACACTTTCTTGGAACAAGATCTCCTCTATCTACAATCACCCTCACTTCCTGCTGATATCAATGTGACCGTTCTTTCGTCCTCCAATGCCCTCTTTCAACTACAAAGTTCGCCACCTGCTACTCATTATCAGATTGAGGGGACTTTGCCTGTTGGGCTGAGTTTTAATCAGGCAACTGGAATACTTTCTGGAACAACCGACGATAATGGTAGCTTTGAGCTTAATGCAACCGCTTCCAATGCACAGGGGAGCTCAATCGCTCGATTATACCTTGAGGTAATCGAGGCAATCGAACCCCCCGTCGTCTCCCTAGGATCTGTAACTTCAGTTGTTGGAAGCAAAGCACAATTACTGGGCGACCTTACTTCCACTGGTGGAGCTACCTGCACGGTCACTCTGTTCTATGGAGTCGCCGACAGAAATCAGGCTGCGGAAAGCTGGGATCATTCCCTTGACCTTGGATTATTTCACCAAGGTTCCATTCCTGCAGTCCTCAATGGCTTGGAAAGCGGAAGTACCTATTACTATCGATTTCGTGCAGATAATTCCCTTCAATCATGGTCAGAGTCCGGGAGCTTCACCACCCTTCCTTATGACCAAGGTATTCTTCGCATCAATACAGGTTGGGATGATCAGGGAACAGGTGCCGGATGGTTTTGGGATAAGGGCCTGGGCGATGGAGAGCAAAAGATGTTTGAGCCCTCGATTACTCAGAATCTTTACTTTGCACCCGACGGTACATCCTGGACATTAAACAAAGCAGTTTTCACTTTCGATGAATCCTTGTCCTTGGGCTCAAACCTTGAGCGGGTAATTTTGGAAGGAACCAACGCGATCTCAATAGTCGTAAGTGGGGATGTTACCCTTGGCCGCAGTCTTGACGGATCAATCTACCCTTCAAGCCCTCACCTGAACGGTGGTTCTCTTACAGACGGCTATGACGCTTTTTATGCAGACGACCCCACAAAAGGGAAACGATCCGCCCCTGGAAACCTAGGCGGATATGGGGGTGGACAAGGCCCAGGCAAAGGTCTTTCCATCGGTCAAACCACTGCTGGCGGTGCATCGGGTGGCGGTGGTTCTTTCGGTGGTGAAGGAGGCTCTGGTGCTTCCGGAGCAGCAGGTATAATCTACGGTGCTCCGTCGCTCGAACTACTCATCGGAGGCTCTGGTGGTGGATTGGGCAACTTGAGCGAAGCAGGCGGTGGCGGCGGTGCATTTGAAATTATTGCCAGTGGTAAAGTTAAAGTAAGCCCAAGTACAAAGATTTCGATGCGTGGCGGAACTGTATTTGTAAATCCCCTGATCGGTGCAAACTTTTCGGGAGGTGCGGGATCAGGGGGTTCCATTCGTCTCGTGGGGTCAACAATCGAAAACCATGGAGTTCTTGATGTTCGAGGAGGGAATTCCTCTGGGACTGACCACCGAGAAAATGGCAACCGGTACTTACGCCATGGAGGAGGTGCTGGGGGCGGAGGGCGCATCGCTTTACTCGCTGACGGTGATATTTTACCCGGTACTACTTTGACTGATGGAGGGTTGGGAAATCCAGATGGAGCCGCTGGGCTTCCCGGTTCCCTCTACATCGGCCCAAAGAGCATGAGCCCTAAGTACGACCTCTTAATCGACGAAGGTGTACTTACTTTTGACACTGCGGGCAGCTGGACACACAGCTCGGGCCTAAGAGGTAAGGGTACGGTACTTTCCTCAACCATTACAGTTAACGGCACCCCATATGGGTATCGGATATGCGAATTCGAATTTTCCAGTCTTTCTGTAGGTTCGGATGTGTCTTTGGTTACCCGCGGGACCAATGCCCTTCGCTTACTAGTGGATGGTAATGTAAGTCTAGCCAGTGATCTCCGATTAGATGGTAAGATCGGACAAGCTGGAATCTACTCTGGGCAGCCTGGACCGGGAGGTTGGCCATCGGGTCGTACTCAAAGCAATGGTGACCTTCTAACTTTCCATGTTCCCCTGAGTGGCATGGGACCGGGCGGCGGCAAGGCTTACCAAAATAATAGTCCAAGTGCCGCCGGTGGTAGTCACGCAGGGTATGGTTCTACTGGCCAAAACAGCGGTGCATTAGGCTTCATTTACGGGGACGACAACCTCACCCATGTGGTAGGTGGCTCCGGTGCTGGGCGAACTGGTGATCGCTCATCCAATGCAGGTGGTGGAGGGGGTGCTCTATCCATCGTCGCTGGAGGATCATTCATCTTAGAGGCCAATACTACCATCTCGGCAAATGGAGGAAACGGGAGCTCATTGATCTCTGGATCTGCGGGTGGCGGAGCGGGTGGCTCAGTCCGCATAGAGGCAGCCAATCTCGTAAATAATGGAAGGATCGAGGCACTGGGCGGAGATACCAATGGCAGTGGTGGCCCTGGTGGTGGTGGCCGAATTTCTCTTATCTCGGGGGGCTCCATGGAGGAAGGCAACTTAAGTGTGAATGGTGGATCCAACCCAGATCTCTCTCCAAACCTCCAGGCCAGCCCAGGTACGATTGCCACAATCGGTCCTCCTAGTCTTCCAGCCATCGATATTGCAGTTCTGACATACGGCTCCCCAATCACTCCTATCGACCTAGAATTAACCCACGGACTTTCTTATGAAATACTAGGTTTACCTGATGGACTCAGTTTTGAAAACTTACTGCTTACAGGGAACCCTCAGCAGGCGGGATCTTTTGATGTAACGATCTATGCAAGCAACCAGTTTGGTGATGTTAATAGTACATTCACCTTAGAAATATCTGGTACTCCCCCATCTATAGATACGCTCTCTGCAAGCCAGGTTGGATCAGTTTCTGTCATGCTCAACGCGGAGGTTTATGACAGCGGGGGGGAGGATACAAATATTACATTTTTCTATGGCACGAACCCGGTCACGCTTGACCAATATACCGATCCATTCTCCGCCAATTCGTCAGGCATTGTTTCATTGCTTCTTTCGAATTTAGAAAGCAACCAGAGTTACTACTACCGTGCCGAGGCTAATAGCTCGTCCGGCTCGGATACTGATAACCTTGTCAAATCTTTCACCACTGCCGCCACCGAAGTTTCTCCTGTTGTTCGCATTGGCTCAGCAACAAATGTTTCTGATACTCGGATCACCCTGGGATATGAATTAGTTTCTTATGATGTCGAGGCACCGGAATTATCCATTTTCTGGGGCCCTATAGATCAGGGCAAACTGCCCGGTCTATGGGAGTCGAGTTACGAAGTAGGAGAAGTGCAAAGCATTGGATCGGGAACCCATACAATTACCGACCGCTCTCCAGGTGAGCTTATTTATTATCGCGTGCGGGCCAAAACATCCAACAAGACAGCTTGGTCGGAAACTGCTGGCTCCACCCGTACAATTGGCTATCCCGAAATCGATCTGCTTGCCCCCTTAGAGCAAACTCCTCATTCGGCAATCCTTCGTGGCCGGATTGTTTCCAATGGCGGAGAATTTGCACGAGTACCGCTTGCCCAACCTGCGGTCAATGATGGGCTCAAGGCTCATTGGAGATTTGATGAAGGACAAGGTGTAGAAATCCATGAATCCACCGGCCATTTGGATACCGGAGAGATTCGTGGTGGTGTGGGCTGGAAGCCTTCTCATCGGGAAGATTTTGGTAGTGCAATCTCCCTTGAAGGTGAGGAACTTTCCTATGCCGAGCTCCCCCCATTCGAACTTGGCGGAGCCTTGACCGTCACCGGTTGGTACAACCTTAGAAAATTTGGAGATAACCTTCGTGCTTTGGATTTCTCAGACAAGGGAGATGCAAACGCACTTATTCTTTCAACCGCTGGCGATGACGATGACGGCCAGTGGAGCGTATCTATTGCAGGACAAGCAAACCTCGGATGGCGTAGTTCACGCCTAAGCGGAGATACAGATTCCGGTATTTCCGACTCCTACACCTATACTCTGGCAGTAAACCTTCATGGAACAGACCACACTATCAACGGGGTCACATTCGAGGGCACTACCGCAACATCAGGTAACGGTTGGTCACTGACTCAGGGCTTTGGGCACAATGTTGGCTCAAGTAATTCGAATGTTAGTGGGTCTATTGGGGCAATGCTCGACCAGGGATTCAAATTCAATGGAGACCTACAAAAAATTCAACTCACTGGACTAACCGACGGACAGGGGTATGTTTTTTCGTTGTACAGCCAGGCTTGGGGCGGTGATCGATCCTGTACCCTTACTTGCTCTGATTTAGTTGGCTCCATTACAGTGAATCAAGATCAATACGATGGCCAAAACCCTGACGGTCTTCTAGTCGAGTGCACTTTTATCGCTTCTGGTACAGATGCTGAAATAACCATTGAACGCATATCTGCAGGAACTTGGCACTTGTACGCATTCAGTAACCGGCTTGCAGATTCTGTCCCTGAACCAACCACCGCCCGAGTCGATGGATTGTGGGGACTAAACGAATGGCGTCACATCGCTGTTTCAGTGGACGACGAGGGGAAAACGAACTTTTACAAAGACGGCGAATTCATAAAAAGTTTCTCTGGCCAAGCCCCTCCCCTTACCACTCGAGACCATCATATCATTGGTGGAAATCGTCTTTGGATGAATCAATTTGGCCCAGAAGATATGGAGGGGCTAAGTTTATGGCTCGACGCTTCCGATGGCTCGACTCTTTTCCAAGACTTTAATGGTACCATCTTATCAAGTACGGGAGATCGCGTCAGCCGTTGGAAAGATAAAAGCAACCCAGCCTATGATGCAGTAATCTTTGAAGACCTCACGGAGCGTGCTCCCATGTTTCAATCCGAATCTTTTCAAGGGAAGTTACCCACGATTGCCTTTGACGGTGGTAACAATCTCATGGTTCTCGAGGGCAGTCGCATCCCCTTTGATGCCTGGTCCGAGCTCACCTTAATAAGCGTCCATGACCGCACTAATGGGAACGGTTGGGTCACCCACATGTCCAAAGGACATAGAGATGACCAGACCTATGGCTGGGAGGTTCTGTTGCGCAACCCAGCAAATGGGGCGGCCTCCTTTGTAATGAAAGGTACAAATGGCAATGAATGGCAAGATATGTGGAACTATGATCACTGGGACCCTGCCCTGCTCACCCTTACCTTTGGGGACGGCTCAAGAATCTCCCGACTCAACGGCTCTCAAATTGCCTACCAGTCAGACGGCGGTACCATCGCCTCCGCATCAAGTGTCCCCGTTTCCATTGGGGGTAAACTACGATCGGACGGGAACAGCATCGCCCAGTTTGCTCGGATTAACCTTTCTGAAATTATCATACTCAATGATGTTCCAGACTCCCTTACTATTGAAAAAATCGAGGGGTACCTAGCCCATAAGTGGAGCCTCAGTAATAAGCTCCCTCAAACACATGATTATCGACAGTCTCCCCCAGTCACTCCGCCTCCAGACTTCCAACTTTTTGACGGAATGGTTGATGATTTGAGGATTTACGACCGAGTCCTTTCCCTGGATGAGATTGGACAAATCCGAGCAGGTGACCTTAGTGCTGATCAATACTTAGGCGGCCAGAATCCTGAAGTTACCCTCTATTGGGGAGATGAAGATGCTGGAACCAGTCAAAACATTAACATCCATTCAAATACTGCTTGGGATGCAAATGTTCAAATTGGTGAACAAGGTATCGGAGACTTTACTGCTGAATTGAAAGGGCTTGAACTTGGTAAAACTTATTACTACCGCTTTCTTGCGACAAATGACGCAGGTTCGGTTTGGAGTGATAAGACGGGTACTATTTCGAGTGGTTCATACTCCTTAGAAAAGGATACTTGGCCTGATATCGACCTTCTTTTGTGGTTGGATGCTGCGGACATCAATGGTGATGGAAACTTTTCCAACGAACCCTACGGTGGCACGGTCGACGAGTGGATAGACAAGTCAGGAGAAAGCCGGCACGCGGCCAACGGTATGGGGCCCAATCTTAGCTACTCCTCCCTAAACGGTCGTTCCACCCTAGAATTCAGCGGGCAAGGGCAACATCTTAGAGTGCCTGACTACCCAATCGGTTCAAGCCGAGACTTGGATATTGGGAGTGAAAGTGCCCTTGTGGTTGTAATTGACGCTAAAGCAAACCCGGCTGGAGGCGTTATTTTTAGTAAAGGTTGGAACGATAGCCATGGCTGGCTTTTGAGCACGGACGCCCAACTCCGCCCTAGTTTTGGACTCAGGGGTACAGAGGGCATAGATTTGTCAACTCTCTCTGAATGGGCGGGTAATTTCGGTATTTATGTTTTCCAAAAGAGTGAAGATCGGCGGATATTAAGAAGTAACGGGACTAAAATCCTAGACCTTCTCGACCGAGGAACTGTATCACAAGCAACCAATCGTGCTCTTATAATCGGAGCAAAAGACGAGGAAGGTCTTGGGCTGTTTGGTTCATTTTCAATCGCCGAGGTTTTGCTCTATGACCAAAGTCCCTCCCTCGCTCGAATCCAAGCACTGGAGGGTTACCTCGCCCACAAATGGGGTCTGAGTTCCTCGATTCCTCTGGCCCATCCGTATCATGAGTTACCTCCCCTTTTTGAAAACCGGCCCGAAATCCTTTTATCCAGCCCCATTTCCCTCCCCTACAATGAGGAATTTGAAATCAATCTTCAAACCAGTCATGTAGCCGATAATTTCAATGCCGACGGCTTACCGTCTGGCATAACAATCGATACGGACTCTGGCAAGATATCCGGTACAGCCACCGCCAGGGGCACCTACCCTTCTGTGCTTCAAGCAAGCAATGACTCCGGCACATACACCAAGGAAGTTGACTTTGTGGTTACAGACTACTCATCTTGGCCCTACGAAGTGATCCTGAATATAACGGGCTATTCGGGACCTCCTGTACCCAATTTTCCTCTTTATTTAGAGCTCAATGAATCAATAAATGGATTCTCTTACGGTCAGTTTGCCGATATTGATGGCAAAGACCTTCGCTTTTTGAGTGCCAATGGGGCATCTGAATTGCCATACGAAGTGGTCGAGTGGAACCCTAATGGTACTTCTGCTTTCTGGGTTCTATTGCCGATGCTTGAAGAAAACCTAAGTTTGCGAGCAAAATGGGGCAATCGCACTTCCCAAGTACGCCCCTCCTACACGACTGATGGTTCGGTATGGAAAGATTATCGAGCGGTGTGGCATCTCGACAAGCACAACGAGGAAACGGGCCTAGTACGTGACTCTGCTCGTGCTTATCACGCAATAGCAAAGGGTTCCCAACCCGTACAGTCGGAGGGCATCTTAGGCAATGCATTCCATCTTAACGGTTCAAACAACTACCTAGAGCTTCCGAATGGGGCTTTCTTTGATACCGGAACTGAGCAGGCAAGCCTCTCCTTTTGGAGCTATAATCAAAACGATGACCTAGATGACTTAACTTTATTTTATGCGTCATCGTCAGTCGGACCCCATCTTCAAGTACGCTTACCGGGTGCAGATGGCAATCTCCAGTGGATGACTGGGAGCGGATCGCTTGATAGAGCGGCATTTCCCCTACCCGGAGTCCAGAACCAATGGAATTATTGGACTCTGCAAGTTGACCTGCAAGCAGAGAGAGCTCTTATTTACAGCAACGGGCAGCTGATGCTCTCCCAAAATGGGGCATCAAAACCATTTGGGGCTAAAGCGGAGTTTTTCACCGTTGGGGTCAACAGAGATGACTCGGAGTGGTGGAAGGGGCAAATTGACGAAATTCGAATTTCGGACTCTCTCCAATCTCCAAGTTTTATTAGTGCGTCCTACCAAAATCAAAATGTCCGATCTTCAGATTTCATCCAGTCAGGAATCGTACAGGGTCCTCCTTTCTTTTCTCCTGATCAGCGAGGAGAAGGATTTACCGAGGAAAGTTTTTCTTATTTTGTACAAGCTTATCCCAGCGGAGTCGCTTTTTCTGCGATCGGATTACCTGCCGGTCTTTCGATCAATCAGGCAACTGGTGAAATAAGCGGATTACCCCTCAAAGGAGGCGTCTATTACCTGACCGTGATTGCAGAAAACGATTCGGGCAAAACCCTTAGCCCAGTCACTCTTAACATTCACCAAAAATCGGACTTCGCCCAAAGCCTCCTTCTGACCTGTGAAAACTACTCGGGATCTACTGCTTTATCCAATTTCCCCCTATTAGTGGAATTAAATTCATCAATCGATGGCTTCAGCCTGAGACTTTTTTCATCGGCAAAAGGCTATGACCTTCGTTTCTTTAGCGAAAATGGTACCGAACTAGTCCACGAAATCGAAACCTTCGACATTGCCAACAATCGTCTGGTCGCCTGGGTACTCCTTCCCACTTTATCATCCGCAACTGAATTTACCGCTTGTTGGGGGAACGAAGAGCTCGCCGAATACCCTGCGAACTATTCTGTAAATGGCACGGTTTGGAAGAACGGATACAAAGGGGTGTGGCATTTCCACCAAGTTGATGGCTCCAACTGGCTGACTGATTCAACATACTTTCGTAATCATCTCCGTGATAATTATGGTAAAACTCTGCATTCTTCTGTTTTAGGCTCCGGTCGGTCGTTCGTTGGAGAAGCGGATCAATACCTACTTGCTCCTGCTACGGAAACTCTCACCTCCCTTGACGGAGAGAGTTATTCATTTTCTTCTTGGGTTAGACTGGAAAGAACTCCGGAAGAAAGGATAAACGAAGCCTTTTTGACTCTAGGCTATGATATTGCACCTGAAGACGCCCTATTTTTTGACCCTGCTGAATTGAGCGGACGGGAACCTGCAGGATCGAGCATACTCATGTCTGGTCCTAACGACGAAGGCCTTCTATTCGAATCTACTGAAGACTTTCAATCCCTCGGACTTGGTGTGAGAAGAACCAGTGGATTTATGACCACCTTCCTTACCCGTTTTACTCCTCCTCTAAGTGGAGAATATGAATTCCGAGCAATCACAGGAAATGAAGACTTTCTCACTATTTGGTTCGACCTTAATCAGGATGACAACTTCACCATCGACGAAAGCATTTGCCGGACCGACCTCAAAACATCTCAGCCCATATCACTTACAGGTGAGCAATCTTACAATTTAATGGCCGCACATGGCACCCCGATTGGGGCTACTGCTACATCCCTTACCTTGCAATTCCGATCTAGCGATGGCGGTTGGAACTCTTGGACCACAATCGATCCGCGTGATCCGAATCAATCCAAATTATACCATTTGAGCTTTAGTGGCAACTTGTCCGATCGTATTAGCCCCTTCACTTTCTACCAGTTTGGAGCAACCGAGCGAATTGATTTACAAAACCTATACCCTACTCAGACACATCGACTTAGCACTGGACCAACTGCTGCCGAATCGAATCAGCAAATTCCTCTGAACGAATGGGTTCACCTACTTGCTCAAGTTGACACAGCAAACGGAAACCAGCAGGTTTTTCTCAACGGCCAATCAGTTGCACTCAACGATTTTGACCCCTCCGCCAAAGCCTCTCCGCTTTCTGCTCCCTCCTGGATCTTCGGCAGGTCCACAGTTCCTTTTTCTATCGATGAGCTTCGTATTTCATCTTCAATTCATTCTAATGATTGGGTTCTGGCTACCTATGAAAATCAGTCAGGCCTGCACCAATTCCCATCTTTCGAGCCGATAACAGGGGACAACGCCTTTACCACAGCTGACTACTTCTCGACCATCGCGGAAGAGTACTTCGAAGCGACAATGCAGGCCACCGGCGACCCTATCGCCTTTCTTGCCTCAGGCTTACCGGGGGGAATCAGTATAAACCCAACAGACGGCAAGCTTTCGGGCGTTGCCTTGAGGGCAGGTTCCTACCAGGCCGAACTCAAAGCGTTCTACCTCGACTACTCCGTAGCGACTCAAAAAATATCTATAGATGTGCTGCCAGGACCGCCAAAAGTGCTACTTAATCAAGTTTTGAGCAACGACACATCCTCCCTTTCGATCGAGTACGATATCAATGCAACCGGAGGGGATGATCCGGAAGTTTTTATCCTTGCCGACCTAGTTGACCGAGGAACCGATCTATACGCTTGGAAATACCGCATTGAGATCGGACGGAAAGGGGCTGGTATCGGAGTCGCTGAACTCACTGGACTGGATGCTGATCAACATTACTACATCAGGCTATTCGCTCGTAATATTGCAGGCTCTTCATGGACAGGAAAGGAGTTCTTCACCAACTATCAAATAGACTTAGAGAATATGCCACTTGGCTTAAGCCTGTGGTACGATGCACTGGACCCGATGGGATTCAATGACTACAGCCTTCCACTCCCCGGTGCAGGCACTCTTGTTGAGACCTGGAAAAACAAGGCAAAGGAAGTCAACCCAGAGATTGCAGAGTTAAAGCACCTCAATGTGGGCACCGGTAGTGGTACACCTAAAATTGCTCTCGATGGTCATAACGAAAACCCGGTGGTGGAATTCGACGGAGACGACTGGTTAGTCAACAACTATGATCTTTGGGCAGAGGCTGGAAGTTGGAATGCTGGAGCCAACGAATGGACAAAAATGGGCTATACTGCCTTTGCTGTAGGCCGATATACCGGTGGTCGCAATGGTAGAATGATCACCTCAGGAACCGGAAGCTGGTCAAACTGGTTGATGGGTACTTGGAGTAATCGAATTGGAGCTTATTACTTCTTGGGCTGGGTCGACCAAGGCTTTGAAGCTGATCTTGACTTTCACCTTTTTGAGGTATCCCACCAGTCGTGGTTGAAAGACTCAGACCCAACCACACGCATTTGGAACGATGGTGTGGCAGGATCGTACTTTAGGGGAAACCCAAAAGGATCTAACAACACCGGTGCAGCCCCCCGGAAAATTTCTTTTGGGGCATGGCAAAATGGAAGGGAAAGTTCAGACTGCCAGATTGGGGAATTCATACTCTTCTTGGGAGAGATAGAAGAGGACAGCCGATTACTCCTTGAAGGTTACCTTGCCAACAAGTGGGGATTGCGCCTCCCCTCTATCCATCCCTGGGCTGATGAAGCCCCCGCATTTGGTGAAGTGACGACCAAGGGTGTTACTCCTATCGGCGTCACAGGTCGAACAGTCGCCCCAATCGTGATTAATCGTGAACCGGCCAACCTCCGGCAAAATTCTGCTACCCTTACTGGCCAACTTGTAAATCCTGGCCTGGGGAACCTCACCGGAGGAACCTTTTCGCCCACCGATTATCCCGGCATTCAGTTATGGCTCGATGTTTCCAATGGGGCCAAATACAACGAAGAAGAAGTGCTTCCCGAGCAACCATGGTCTCCCCAAGTCCTCCAAGAGCTTATTTTACAACTGGATGCAAATGATTCGAATGCCATCTCGCTAAGTGAAGAAGATGTGCCAGCATGGAGTGATAAGAGTGGAAATGGATATGACTTGGTAGCCCAAGGTAGCCCAAAGCGCGTTGAATATCTAAATGATGATCGACTCCAAGTCGTGCGCTTCGAGGCAATGAATGTTTGGAACTCCTCTAGCCAAAATGTTAACGCTGGCGGGGACTCTCTTTACTCAAACAAAAAATGGGACCAATCTAGCCGTGCCTTTACTCTCTTTGCTGTAGCGAGATACGCAGACTCAGACTGGTACAATCGTATGCGAGTAATTTCGGATAGAACCAATAACAACTGGCTCTTCGGCTTTCACTGGAATGGAGTGGGCAAGCACTACTTTAATGGTTGGTTGAAGAACAACGGCGTGAGCGTGGACACTGAATTTCATGTACTCTCCGCAAGCATGGGCTCCAACGATGTCGGGGAGACTTGGCTAGATTTCGTCGAAAATACGCAAAACGCTAACGGTGCCCATAATAACTCTAATTACTACATGCCTCGCAATCTTCAACTAGGTGGGTGGCAGTCCAGAAATGAGTATTCCACCTGCGAAATTGCCGAGGTCGTCGGATTCAACCAAGTGCTTTCGGATTCCGACCGAGAAAAAGTTGAAGGTTACTTGGCTCACAAGTGGGCTCTTAATTTCTCACTTCCCCTTGCCCACTCATTTATCGAAAGCCCTCCCGAAAATTGGGAACCAAGTTCGCTCTCATCATTACAAGCATGGTATGATGCCAATGATTCTTCAACTATCCAAACAAACTTCGTTCGTGAGTGGAAAGACTCAGCAAACGGAAATGTCTTTGCTCAGGAAGACACAAGTTTCAGACCTGAATTCATCGAAAATGCAGTCAATGGCTTGCCTGCGGTTCAGTTTGATGGAATCGAACAGTTTCTGGAGATTGAATCGCGCTTTGGATTAAGCAAAAATCCCGACATCATGGTTGTGGCTGTCACCACCATAGGAGAGAGCGGGATCGATCTTACTCACCCCGACAACCAAGTCTCAGGCTTCACTGGAGGATCCCCCTCATCAGAGTCACCTGAAAAAGCAATTGATAATGATCCCAACACAAAATACTTGAACTACGATGTTAACGATTCCGGCTTAATCATTACCACTCAGTTTGGAGGGGTTGTGAATGGACTATCTTTTACCTCTGCCAACGACACACCCACCCGAGATCCAGCAAGCTATATCCTAGAGGGTCAGGAAAGTGACGGGACATTTACCCTTATTGCTGAGGGAGCAATGCCCGCTTTTAACGACCGCAAGCAAAAGAAACAAATTGGCATTGAGAATGACTTAACCTTTCAGACTTACCGCGTGACCTTCCCCACTATTGTGGACTCCAATGTATCCGACGAAGTGCAGATAGGTGAGATCGAATTACTCGGGGTCCCTGCAACAGAAGAATGGTTGAGTGTAAACCGCGTCTTTCAACTTGGCTCAAAAAATAGAAAACGAATTTTAGCTGGAGCATCGGGTAGCTGGCGTTTCAATGACGGAATAGTTAACTTCTCCGAACCCGCAGTAGAACAAACTCAAATTCAAGCTTGGGTACGTTCTGCAGGTTCAAGTTATGGAGAGTCATCCTACTATCGTGATGGTGAACTGCAAAACCAGTCTTATGCTGAAAATGAAGTTGGATTACCCAACGACACTGGTGTGTCCATGTTTATCGGTGCTGGCTTTGACACAAGCGGAGGCATTCTACCCTTCTCAGGAAAAATTGCGGAACTTATTGTAGTCAATGGAAGCAATCCGGGTATTCGTGAAAAAATTGAAGGTTACCTTGCTCATAAATGGAACCTAAGTGCTCAACTTAGCAGTGACCATCCTTACAAGGAAACCTTTGATGCCACCTACCAACCCCCATTTCCGCTTACCGGACTGGATGATCTATCAGGCAAAAGAAACCACGCCTCTCAAGCCGACCCTGATCGCCAACCAGGCTATATAACTGATGGTCTCAATGGCATGCCTATCGCTCAATTCGATGGAAATAGTGATGTACTTTCATTTAAAAAATCAGTGGACGCACTGCGCACTCTCTTTCTGGTTGCCGAGCGCAAGCCTGGGAATCGAGGATTTATTCTAGGTCATGATAATACCTACGCCTTCCAACCTGGTTCTACCACAATGTGGAACAAAAGTTGGACAGATCCATACATCCTTGATGGCACGGTCAGAGAAAACGGAAACTGGCGCGACGGTCTAGCCCAAGACTACAGCACTGGAGCGATGAGTATAACTAGTATTGTTACCGAAGGTCTCGTTCGCGGTTCGAACTTTTCAAGAGACCGAAACAATGAGACCTACTGGAGAGGAACTTTCGCGGAATTATTGGTATACAATGAACCTCTTCCTACCAACTTTGTACGACTAGTGGAAGGTTATCTAGCACACAAATGGGGAATTGAAAATACCCTAGCTCTTTCACACCCCTATCGTTACAACGATCCTGTTCCTAGCGACCCATCTGCAAATGTCATACTATATTGGGGGCAATCGGACGGCGGCGAGAATCATTCTCTTTGGGACAACCAGGAAAACCTCGGGCAAGTAAGCCTTGGCATTCGAAAACTCAACAGTAGCGAGGTCACAGTTAGGGCAGAACCGGAGCCCAATGACAAAGGCAACATTTATCCAGCATCTAAACTCCTAGATGACCAACTCCCGTTAAACGGCTGGCGGTCAAGCTGGACGGCTTGGTATGGAGTAAACCCGCAACTAACCTTCAACCTTGGGAGAGAATGGCAACTAAGTAAAATTCGTCTCTACTACCAACCGTTTTCAAGGGATGATGAACTTAAACTGATTGATATCTTCGTTGCCGATGATGAGATGAATTTCATCCACTATGATACTTATGATGGCTTCGTCGGATCTGTTGAGCAAGGTAAGTTTGTCGAATTTTCGCTTGATGGAGTTACCACTCAGGCAGTTCGCATCATACCTCAGTTTCAAGGTTGGGGTCATCAATGGGGAGAGGTTGAGTTCTGGGTATATGACGATGGTATGTTTGAAGTTGATGTCGATGGACTTGCTTCTAATGAGTCTTACTTTTACCGCACCCTTGTCTCCAATTCTGGGGGTAGTTCTTGGGCAAGCGAATCCAAGGAATTTTCAGCCGAAGATACAGTCTCTTACGATTACGGTAAGTTATTTGTTAATACTTCCTTGGGCACATGGGAACACTC
>Ga0181589_10000403_pt1 | contig 30795 bp, 28 predicted proteins | sample 071ome_25_FD_132444 | JGI IMG/M metagenome (GOLD analysis project Ga0181589, IMG submission 132444) | Coastal salt marsh microbial communities from the Groves Creek Marsh, Skidaway Island, Georgia - 071410BT metaG (megahit assembly) | ecosystem: Environmental > Aquatic > Marine > Intertidal...
AGGGCAATGAAGCGGGGACTCAGGTCGAGATTGACCTCTTTCTTTTCATTCAGGACATACACCAGCAGAAAGCCTAGGATGCCCAGGATGAAGGCCGAGCCACTGTGCAGGACCATGTCCCACCACCAGAAGCGAGTGTAGTAGCCACTGAACTCTCCCAGGAACAGGGACATGTAAAGAAAGATCACCGCCAGGGTTTCAAAACCGTGGGGTATCCGGACAGCAAAACGATTGCCCAGGATGAGGGGTAAAAAGGTAATAAAGAGGATGACCAGGATTTCCGCCATGGCCTGGTAGCGTCCCTGCAGGAGCATCAGCACGGCACCAACCGCCAGGCTGAACTTGAGGAAAAAGGACAGGCGCCTGTTGATGTACTGGACAAAGTTTTCTGCCCGAAAACGCCGTTTTGAAAACAGTTTCATAATCCTCAGGTGTGCTTGCCGTTACAGCTTACAGGGTAACAGGGTGTTCAGGGCATTTTAAGCAGTATGATACCGGGCAGGGGGGAGTTCTGGTTCTGGTGCTGGAATATATCCCCATGGAGGTCGGCATAGGCACAACGGGCCGTTTGCCGACATTGATAAAACCGGTGCTGCCGACATGTCGGCAAACGGGCTTTGCCCTATGCCGACCTACAGTCACGCCACATATCAGGAGCCACGGAGCTGGCTGTACGGTGCATAACCCCCTACAATTTCGCCATGGTCGATACCCTGAAAGCTTTATGGAACAACGATACGCTGCTGTTGTACATGGGCCTGTTTTCGCTGTTCTTCTTCCTGGTGACGCTCATCGTTATTCCCTGGCTGATCCTGCAAATTCCGGAAGACTATTTTCACGAGGATAAGCGGCATTCCCTGTTGGGCAGTATGCAGCATCCCGTCATCCAGGCGGTCATCCTGGTCAGCAAGAACCTGCTGGGCGTGTTTTTCCTGCTGCTGGGCATCCTGCTGCTCGTGTTGCCGGGGCAGGGCCTGCTGACCATTCTGCTGGGCATCATCCTGATCGACTTCCCCGGCAAGTACCGCCTGCAGCGCTGGTTTGTTCGCCAGGAATCGGTGCTGCGTTCGGTGAACTGGCTGCGAAAGAAAGGTAAGCGACCACCGATCCAGCTATAATAAGCGGATCAACCATTTGCTACTAACCATGCTGTAATGACTGTCCTGAGCGTCAACCTCAACAAGATCGCGCTGCTGAGAAATTCCCGCGGTCGTGATTATCCCAACGTACTGACCTTTGCCCGCAAATTCATCGACCTGGGGGTGCAGGGAATCACCATTCATCCGCGTCCGGATGAGCGCCATATCAAGTATGCCGATGCCTACGAGCTGGGCGTGTTTCTCAAGGACTTTGAAGCCGTGGAATTCAATATCGAGGGTTATCCCAACGAGGACTTCCTGGAGATTATCGAGGCAGTGCGCCCCGACCAGTGCACCCTGGTGCCGGATGCCGATAACCAGCTGACTTCTGACCATGGCTGGGATTTCAGCCAGCAGGGTGAGCTTGTTGCCGATGTCATCGGCCGGATCAAGGCATGGGGAGTCAGGACCGCCGTGTTCCTGGATCCCGACCCGAAACAGATTGCCCCGGCAGCAGAGGCTGGCAGTGACCGTATCGAGCTGTACACCGAATCCTATGCCGAGGCCTGGGGGACTCCGGAACAGGAGGCGGTGCTGGCCGGTTTTAGAGAAACCGCGCAACTGGCCACACAGGCGGGCCTGGGGCTTAATGCCGGGCACGACCTGGACCTGGACAACCTGGCCGACTTTCTCACCATCCCGAACATTCTCGAGGTTTCCATTGGTCATGCCCTGACCGTTGAGTGCATCGAACAGGGCATGGCGCAGGTCGTCAAACGCTACCTGGAACTCTGTCATGGCTGAACCGGTCAGCCTGGAAACTCTTCTGCCGCAACTGCAGGGCATCCTGGAGGCACAATATATCCTGTCCACCAGGGAACAGCTTAAACCCTTTGAATGTGACGGGCTGTCCGTCTACCGGGAGCTGCCACTGGTCGCGGTATTGCCCGGAACGTCCGAGGAGGTCCAGGCCATCATCAGGCTCTGCCATGACCAGCACATTCCCCTGGTGACCCGTGGTGCCGGCACCGGATTGTCCGCCGGCGCCAAGCCTCATCCGCAGGGTGTACTCCTTGTACTGACCCGCATGAACCGAATCCTGGAGATTGATACCGCATCACTGACAGCCAAAGTACAGCCGGGTGTCCGGAACCTGGCCATCTCGGAAGCCGCCGTCGCACACGGCCTGTTTTATGCCCCTGATCCGTCCTCGCAAATTGCCTGCTCCATTGGCGGGAATATTGCCGAAAACGCCGGAGGCGTGCACTGCCTGAAATACGGCCTGACGGTGCACAACATTATTTCACTGGAAGGCTTTACCGCGGCGGGTGAGGCCATCACCGTGGGCAGCGCCGGCCTGGACAGTGCAGGCTTTAATCTGCAGTCGCTGGTGATCGGCTCCGAGGGTATGCTCATGGTGGTTACGGGCATTACCGTGAAACTGCTGCCCGTGCCCCAGCAAACCGAAGTGCTGCTGGCAGCCTTTGACGCCATTGAGACTGCCGGGCAGGCCGTGAGCAATATCATCGCGGCCGGGATTATTCCCGGCGGGCTGGAAATGATGGACAACAATGCCATTCGTGCTGCCGAGGATTATGCTCATGCCGGCTACCCCCGTGACGCCGCCGCGATCCTGCTGATTGAAATCGACGGTTCCTCGATTAACGTGGAAGAACAGTTGCAGGTTACCCGGCAGGTGCTCAAGCAATCAGGGGTGACGTCACTGAAAGTGGCCGCCGATGACGCGGAAAGGGCGCTCATGTGGAAAGGGCGCAAAAGCGCTTTTCCCGCGGTGGGTCGCCTGTCACCGGATTACTACTGCATGGACGGCACCATCCCCCGAAGCAAGCTGGCCGAAGTGCTTAACTACATCGATTCGCTGTCAAAAGAGTACGGTTTTCCGGTGGCCAATGTTTTCCATGCCGGTGATGGCAACCTGCACCCGTTGATTCTTTTTGATGCCAATATCCCCGGCCAGCTGGAGCAGGTGGAAACCATGGGCGGGCGCATCCTGGAAAAATGTATCGCGGTCGGCGGAACCATCACCGGTGAACACGGCGTCGGGCTGGAGAAGATTCGCCAGATGCCGCTGCAGTTCAACGACCAGGAGATTGAACAGTTCCACCGGGTCAAGACGGCCCTGGATCCGGAAAACGTCCTTAATCCGGGCAAGAATATTCCACTGCTCAAGCACTGCCAGGAATACCGGGCCCTGGCCGCGGATCTTGTGCCCAATCGCCTGTTGTCCCAGGCAGAGCCGGGTTGAATACCATGCAGGACAGTGCCCACATTCTCCAGGAACAGGTGCGCCAGGCAGCCACCGAGCAAACGCCCCTGTCGATCTGTGGCGGGCGCAGCAAAAAATTCTATGGCCGGCCGGTCGATCATGAGCGACTCCAGACCAGTGCCCACACCGGCATAACCGAATACTCGCCCACCGAACTGGTAATCACCGCCCGTGCCGGCACCCCGTTGCGGGACATCGAATCCACACTGGCAAACAATGGCCAGATGCTCGCCTGTGAACCACCGGACTTTGACGGCAAATCCACCTTTGGCGGGATGCTCGCTGCCGGCTTGTCCGGCCCGTCCAGGCCTTTTCGTGCTGCTGTCCAGGACACGGTACTTGGCTGCACCATTCTCAATGGCAAGGGTGAGATACTGAGATTTGGCGGCAAGGTCATGAAAAATGTCGCAGGCTATGATGTGTCCCGCCTGATGGTGGGTGCCCTGGGGTGCCTTGGCGTTATTCTGGAAGCCACCGTGAAAGTCATCCCCGTTCCGGCTGCCGAGATGACAGTGGCCTTTGCGATCAGTCGATCCAAATCCGTTGCCCTGGTCAACAACCTGCGCAGCCAGGGCATGCCGGTGACTGCCAGCGTCCATGACGGACAAACATTGCGTGTGCGCTTTTCGGCTGGTCGCCGGGAAATTGATTCCATGGAGGACCAACTGGAAAAACATTACAGCTTCGTGGAATGGCAGCGCCAGGATGACAATTCCTACTGGCCGCCATTGCGCCACCATGAACTCAAGGGTTTTGATGCTGAAAAAGATACCTGGCGCTTATCGACAGCTCCAACGGCGGATGTCAGTGAGCTGGCAACGCCAGATCAACCCTGGATAACGGAGTGGGGCGGTGCACTGCATTGGCTGCAAACCAACGCGACACTTGAACAGGTCTTTGACTGCCTGGCCAGCCAGGGTGGGCATGCCACGCGCTTCAGGCGGCCTGATTCACAGGCACAAGAGAGCATCTTCCAGCCACTTTCACCTCTGCACATGACCTGGCACAAGCAACTGAAGCAGGCCTTTGATCCCGAGAATATTCTTAATCCGGGACGGATGTACGCGGAATTCTGACCATGCAGACCTACTTGCCCCCCCAGTTGCTCGATACCGACGCCGGCAAGGAAGCCGATCGCATCCTGCGTTCCTGCGTGCACTGCGGATTTTGTACTGCCACGTGCCCGACTTTCCTGGAAACGGGTAATGAACTGGATTCTCCCCGCGGGCGCATTTACCTGATCAAGGAGTTCCTGGAAACCGGCAAGGCAACAGGGGTCACTCGCACCCACCTGGACCGGTGCCTGGGTTGCCAGAGTTGTGAAACCACCTGTCCATCCAATGTGCAGTATCACCGCCTGCTGGGTATCGGCCAGGGTATGCTGGCGCAAACCGTAAAACCGCCCTTGTTGACCCGCCTGCGTCGCGGCGTCCTGTTGCGTGTTCTTGGCGCTTCCCGGTTGTTTGCCTTGGCAGTAAAAGCCGGTCAATGGTTTCGGGCACTGCTGCCGGCGAGCCTGTCGCTACAGTTACCGGGCAAACCCGAATTCCGTGCACCGGTTTTCCTGGGTGACACCCCTGAGCGCAAAGTGATTCTGCTGGATGGTTGTGTACAGTCCTCATTGTCCCCGGACACCAATAACGCCACGGCCATCGTCTTGCGGGAACTGGGTATTCGCAGTCTACGGCTTGGCAATGAAAGCTGCTGCGGTGCCATGCACTACCATTCTGGACAGCAGCCTGCCGGTCTGGTTCGGGCCAGGCGCCTGATTGACCAATTGATCGAAGAACTGGACAGTGGCGCGGAAGCCGTAATCAGCACGGCCAGTGGTTGCGGCAATTTCATCAAGGATTATTGCCATGTGCTTGCCGAAGATCCCGGATATGCCGACAAGGCAGCCAGGGTCGTTGCCGCTGTGCGGGATATCAGTGAATACCTGGCAGACCAGGATTTAAACCCCTTGAATGTGCCCGGTAACGAAACGCTGGTCTTTCACAGTCCCTGTACACTCCAGCACGGACAGCAGCTCGGTGGTCAGACTGAAGCCCTGTTAACACGCCTAGGGTTCAACGTGCCTGCCGTCAGGGATAGCCATCTTTGCTGTGGTTCGGCCGGTACCTATTCCCTGTTCCAGCCGGCAATGTCCAGGGCCTTGCGCAAAAACAAACTGGCAGCACTGGCAAAGGCCGGTCAGGACAGCAAACTGGCCACCGCCAATATCGGTTGCCAGTGTCACCTGGCAGCAGGAGCAGGCAAACCGGTGAAGCACTGGATTGAGTATGTGGCCAGCGCCCTGGATAAAGGGGATTGAGAGTCGTCGAGCGGAATTACTTGACGATGATTTCCAGGTTACGCTCTTCGACAATGCGCCACTGTTCGCCTTCCTTCAGGAACACGATTTCTTTCAGGGTGTCATCGGCGTAATTGCCACGGGAATAGGACAACCAGAAACGGGCATTGGCCTGACCGGTATCCTCGGCGACCAGGTCAAAGCGGTCATAGCTGATCATCATGCCTGATACACCTTCCACCCGTGGCCTGCGGGCTGTCTCCCATGCCTGGAGTGAATCGTAGTTGGTTGCCGTGAAATCCTCGTGATAGGCACTGATATAACCGTCAAAGTCGCCTGCCTGCCAGGCTTCAGTCCATGCCGCAATCACGGCGTCCAGTGCATCAGTGGTTGAAAGCGCCGGGTCCTGCGCCTCAACAACTTCAGGCGCGTCGGTGACAACATCGGTTGCGGATTCTTCATTCACCAGGGCAAGCTGTTCGGCATCCGGCATGGTCTCGTCAACTTCCAGATCAATACCAGGCGTTACTGCATCCTCTGCCGGTTCTGTTAATGCGGCCTCCGGCGTTTGATCTTCGATAAAAGAAACATCAGCACTGGCCAACTCGGTGTCGGCAGGTTCGGGGTCATTGCTGACTGCAGGCTCGACTGGTGAGGGGAGTGCTGCAACAGGTTCGGTGAGAACGTTATCGGTACTGGCCAGGGTCACGCTTTCCTCGATGACATCTGGTGCCGGATCAGTCATATCAACAGGGACAAAATCGGGTTCACTGGTTTGCGCCGTCTCTACAGTCACCGGGTCGACGACCTCATCGAGATACAGGGGGGAGTCATCGGCCAGTATTTCAGCAATACGGTCGTTTACTGTCTCGTTGTCCCCGGATAGCACCACTGCCAGTACCAGGCTGGAGACCACCACGATCACTGACAGCACCAGTTTGAAATACATCGGGAATTTGCTCTGGTATCCGGTATCTTCGTCCAGGATCTGATCCACTTCCCGGGCATAGTGGGAAGCGACTTCGTCACGTGCTGATGAGGAGGGTGCAGGTACCGAATCAGCTACTGAGACTTCGTTGTCCTCACCGGTCAGAGGAGCCGGGCTTGAGGATGCACCCTGTGATACTGATACCTGGTGGGCCATCAATTCCATAGTCTTGCCGGGCATGCCTTTGCCTGCCATGAAAATATCGATGAGCTGTTTGCTGGTCAGCGCCTTGTTGGTGATACCGGCTTGCTGGAGATAACCCGAGCAGAAGTCTTCCATTTCTTCCCGTGTCATGGGCGGCAGGGTGAAACTCTGGTTCAGGTACTGGGTCAGGGATCGCAGGTCGGGATCATCAAACACCTTGTCCAGCCTGTCGGTACCACAAATCACCTGTGAGACCAGTGTCTCGGCATCGTTGTGAACATTATTGAGCAGGCGGATGAGGATGAAGATTTCCTTGCTGATTTTTTCCGCATCGTCATAGATGAGGGTGAGTTTGTTCCTGGGCGGGGATTTGGCGAGCAGGTACTGGGTCAGGCTACGGGTGAAATCCTTGTCACGGGGCAAATCCAGTTCGCTCTGGATGCGCTTGTGCAGGTAGTCGACGGATTCAGGTGGGGATTCAAAGAAAATGACTTCCTGCCCATCGTTGACCAGGTCCCGCACCAACTCACGACAGAAAACGGTTTTACCGCAGCCCTCCGGGGCCACTACCTTGATGATGCCTTCGTTGATTTTCAGGGCGGTGTGTATCCCCGTCATCAAATCCAGATAGGGACCAAAGCGAAGATAACTGTCCTGGGTTAAGACCATTTAGTGAAACTGTTATTTATTGCGGAATCCGGAAAGACATGGCGATTTCCCGGTGCCGGATCCTGTCCGGTGATTTGAGAATGATTGTATTAGATATCCAGCAAATATACAGCCAGAAAGGTCAGGACACTTGCCAGGATGGCGGCGATGATGACACCGCTCCAGCCGGGACCGGCAGGCCTGGTTTCACGGTTGAAGTTTTTCTCGATGCGGACATCTTCGGTGTCCATGATGGCGCGCTGGACATGGACGTTAGTGATCTTGGTATCGCCACGGCCGTAGGCTACCAGCAGGGACTTGTGACAAAGGATATTGATCAGGCGGGGAATGCCTGCACTTGCCCGGGCCAGTTCCTGGATCGCCTTGAGGTTGAACAGGTTGACGCCGGGAAAGCCGGACTTGCTCAGCCTGTGATTGATGTAGCTGGCGACCTCTTCGGGAGTAAGCGTTGGCAGGACATAGGAAAAGGTGATGCGCTGGCGCAACTGGCGCAGTGAATCCCTGGACAAGAGGTCATTAAGTTCCGGCTGGCCGAACAACACCACCTGCAGGAGCTTTTCGGATTCAGTTTCCAGGTTGGTCAACAACCTGAGCACCTCGATGCTTTCTTCGGGCATGGCCTGGGCTTCATCAAGCAGGAAGACCACCTGTTTGCCTGCAGTCTTGATTTCCATGAGCTTCTTGTTGATCTCGCCGAGAACATGATGGCGGCCTTTTTCGTGGTCTACATCCAGACCAAGTTCTTCAGCCAGGGCGAGTAGGAGACCGTCGGGGGTCAGGAAGGGATTGGGGACGTAGGCGGTGATGAAGTCATCACTGATGGTATTGAGCAGGCGACGGCAGAGGAGGGTCTTGCCTGTGCCGACTTCCCCGGTGATCATGATGAAGCCTTCACCGCTTTCCAGGGCGAGCTGGACAACCTCCAGCGCCTGGTGATGACCATCCAGATCAAGGAAGAAATCCGTGTTGGGGGTCAGGGTAAACGGCAGCTCACGCATGCCAAAAAATTCTAGATACATTCTTGTCCGTTACGTCCTGACTCTGCAGTGAATTTTTCACTTTGATGCGGGAAAGGAACCGGGAGAAGAATAAAGAACCACCCCGGTCTTTTCAATGTATCCTGGCCCGACTATGATGCCAATTTTAAGCTTCCGGCATGGGTCTGCTGAATAGGAAATATTCCTGTTATTCAATAAATTACGATAGAAACTGGAGAAACATATGGCTTTTCTGGATGCCGTGCTTAAGGCACGGGCCAACAAGGGAACAATGGTTTCAGAGCAAGATGCATTGCCAGGCAGGGATCAGCCCTTGCCGGTATCCGAGAAACATCATGTCTCAGGCAACCGGATAACGCCACCATTTCCTGAAGGGCTTGAACAGGCCGTGTTCGGGCTGGGATGTTTCTGGGGGGCAGAACGCAAATTCTGGGAGTTACCTGGTGTGTACAGTACCGCGGTGGGTTATGCCGGAGGCTACACACCCAACCCCACCTACGAGGAAGTCTGCAGTGGCATGACCGGTCACAGCGAGGTGGTACTGGTGGTTTTTGACCCGCAGGTGATCACCTTTGATGTGTTGCTGCAAACCTTCTGGGAGTCCCATGATCCCACCCAGGGCATGCGCCAGGGCAATGATCGCGGCACCCAGTACCGTTCCTGTGTCTACTTCACGCGTCCCGGCCAGGAAGCTGCATTGAACGTATCCAAGGCGGCTTACCAGAAAGCATTGACCAGGGCGGGGTATCCTGTGATTACCACCGAATCCAGTTTCCTGGACACCTTTTACTATGCCGAGGACTACCACCAGCAATACCTGGCCAAGAACCCGGCAGGTTATTGCGGACTGGGGGGTACCGGTGTCACGTGTGCCTGAATATCGGCCAGATGCCTATTCCTGTAGGCCGGAAATTGCGCAGCAATCTCCGGCAGTCCATTCCACTTTAGAGCGAGTTCCCATGCCGGAGATGGCCCTTCGGGCCATTTCCGGCCTACGCGCTACCAGCAGCTATCCCCACATCCCGAATAATGAGAATGACTATGTTGGCGCTGCTTCAGCCACAACCTACATACCGAAAATAACAACCTATACGGGATATCATGCTTCCTGTTAATAAGCAGTGAAAGCACTTACATGGTGGTAAACTGTCACCATGAATGACACCTTAGCCAAGAAACTTGTCGTTGCCATTTCCTCCAGGGCCCTGTTTAACCTGGATGATTCCCACAAGGTTTATGTCAACGAGGGCGTGGAAGCGTACCGCCAGTACCAGATCGACCACGAAGATGAAGTCCTGGAACCCGGTGATGCCTTCAGCCTGGTGAAGAAACTGCTGAACCTGAATACCCTGATCGGCAAACAGCGGGTGGAAGTGATCCTGTTGTCCAGGAACTCGGCTGACACCGGGCTGCGTATTTTCAATTCCATAGAACAGCATGACCTGGATATCCAGAAGGCAGCCTTCTGTGGTGGTTCGAGTCCTTACCGTTATATCTCCGCGTTTAACTCCCACCTGTTTCTTTCCACCGATGGTCAGGACGTGAGAACTGCCCTGGAAAACGGCATCGCCGCGGCCACCATTCTCAATTCCAGGCAGGCCAATATAGACGACTACAAATTACGCTTTGCCTTTGATGGCGATGCGGTACTGTTTTCCGATGAAGCAGAAAAGATCTATAAAACACGGGGACTGGAAGAGTTCACACGTAGTGAAAGGGCGGCGGCCAAGGAGCCGCTGACCGGTGGTCCCTTCAAGGATTTCCTGTCAGCCCTGCACATGCTGCAGCAGGATTTTGGACCGGACGATTCACCAATCCGTACCTGCCTGGTGACCGCGCGGGCTGCACCGGCCCATGAACGGGTCGTGCGTACGCTGCGCAAGTGGGACATCAATATTGATGAATCCCTGTTCCTCGGTGGTGAGGATAAAGGGGCGTTCCTGCGTGCCTATGATGCCGATGTGTTCTTTGATGACCAGCAGGGACACTGTGAGTCGGCACGTGAACACGTGGCTACCGGCCATGTGCCCCATGGCATTGCGAATATCGCCAGTGGTGAGAGCTGAAACTGCGGCCTAGTGCAGGACGGAGAAGTACAGGCCGAGCAGCAGCAGTGCCAGTACCAGGATGATTCGTAGCACCTTGTCAGGAAATAACGACCCCACATGGGTGCCCAGGTAGATGCCCGGCAGGGAGCCCACCAGTAAACTGACCAGCAAGGTCATGTCCACAAGACCATTGGCCAGGTAGCCCAGACCGGCCACCAGCGTCAGCGGGACAGCATGCGCAATACCCGTACCCACCACTACCGATGCTTTCCATTGCGGATACAGCAGGAACAGGATGGCGGCACCTATGGCACCGGCGCCAACAGAGGCCATGGTCACGCAGACGCCCAGGACCATGCCAAGCACAAAGGTGACGATGGCGGTCTGAGGACGCGAGGACTCCGGTACTACCATTTCGTGGGGGAAAAATTCCGAGGCTTTACTGTTGCCATTCATGCGGCGCTGAATGTGTTTCTGAAACGCGATGACCAGGGCCGTAAGCACCAGCATGATGCCCAGGAAGGTCGTGAGCAGGGATTCGTAATTTTCGTTCTCGCCCAGGTTCATGTTCCTGACCAGCAGGGACAGGGCCACCGAGACGGGAATACTGCCCCCGGCCAGGAGCATCATGGCTTTCCAGTCCACGTTCTGCTTGCGATGGTGGAACAGGGCACCACTGGTCTTCGTCACGGCGGCATAAAGCAGGTCAGTACCAATGGCAACAGGCGCGGGATAACCCATCAACAGCAGGATAGGGGTCATCAGGGAGCCGCCGCCCACACCGGTCAGGCCCACTGCAAAACCGACAAGACCGCCGAAAAACACCAGGATGAGGAAATCAAACATCGGGAGAAAAGCCTGCCGGGAGTAGTGAAGGGGGCTACTGTAGAGGAATTTTTATATTCTGAATAATAATAATTTGATATATTTATATAACTAAAAAAAATATAAAAAGTCTATAAACCAGCCAGGAATGCCCATGAAACTCCAGCAATTGCGCTACGCCTGTGAAATCGTCAGGCACCAGTACAATATCAGCCGTGCAGCGCAGGCCCTGTACACGTCCCAACCCGGCATCAGCAAGCAAATCCGGGCCCTGGAGCAGGAACTGGGCACGGAAATCTTCGTGCGCAATGGCAAGCACCTGAGCCACCTGACGCCGGCCGGTGAGAAAATCCTTGATGCTGCTTCCGAAGTGCTTCTAAAAGTGGATGGAATCGAGGCCATAGCCCAGGAGTTCACGGCCGCTGACCTGGGCAGCCTGGGGATTGCCACGACCCATACCCAGTCCCGCTATATCCTGCCGCAGGTCATCAAGCGCTTTATCGGCCGCTACCCGGATGTCAGTCTGCACATGCACCAGGGCTCGCCCATGCAGATTTCCCAGCTTGCTGCTGACGGTACTGCAGATTTCGCCATTGCCACCGAAGCCCTGGAATTGTTCAACGACCTGGTCATGATGCCCTGCTTTCACTGGAACCGGGCGATCCTGGTACCCAGGGATCACGCCCTGTGCCAGTCGAGCACACTAACCCTGGAGCAGGTGGCAGCCCATCCCATCGTTACCTATGTCTATGGCTTTACCGGCCGTTCCAAGCTCGATGAGGCTTTCCAGAGGGCGGGACTGGACCCGAAGGTGGTGTTTACCACGGTGGATGCGGATGTCATCAAGACTTACGTGCGCCTGGGCCTGGGGATAGGCATCCTGGCCAGTATGGCGGTGGAAGAACGTGATGATGACCTGGTGGCCCTGGATGCCAGTCACCTGTTTGATTACAGCACCACCAACATCGGCTTTCGCCGTGAAACCTACCTGCGCGGTTACATGTATGACTTTATCGAGATGTTTGCCCCGCACCTGACCCGTGCCCGCGTGGAAGCGGCCATGGCAAGTCGGAGCAGGGAATCACTGCAGGCGGTGTTTGCCGATATCGAGATTCCGGTGAAATAACCGGGTAAGAAAGGGGGATCAGTCGCCGTCGCTGGCGATGACATTACCCTGGTGCAGGCCACATTCCTTGGCCGTGGCTTCTTCCCACCACCAGCGGCCTTCGCGTTCATGCTGGCCCGGGCCCACGGGACGGGTGCAGGGCTCACAGCCAATACTGACAAATCCCCGGTCATGCAGCTCGTTGTAGGGCACATCAAACATGCGAATGTAGTCCCAGACCTGCCTGGAAGACCAGTTGGCCAGGGGATTGAATTTCACCAGGGGGGTGTCGTCCACGCTGAAAGTGGGATCCTGCTGGATTATGGGGACCTCGTTGCGGGTGCTGGGGCTCTGGTCACGCCGCTGGCCGGTAATCCAGGCATCCAGTGTCGCCAGTTTGCGCTTGAGCGGTTCTATCTTGCGAATGCCACAGCACTCATGGTGATCAGTCTCGTAAAAGCTGAAAAGGCCCCTGGCTTTGACAAAAGATTCCAGGGCATCGCGGTCGGGGCTCATGACGTCGATATCGATGCCGTAATGCTGGCGTACCTTGTCGATGAACCGATAGGTTTCCGGGTGCAGACGGCCGGTATCCAGGGTGAACACATGAACCGGCTTGCCCAGCTTCTTCGCTGCCTTGGTCGCCATTTCGATGAGTACGACATCTTCAGCGCCACTGAATGAAATGGCCAGGTTGTCGTATTGCTCCAGGGCGAGGGTCAGGATCTCTTTGGGATCCTTGTCGGCATGGCTGGCAGCCAGTTCGTCGATTTGCTGAGCGGTCAATGGCATGGGCGCGTGTGTTTCCTTGCGTTGTCGTCAAATTCACTGTCCTGGCGTGAAACGGCGGCCAAAACGAGTCGGGCATTGTACATTGCCAGGGCCTGTTAGCACTATCCATCAAATCGCTAATTCTTACAGGGACTTAGCTGATATACCTGAAAACAGCATTATGCGATGTTTCACGTGAAAAAACCCTTTAAAATTAATAACTTATGAAGCTGCGCTGACAGTGACACGCAAAATATAGGGGTAAAACGAATTATCACTACAAGATGTGGTGTTTTTTCCTGGAATTTTTGACCTGCAATTGCATGGCATCGGTGAAACAGGGAGAATGGCGGCTTTTATTTTTCTGCCTGTTCACCCTACATTTACTTCGGAGACTGACTTGGAAATCGCCTGCCTGGACCTGGAAGGGGTCCTTATTCCTGAAATCTGGATCAATTTTGCCGAGAAAACCGGTATTGATGCCTTGCGCGCCACCACCCGGGATATTCCCGATTACGATGAGCTGATGCAGCAGCGTCTGCGCCTGCTGGACGAACACAAGCTTGGTTTCAATGAAATCCAGGAGGTCATCAGTACTCTCACACCACTGGACGGCGCCGTTGAGTTTGTAGACTGGCTGCGCGAGCGCTTCCAGGTGGTGATCCTGTCCGATACCTTCTACGAGTTCTCCCAACCGCTGATGCGGCAACTGGGCTTTCCGACCCTGTTGTGCCACCGCCTGGAAATTGCCGATGATGGCCGGGTCACCGACTACAAAATCCGCCAGAAAGATCCCAAGCGCCAGTCCGTGAAAGCCTTTCATGGCCTCAACTACCGCGTTATTGCTGCCGGGGATTCCTATAATGACACCACCATGCTGGCCGAAGCCGACCAGGGCATCCTGTTCATGGCACCGGATAATGTCGTGGCCGAGTTTCCGCAGTTTCCCGCGGTATTCAGCTACGAGGACCTGAAAAAGGAGTTTCTCAAAGCCAGCAATCGCACACTAAGTCTTTGAGTCCTTTTCCTGCAGCTGTTTGGCCAACTGCCGCAGCATGCGGGCCGTAGCACCCCAGATATAGTAATCGCCGTAATTCAGGTAATGGAAATTGCGCCGTCGGCCATCTCTCTCGACAAAGTCCTTGCCGTAGCGGGACAGGTCCGTGGTCAATGACAGGGGGAGGGTAAAAATCTCCTCGACTTCGTCGGGATTGGCTTTCAGTACGGGAGCACTGTCCATGATGGCCAGTACCGGCGCCACGGCAAAACCCGACGGCAGCAGGGTGGTATCCAGCACACCAAGGACTTCCAGGGTTTCGTCGGCCAGGGCGATTTCTTCCCGGGCTTCCCGCAGGGCGGTGAACACCGGGTCGGGGTCATCCGGGTCAATACTGCCGCCGGGAAAACTGATCTGGCCGGCATGATGGGGTAAATGATCCGTGCGGCGGGTAAGCACGAAATGGGGTTCATCCTCCTCCGGGTACAGCAGGATCAGCACGGCGGCCAGGCGATGTTCATCCCGGTAGGCATCCAGGTCATGTTCCAGGTCCAGGGTCATCCCGAATTCGCGCAGGCGTGAAATGGACCAGTGGCTCATCGGGTGCGACTCAAACCCCGGCTTTCAGCGCGTCCATGAACAGGGAAATCTTGTCCAGGGACTCCTGATATTCCAGGTCGCCTTCAGAGTCAGCCACCACGCCACCGCCACCCCAGCAATGCATGTTCCCGTCATCCTTGACCAGGGTGCGAATGCAGATATTGCTGTCCATGTTGCCGCCGGCATCAATCCAGCAAAAAGCGCCGCAATACACCGAGCGCATGACGGTTTCCAGTTCATTGATAATTTCCATGGCCCGCAGTTTTGGCGTGCCGGTGATGGAGCCACCGGGAAAACCGGCCTCGAGCAGCGCAAACACATCACCGGCCTGCTCCAGTGTCCCGGTAATGGTACTGACCAGGTGATGCACGTTGGTGAAGCTCTGGGTTTCAAACAGGCCCGGCACGGCAATGCTGCCGGTATCGCAGACACGGCCCAGGTCATTGCGCAGCAAATCGACAATCATGAGATTTTCCGCCCGGTCCTTGAGACTGGTTTCCAGGTCGACCCGGTTCCGGGTATCGATGGTCGGGTCAGGGTTGCGCGGGCGTGTGCCCTTGATGGGCTGGGTCATGACCTGGCCGTTGTGTACCTGGATGAAGCGCTCCGGAGAGAAGGATAGGACCGCGCGTGAACCATCTTCCATGAAGGCGGCAAACGGAGCCTTGGCAATGGTCTGCAGGCGGGTAAAGGCAGAATAGGGATCTCCCTGGCACGGCGCGGTAAAGCGCTGGGTCAGGTTCACCTGGTAGCAGTCACCGGCCAGGATGTAATCGATCACGCGCTGGTAAGCCTGCTGGTAGGCATCACGACTGAAATTGGAAGTGAATTCCCCCTCAAGCGTGAACGGACCGGAGATCATGCCCTGGGAATCTTCCAGGGCCTGGTGCACGGCTGCGACAGTCTGTGGTGGACAAGTGTCCCGAATGACCAGGGACGTTTCCTGTTTGCGGTGATCAATGACAATGGCCCAGGAATACAGCCCCATGAGCATGTCCGGCATGCTGATATCCCGTGGCCGGGAATCCGCAATGCGTAACCAGGGATGGAGCAGTTCATAGCCCAGGTAACCAATGGCGCCCCCGGTAAAAGGCAACTCGTCACTGGCATGGGAGCGGGATTCCAGGGGAAAGTGGCTGGCCAGTATGGCAAAGGGGTTGCCGTCTTCCACGGAGGTCTTGCCGGCAGCCTCGATCCGGGTTTCCTTTCCCTGTGTGCGTAGGACCTTGTCCGGTGCCGCGGTAATGAATTCAAAACGACTGTCCTTGCGCGAGCGGTCGTTGCCGCTGGCCAGTAGCACGGGCAGGGGTAAATGTCGCAGCTTCTTGAACAGCGGATAAGGCGTCTTGTCGTAGGGCAGGGCGGTTACCGTAAACGGTTTCACGTCGACCTGCGCATGGTGTTGTTCAGTCAATGTCTGGTCAGGGGCAATTGGTTGGCCGGGGCAGTCCGGCTATTTTACTCGCAATGAGTGCAGGATACTCGGGAAACAGAGTCATCAGGTACAGGCTGCTGCCTTTCTCATGACCGTAAGTGGCCTTCATCTGTTTCACCAGGATGCGCATCATGGGTGACAGGCCGTGTGCAGCATAAAACTCACGCAGAAGATTGATCACCTCCCAGTGCGCCTCGGTCAATGCCAGGTTTTCCCGTTCGGCAATGGCCACTGCCACCTCAGGCGACCAGTCAGACAGGGTCTGCAAATAGCCTTCCTTGTCCAGGTTGATGGTCTTGCCGGCAAGTTCCAGGGTGTCAGGCATAGTATGTGCAATACAAATTGAGGTAGCTGTTAATGCGACAGTGGTTTCGTGTTCAGGGCATGGCAATGATCAGGGGTGTGAGGCAAATTCTAGCCCCAGCTCACCACCTTGTCGCAGGTTGTGGCCAGCGAGACAAACTGCTGCCAGTTGATCACCTCGATGCCGGGCAGCATTTTCTCAGATATGCCGCGGGCAGCCAAATCACTTTCCAGAGCATAACGGGTGAAACCGGCATGGTCATCGTGCCATAACGCTTCATTGCGAGAGTTATTCATTGCCGCATAGACGCCGTCTTCAATGAGCAGGATAGCATCGCCCTCGCTCGTCATGGACAGGCAGCGCACCAGGCAATCAGAAGACTTGTTCACTGTATGCAGGATCATCAGAACACCATCACCTGGTCGGCAGCGGCAACCAGTGTTTTCAGGCTGACGTCATCAATCACCTTTACATCATCGGGCAAGGCATTGTCTGCCTGGAGATGTTGTTCAATGGACGGTGTATGGGCGAACAGGTCCTCGACCTCGTAGAGGGTCATGGCTGACAACATATCAGGAATGGATTTGAGGCCGGCGGCCTTGCTGTCCTGCGCCGGGACCAGTTGCAGTACACCGTCATCGATCAAGACAACGCTTACTGCCTGTTCAAAGGCGGCTGCCGTCAGGGCGACATCGATGGCCGCACGGGCCTGGTGACTGCCGTACGGCGAAGATCGCATCATGATGAGGAAACGTTGTTTATCCATGGTCAGGGCACGAAACTGATGACACGGTCGGATTGCTGAGTGGCATCGATCAGCTGACCCAGGCCACTGACGGAAAAACCCGGACGCAGGTTATGGCCTGGCTTGTCATAGCGACCGGCTTCAGCCTCGTCTAGGATGCCCCGTTTCAATGCCGAGGCGGCACAGACCACGGCATCCAGCTGGTACTCGGCAATCAACTTTTCCCAGGCCAGGGGGATATCAATTTCATCCTGTGGTGGCACGCTGAGCAGGGAGCCATTGCAGGCGCCGTCCTGGTAAAAAAACAGGCGGTAGATGTCATGGCCTTCGGCCAGTGCAGTCTCGGTAAAGCGCAATGCTGAAAGTGCAGCCGGTGAAGACCAGGGAGCCCCTTGAATGACAATGGAAAATTTCATCGCGGAAAAGAAAAAGCCCTACAGGTCATGTAGGGCTTTTGGTCAGTCCTTTTGTTCAATAGCTGTTTGCGGATTAGTCCCGGCTGCCGGACAGGACCGCGAGCAGGTGCAGCAGGTGAATGAACAGGTTGTAGATGTTCAGGTACAGGCTGACCGTGGCACGAATGTAGTTGGTTTCACCACCGTGAATGATACGGCTGGTATCAAACAGGATGAAACCGGACATCAGCAGGATGACAGCCGAGGAAATGGCCAGGGACAGGGCAGACATGTACATGCCGAACAATCCCATGATCAGGTTGCCGACCATGGCCAGCAGAACGATCATCAGGCCGGTGACCAGGAAGCCGCGCATGAAGGAAAAATCTTTACGGGTAGTCAGCACATAACCTGACAGTGTCAGGAAAATGAGGCCAGTGCCGCCCAGTGCCTGCATGACGATTTCGGTACCGTTGGACAGGGTGGCGATGTAGTAATTCAATGTGGGTCCCAATGACGCACCCAGACAGCCTGTAAAGGCAAAAATTGCCACAATACCCGTGGATGAATCGGCAGTCTTGTGAACCCAGAACAAACAACCGAAACCGACCAGAAGAAGAATCAGTCCGACCATATGGGACATATCAAGGGCCATGGCAATACCGGCTGCCGCTGCACTCCAGAGCAGGGTCATGGACAACAGCAGATAGGTATTCTTCAGAACCCTGTTGGTGGACAGGATGGCTTCCTGGCTGCGCGAACCTGTCGCGTACTGATCTTCTAATCTAACCGACCTGAAACCATAATCACTCATTATTACTCTCCAATAACTAAACTAGTTGGTTATTTGTTGAAACTTAGTTTGCACTGAATTCTTTGCACTGAATTGCACTTATCTGTATAGATTTGAAAATGACCAGGTTGGCCAGTTTCGCGCACCTGTATCATGCAAAAGTCCCACAAATAATGGGGATAATCCCCGAAAAATCAATGCCTTCATGATACTTGGACCGGACTTAAAAGCAAGAAGTTTCAGGGAACCGACAAAGAACATCCGGCAGTTGACTGCTCCCGATATTCGGGTAAGATGCACCCCTTTCACGGAGGGGTGGCAGAGCGGTTGAATGCACCGGTCTTGAAAACCGGCATAGGTTAATAGCCTATCGAGAGTTCGAATCTCTCCCCCTCCGCCAGAAATAAAAGAACCCGGCCAAAGGCCGGGTTCTTTTATTTCCGGCTTCGGGGAGGCTCGATTCGGACTCTAAGTTCGACAAGCGACAGCGAAGCTGTCGCGCAGGACGCGCGCAGTCCAAGCGCGCCCGCAGGGTCAACTCCGCAGGAGTTGATCAATCTCTCCCCGACCCAGCACAAATTTCACACCAATATTGATGCGGTCTTTTTGCAGAATGAACAAGACTTCATTCGCGGCTAAAGCCGCTTCCTACAGCAAACAAAACCCACAAAAAATGCTTCTGTCGCTGATAAAAACATTCCAATAAAAAAGGCGCCCTCAGGCGCCTTTTTCAATTCCACGAAATACTTTTATTGTTGCTGCAAAGCCAACGACACATCATCACCCTGCAGGGAAATCAGATCCATCAGGATCTTGCCGCTTTCCACCAAGTAGGGGTCTGCATCGTCGTCACCTTCGGCCATGCGCTCGGTACGATCAACCGGATCGATACCAGCATTGTTGACCACGTCTTCCTCGTCTTCATCAACCTCATCCATGGCCTCGACACTTTCATAGGACTCCTGACCCTTGGCGATGCGGCGTGCATTGGTGATCTGCAGTCGCCACTGGTCAGCTTCCTCGCGCTCGGCAACCAGTTTTGCCTCGTTCAATGTCAGCTGGTTTTTCTCCTGGTTTTCGATGGCACGATCAATCTGTGCTTCGATAAAGGTGAAGTCAGGGTCATCAGCCAGGCGGCTTTCGTGACGACTGATAAGCGTTGGCAAGGCCGATTTCAGATCTGAATAGGGACGGTAATAGTTGGGTTCGATAGTATCCCAGGGCAGGGCAGTGGGCAGGGCGCTTTCCCCGATATCTTCCGATGTGTCGTACAGGGAAGGGAACTTGATGTCAGGAGTAACGCCCTTGTGCTGGGTACTTTCACCGGAAATACGATAGAACTTGGCGCGGGTGATTTTCATCTGGCCTTCGCCAAGACCAACCAGTTCCTGCACCGTGCCCTTGCCAAAGGTCTGGCTGCCCAGGACCAGTCCACGCTGGTAATCCTGGATGGCGCCGGCAAAAATTTCAGAGGCAGAGGCGCTCAGACGATTAACCAGAACAGCCAGCGGGCCGTCGTAAACCACTTCGGGATCCGGGTCACCCTGGACAATATTGTTACCTTCGGCATCGCGCACCTGTACAGTAGGGCCGCGCCTGATGAACAGGCCGACCAGTGAATTGGCTTCAGTCAGTGAACCACCGCCATTGCGACGCAGGTCGACCACGACGCCATCGACACCCTCAGCCTTGAGTTCCTCAAGCAGGTTACGCACGTCTCGTGTACTGCTGCGATAGTTGGGATCACGGCGCTGCAGGGCTTCAAAATCTATGTAGAAGGTCGGCAGTTCAATAACACCGATCTTGCGTGTCTCGCCATTGTAATTGACCTCGACAATTTCCTTGCGGGCAGACTGGTCTTCCAGTTTCACGGTGTCGCGGGTGATACTGATTTCCTTTCTTTCCAGGCCGGCTTCCGAGGAAGCAGGGATGAGATTGAGCCTGACCACGGAGCCTTTTTCGCCACGGATAAGCTGTACCACGTCATCGACACGCCAGCCGACAACATCCACGTAGGGCATGTCGCCCTGGGCGACGCCGATAATGCGGTCGGCAGGTTGCAGTTCACCGGCCAGGTCGGCAGGGCCACCACTGACAATGCTGACCACCTTCGTGTATTCATCTTCGGTGGTGAGAACGGCACCGATGCCTTCCAGTGACAGGCGCATGCTCATGTTGAAGTTTTCCGCAGCACGGGGCGCGTAATACTGGGTGTGCGGATCGAAGGTCATGGTCATGGCATCCATGTACCGCTGGTAGATATCCAGGCCATTGGTTTTCAGTACCTGGCTGAGCTGTGAGCGGAAACGGTCACTGAGTTCCTCGCGGATCTTCACCATGTCCATTTCCTTGTCATCCAGCTTCATGGACAGGGCATTACTCTTGATGCGTTTTTCCCAGAGACTTTCCAGTTCGCTGTCATCGGCCGCCCAGGGTTCTTCCGAACGGTCGACCACGAGAAATTCATCCCGGGTGAAATCAAAATCGGTGGTGTCTTCTTCCAGGCGCTTGAGCGTGTAAACCAGTCGCTGCATCAGGCGCTCGCGGTAGCGATTGAATACCAGGTAACCAAATTCCACGTCGCCTTCCAGAAGAAGGTCATCCAGGCTGGTGCGATAGGCTTCAAACTCATCGATATCGGACTGCGTGAAATAAATTCGGTTGCCGTCCAGAGTCTTGATAAAGCTGTCGAGCAACTTGGAGGAAAACTCATCATTGAAGTTGATTTCGGAATAGTGGTTGTTCACCAGGTGATCAATGATGTTTTTGGTAATGTCTTCGTAATCAGCTTCCGGATGAAGCTCTTCAAAGATCACAGAAACATCCAGGGGTATGTCTGCGGGCAGGTACAGGGGCTGTTGTGCCTGTACGCCACTGAAATTCAGTGTGTAGGTAAAGCCCAGGATCAATGCCGCTTTGGACAGTTGCCGGAATACGCCTGCTTTCATCAATTTCATAACTATGCCTTGGGTAATGCGTTGTAATGACTTTGTGGGATGTCCAGGTCTCGTCTTGTGTCTACGTTGATGGACGTCCCTATGCCTATCTTTTTAGTGTCTGCCAACAGGTTTATGTAGCTGGTTTACATACCTATCTACGTGTCAATCGGCTACATGGCCCAATTCCGGCATACAACCAGTTTCACCTTGACCTGTAAAGGTTTCAGATACCTTTGGACACCTTGATGACACCTTTGTTTCAGAACCTGATTGTGCCATCCATCTTACTATCATATGGGCAAAATTTGGCAAAAAAATGCAATCCCCGCCAACCCTTACACGCTTTTGCAGTCTATACGGTGCAACTGACCCGGTGCTGAACAGGTCCCCGTTAATCCGGTTTGATGCGCTTTTTGCGTGCCGAGGCATGTCTTTCGGTCAATTCCACATCAATGTAACGATCCGTGATGGCACTGGAACCATGACCGGCATCATCCCTGACATGTTCACGGGGCCGGTGTTTGACGTCTTCCGAGATGCCGGTATGGCGGAGCCAGTGGACTGTCGCAGCCGTCAGGGCCTCGGCATCCTCGGTAAAGCCGTCCCGGCGCATGGCCTGTTCGGCTTCATTGAAACAGGCCTGGACAATGCCACGTATCTGCCGTGTGCTGGTGATATTGCCCTGGCCACGGGCCTTGTGGACCAGCGTTGTATATTCACCGGGCGAGGGCAGTGCCGGCAGGCCGCGGGCAGTACGATAGCGCTTCAGGGCCTCCAGCATGGCGTCACTGACGGAGATCTGGCGTTCCTTGTTCCCTTTACCGACGGTCCTGAACCACCAGTTACCCTCTAGGTCACGCTCGAAATCACCCATTTTGGGGCTCCAGCGCTCGGTTTCCACCAGTTCGGAGATACGTAAATACATGCCGAAGAGAGCGTTCATGATGAACAGGGTGCGTTCATGCAAAGAATCCTTTTGGGCCATTTTTTCAGCAGTTTCAAGCACATAGGACCACTGTAGCTGGGAAAGCCGGCGAATGGGGCGGCTGGACTGGCTTTTGCGGACAAATTTGCCCTTCTGGCGAATCTGGGCCACCGGGTTGAATTCCAGGTAATCCTCCTGGATCAGGAAGTTACAGAAGCTGCTGAGCACGGCAAAAATGCTCTGGATAGCGCTCTGGGACAGGAAATAAGTGGTTTCACCGGATTTTTTGCCTTGCAGGACATAGGGGCGCCATTCCGGGTTGGGCACCCTTTCTCCGCCTTTGAGTTCATACCGGGACACATTCTTGGTGCCAATCCAGTCCCTGGGCGGATTTTTGGCAAATTCCACGTAGGCCTCGATATGTTCACGACGGATGTTTTTCAGCGATTTTTTCTCCACCAGCCAGCACCAGTGCAGGAAATGCTCGATTTCACGTCGGTACGTGGAAAACGTGTCAGGACTGCCACGGTAGGAATACAGGAACTCACTGGCCAGCTGGTAATCGTCCACGGCATGTTCCGGCTCATCTTCAAGCAGGTGCTTCACAGAGGTGATTCTGTGTTTGTAGGGGTTGGCCATTTCTTCAAGCGTGTCAAAGAACGGCACTGGCGGTGTTGCAGAACTCATAGAACTCCAGTGTATACCAAAGATTTGCTGATCAAGATCTTATCCAGGGAAACAGGGCATTCAGGACAAATATTGCTGAAAACGATAATTCGAATACTTCTAGATAACCGTCATAAGTTACTGATAGGGCTAATTTAAAACGAAATTATCAGGTATTTTCGCCTATTCTGCTATTTCCGGTAATAAAGATTACCGGAAATAAGATATAACTATATGTGCAGGAAGTCCAGCCCTTATCCGGTAAATACACAGTGCCCCTCTACTTGCTTCAGATTCTCATCAAATGTGCACATCAGTGGATGAATAAAGCTGTTTATATTCATGAGGCTGAATTTGGTACTGTAATGTAATGCCAGAAGACCCAGAAATCATTTCCCGGGTTAACCAGGCCTGGTGAGGCTGACGCTATATCGGAAATTGATGATCAAATAGCGAATATTGAATACTCAGCAAGTTTGAACAATGCATCATTGAGCATCTTCATTTTTCTTCTTCATTTTTGCCTTGTACATATTTTCATCAGCCTTGTTGATGACATCATCCAATGAGTCAAGTGTGGTTGGAAGTATCTCGGCCACTCCGTAGCTGTACTTCGGAAAGAGCCTCGGTATAGCCAGATTACTGATGTGCGCATTGAGTCGATTTATCAATATGCCTTCTGACGCCTTGGAATCCCTGACAAGGACGATAAATTCATCCCCCCCTACCCGTGCGATCACGTCACTTTCCCGAAACGCGCTCTGCAGTGAGTCTGCAAACAGCTTTATCATTTCTGAGCCTTCCTTGTGGCCTAATCGATCATTAATTGATTTGAGGTTATCCAGGTCAAAGAACAATAAGGTCAAGGGCAGTTTTGTCCTTCGGGACTCATTGATGGCCATTTCTGCAAATAATTTAAATCCACGGCGATTCAATAACCTGGTAAGTTCATCAGTGGTAGCCTGTTCACGAAGTCGCCATTCCAGCTTGTCGATTTCATAGGACAGGTAGATCAAGAGCAAGGCGATTGAACTCAAGACGAAAGCTGTAGCAACAGCGAAGGCTTCAGTCTCATCAATATTGCCCTGGCTCAATTGGTTATGAATGATCGTCATGACAAAAAAGAGAACAAAAATAGCCGGAAAAACGAAAGTACGACAGTGTTCTCCGCCAGTCCCGGACATGAGAAAAATTGAATAAAGGCCAGGCGTGCATTTACTGATTTGATTAAAAATGGTAAGCAGCACCAAAGCGATAAGGGTATAGACAGACAGCAAGACATTTGCATCAACTGAAACCAGGTCAGTCGCATGAAAAATATGGGCCGCTATGTAAAAAGTAACCAGAACGAAGGCTATCGAGACGAGAAAATCATGGGTAACCGACGCTACGGCATTGTTTTTTAAATTAAATAGCGGAATCAGCGATAAGAGCATTATCGCCACAATTGACTGTGGGGATACCGGGAAAACATTATCTGCGTTTGACCGGTTAACCAGGAAGTAATTCAAGGCATTTACCTCCCCGTCTGTATACACAATTTGTAATGAATTCAAAAAGATAATTGACACAATCAGGAAAAGCGTTGCCTTAGCCAGATTGCGGTAAGTTCGATGCCTGATCCTGAAAGTTAAGACTGAAACACCGGAAAAGAATAAAGCCAGGGCTGTATTGGACTGCATCTGCATCCAGTTTCCTGGCAAAAGGAATAGCCCATCGGTAGCAGCCAATTAAGCATGACAGCGACGAGATAGAGAAAGAAAATAACAATGCAGCACAGCGCAAACAGAAATATTTGCCTGGTGGCTTGTTTATCAATTGACGCCGGTAAAGCCTCCCAATTGATCTGTCTCACAAAGCACTCCCTAGTTGATACCAGCCGGTTGTTCAAGAATACCAGCTATGGACACAACAAAAGGTCTAAACAGGCATCAAAACGCCTCTAAAGCATTTTTTATGGCAGGCTGTTGATTAACCTCAACAACAGCCTGGCTGTGGGGTACTCCTTGCCCGGGTTCAGGATGCCCTGGCCTGGCGCATGGTGACGAATTCTTCAGCGGCTGTAGGATGGATACCAACCGTTGAATCCAGCTGGCTTTTGGTGACACCACACTGCATGGCAGTGGCAAATCCCTGGATGATTTCACCGGCCTCAGCGCCCATCATATGCATGCCAAGGACCTTGTCTGTGGCTTTATCAACAATGAGCTTCATGTACGTGCGTTCCTCGTTGCCGGACAGCGTGTGCTTGAGGTGGCGAAAATCACTCTCATAGATCTCAATCTCACTGTATTGGCTCTGTGCCTCTTCCTCGGTAAGGCCCACGGTACCCACATTCGGATGGCTGAAAACGGCAGTCGGGATATTGGTGTAGTCCATGGTGCCATTGCCGCTATTGAACAGGTTGGCTGCCAGGATCATGCCTTCAGCGGTTGCCACGGGGGTCAGGGCGGCCCGCCCCACCACGTCGCCCAGGGCAAAAATGCCGGGTTCAGTGGTTTCAAAGGACTCGTTAATGATGATCGTGCCGTTTTTTTCTGTCGTGACGCCGGTATTTTCCAGGCCAAGATCCGCTGTATTGGGTTTGCGGCCCGTGGCATACAGGACACAATCCACGTTCATGGGCTCGGAATCCCGGAATGTGACGGCCAGGCCATCGTCTGAACGGCTGATTTCACTGACGTTGGTATTCATGCGCATATCGATATGACGCTGACACTCGACGAACAGCTTTTCCCTGACATCCTTGTCAAAATGCTTCAGTGGAATCTCGCCACGATAGGACAAGGTGGTCTCGGCGCCCAGACCGGCGAATATGCCGGCAAATTCCAGGGCGATATAGCCTCCGCCGACGACCAGAATGCGCCGTGGAAAGGCCTCCAGGTCAAAGATTTCATTGGAGGTAACCGCCAGTTCCTTGCCGGGCAGGTCCGGAATAAAGGGCCAGCCACCCGTGGCAATGAGGATATATTTCGCCGTGATGGTCTCACCATTCACACTAATGGTGTTTTTACCTGAAATGCTTGCCCTGCCGTTGTAGACCTTGACCCCTGAATTATCCAGCAAACTATCGTAGATCCCGTTGAGGCGTGAAATTTCGCGTGTTTTATTGTCGCGCAGCACATTCCAGTCAAAAGGCGGTAGCTGGGTTTGCCAGCCAAAACCGCGACTATCCTGGCACAGCTGGCTGAAATGGGCAGCATAGGTATAGAGTTTTTTGGGCACACAGCCCACGTTGACGCAGGTTCCACCCATATAGCGATCTTCGGCAATAGCTACCCTGGCGCCGTAACCGGCAGACATGCGGGCCGCCCTGACGCCGCCTGAACCGGCGCCTATAACGAACAGGTCGTAATCAAACATCTGATCTCCTGGTGTGATACTTCAAGTGAGGGAAAACGCATGCAAGGCTACCCCGGATTCACTCGAAATCCCATAAGCGTGGGGTGAAAAAAATTTCTATTTTAATTTTAAAGGTTTATTATTGGTGAGCGTCAATAAGAAAGACATTCTGTCATGCGGAATAACAGGATTGAAAGGACTGACCAATGAATGATAACAATGATGATCGTCACGCTTCAGGACACCAGCAAGGTGATGAGACTCCAGCCATGCCTGAAAGCAGAAGCACCCCTGCCCTGATCGAAAAATTTGTCATTCGCCTGCCCAAGGGGTTGCGAAAAAAGATCAAGCATCTCTCTGAACAGAATCGCCGCAGCATGAACTCGGAAATCATCATGGTGCTGGAAAAACATATTCAGCAAAACCTGTCCGATGATGTGGCTGAATTTGTCACGGATGCGAACCTGCAAGCGCGCAGGGTCAACACTCCCGGTATCGAGAAGATGTCAGATGACGAACTGACCCGCAGGCTTGAAAACCTGCCTGAGGAGAAAAAGCAGGCCCTGCTGGAACTGCTTGGATAACGACTGCCAGCTGCAGTGCGTTCTTTTTCCCATCTGTCGTCTCCAGGCAAACAGTCTGCAAGAGATTAACCGAGCCAGGTTGTCACTGGTTCTATCCGTGTTTCGTTTCCTGATGGCGGCCAGGTTTGTTGACTTGCAGATGGCCGCCAAACAATCCTGTACCACCTACCCGTCATAACTGCTCACCACCCAAGCATGCAAATTCCCTTTTCAATGGCAGACAATGAAGATTCCATGGAGAAACTTGGCCTGGAAGATGGTGAGGTGTTTTACCAGTCGGAATTTCTTACGGCCGGCGAAGCCGACCAATACCATGACACCTTACTCCGGGAAACTGACTGGCAACAGGACAGTCTTGTCTTCGGTGGTAAAACGGTACCCATTCCGCGGCTGCAGGCCTGGCACGGCGAAGAAAACAGTCACTATGGTTACTCCGGTCTGGCACTTACCCCGTTACCCTGGACGCCCTTGCTGTCTGAACTGAAATCCCGGGTGGAAAAAGCCGCTGACAGTTGCTTCAATTCCGTGTTGCTGAATTATTACCGCGATGGCAACGACAGTGTTTCCTGGCACAGTGATGATGAAAAAGAACTGGGAAGCGAACCCGTGATTGCCTCGCTGAGCCTGGGTACAACCCGTCGTTTTGAACTCAGGCACCGCCACAAAAAGGGACGAAAATTTACCTGTGAGCTGGCCCATGGCAGCCTGCTCATCATGGGCCCGGGCATTCAGCAGCACTGGCATCACCAGGTTCCCAAGCAGCCTGGACTCAGCGCTGGCAGGATCAACCTGACATTCCGCTATGTCCATCCACAGACCTGAGTATCTGCTGGTTCAAATCACTGACCCGTTTTTTGCTCTCTTTTTTGCTAAAATTAATCATGTTGACCCAACAACAAACGCTCATGATGTCATGACAAAGTTCCCGAACCTGTGAGACCACATATGAGGACAGCTGTGTATCGTTTTATTAGCCTCTTCCTGCTTTTTGTACTGCCGGTTGCTGCTGTTGACGCAGAATACCTGCGTGGCAGAGAAGCCATGGTGTCATCCCGTTCGGATATCGCCTCGGAAATCGGTAGCGAGATCCTGACCCAGGGTGGCAACGCCATTGATGCCGCAGTTGCCACCGGTTTTGCCCTGTCTGTGGCTTATCCCTCGGCAGGAAACCTGGGCGGCGGTGGCTTCATGGTGCTACACCTGGCGGCCGGCGAGGTCATTACCCTGGATTTTCGTGAAAAAGCGCCTGCCGCAGCATCCCGTGACATGTACCTGGATAGCCAGGGCAATGTCGACCGCAACCTGGCCCGCAGCAGTCGCCAGGCGTCTGGCGTGCCCGGCACAGTGGCGGGTTTGCTGGATGTACTGAACCGCTACGGCACCATGACCCGGGAACAGGTCATTGCACCGGCAATCAGGCTGGCCGAGGAAGGCTTTATTCTCAACAATGACATTGCAGGACAGTTTCGCAGTCATTTCACCACCTTCAGGCAGTATCCGGCCTCACTGGCCAAGTTTTCCAAAAATGGTTCGCCCTATGCTGCAGGTGACCGCTGGGTACAACCGGACCTGGCAGCTACCTTGCGGGATATCTCCGATCAGGGCCGCGACGGGTTCTACAAGGGGCGTGTGGCTGACCTGATTGTCAGTGACATGGCGCAAAACAATGGCCTGATAACCCATGCTGATCTGCAGAACTATGAAACAGTCTGGCGCGAACCTGTGCATGGCACCTACCGGGGTTATGATATCTGGTCCATGGGGCCACCCTCTTCCGGTGGGACGGCCATCATCCAGATGCTGAACATGATGGAACCCTTTGATGTGAGTGCAATGGGCTGGGGCAGCACGGAAGCCGTTCACCTGCTGGTCGAGGCCCAGCGCCGGGCTTATGCAGACCGAGCCGTCTACATGGGCGACCCTGATTTTTCCGATATTCCCGTTGCCGTCATGACCGACAAGGATTATGCCCGGCATCGTTTTGAGACATTCGATCCACAACGGGCTGGAGACAGTACACAGGTTGAAGCCGGTGAGCTGCCAACAGAAAGTCGTAATACCACTCACTATTCCGTGATGGACAGTGAGGGCAATGCGGTGTCTGCCACGATCACCCTGAACAGTTCCTACGGTAACAAGATCGTGGTCCCGGGTGCCGGTTTTTTGCTGAACAACGAAATGAGCGACTTTGCCACGCGGGTTGAAGATTCTCACGTCAACCAGATCCAGCCTGGCAAACGTATGATGAGTTCGATGTCACCCACCATCGTCAGCAAGGAGGGTGCCCCTGTACTGATCACAGGCTCGCCGGGGGGTACTGCCATTATCAATACGGTGCTCCAGGTTATTCTTAACGTTATAGACCATGGCATGCCCATTGATGAGGCCGTTACCAGTCCTCGTCTCACCCACCAGTGGCGCCCGGATATAATTCGTTACGAGTCCGGCGCGATCAGTGAAGAAGTCGCCAAGGGTCTAGAGGCCATGGGACACAAGGGGCTCAATGGCTCCAGTTTCTATATCGGGGAAGCCAATTCCATCCTGGTGGGCGAAGACTATGTGGATGGCATGTCAGACCCAAGGATTGTCGGTGGTGTTGCCGGCTATTAGTGCCGGCGCGAAGTAAGCAGAAGCCGTGTCCACAACAGATCAATTTGATATCTGCATTATCGGTGCAGGCGTGGTGGGCCTGGCAGTCGCCTGGAAACTTTCGCAAAACCCCGTGTTTGCAAACCGCTCCATTGTTGTCCTGGAAAAAAATGCCGGTTTCGGCGAGGAAACCAGCAGCAGGAACAGTGAAGTAATCCATGCCGGAATCTATTACCCGCAAGACTCCCTGAAAACACGGCTGTGTATTGAAGGCCGAAAGCAACTCTACACCTACTGTGAGCAGTTCAATATTCCCTGCAGGAAACTCGGGAAACTGATCATTGCCCGCAAGGAGCAGCAGCCTGAACTGGCCGCACTGTGGCGCAAGGCAGAAGATAATGGCGTGACAGACCTGTTACTGGTTTCCGCCAGGCAACTGGCACAACTGGAACCCGAACTGGAGGCAGTCGAAGCACTGCTTTCCCCTTCCAGTGGCATTATCGACAGTCATCAATACATGTATTCACTGTTGGCCATGGCGGAAAACAATGGCACCCTTTTTTCGCCACTAACGCAGGTCACTGCCATAGAAAAAAGACCGAATGGTTTTCGTTTAAGCACGCAATGCCAGGACAGTCCTTATACCTTTGGTGCCAGCCAGGTGATTAACTGTGCAGGATTATCAACGCAGCAAGTCGCCGGTTGCATTGACAACTATCCCGGGGATGAGATTCCGGCGCAAAAACTGGTCAAGGGTTCCTACTTCAATCTCAAGGGCAAATCGCCTTTTTCCCATCTCGTCTACCCTTTGCCCGAGAAAAACCTCAAGGGCCTGGGTGTCCATGTGACCCTGGATATGGCCGGGCAAGCCCGGTTCGGTCCTGATGCTGAAACGGTAACGGATATCGATTATGCCGTGGACCAGAACAGGGAGTCCCTCTTTCGGGCGGCCATTGCGACATACTACCCGGGCATCAGCACGCGGGAGATTCATCCGGGTTACAGTGGTATTCGTCCCAAGCTTGCCGGTGATGGTGGTGTGGCTGATTTTGTTATCCGGGATGATGCTGATCACGGATACGAAGGACTGGTCCAGCTTTTTGGTATCGAGTCACCTGGACTTACGGCCAGCCTGGCCATTGCTGATGCGGTGCTTTCCTGCCTGCAAAAATAGACAGTTTCAAGCCCCCAATGCCCGCCCGGTGAGATAGCGTGTCACTGTTCTGTTATCAAGCGGGATACCGGGTTGTCCTGCTTGCTGAATCTGACACCAATAC
>Ga0181589_10000406_pt1 | contig 30664 bp, 27 predicted proteins | sample 071ome_25_FD_132444 | JGI IMG/M metagenome (GOLD analysis project Ga0181589, IMG submission 132444) | Coastal salt marsh microbial communities from the Groves Creek Marsh, Skidaway Island, Georgia - 071410BT metaG (megahit assembly) | ecosystem: Environmental > Aquatic > Marine > Intertidal...
CTCGCGTGCGCGAGAGCGGGAGTCACCACCGGTGAATGGGCAGCGGTTCTTCGAGAGGTATTCGGTGAGTACCGGGCACCCACGGGGATCGACTCCACGGTTGCACCCGGAAGCGCTCGCTCGGTAGCCGCGGACGGCACCTCGATGGATTCGGTATCGCAGCGGGTGCGGTCCCTCGCCCACGCACGAGGGCGTCCGTATCGATTCCTGGTAGGCAAACCTGGACTGGACGGTCACTCCAACGGTGCTGAGCAAATCGCCGTTCGAGCCCGAGATGCCGGTTTCGAGGTCGTGTACCAGGGGATTCGCCTGACACCCGAGGAGATCGTCGCTGCGGCAGTCGCAGAGGACGTGGACGTCGTAGGCCTGTCGATTCTGTCGGGATCGCATCGAGTGTTGGTACCCGCGGTACTCGAAGGCTTGGCGGCGCACGGCGCCGGTGATGTCGTGGTGGTGGTCGGAGGAATCATTCCGAGTGAAGACGCAGGCTGGCTCAAGCAGCAGGGAGTGGCCGAGGTCTTCACTCCCAAGGATTATGACGTTGCGGGGATTTTGAACCGTGTCGTTGATCACCTCGCGACGTGACGTCACTCACGGGTGGGCCCTAGTGTGTCAGTGTGCGTTTGATCGTTTCGCGATGCACCGTCGACTATGACGGGCGATTGACCGCCCACCTACCGGAGGCGGTCCGCGTCATCATGGTTAAAGCCGATGGCTCGGTGCTGGTTCACGCCGACGGCGGTTCCTACAAGCCTTTGAACTGGATGAGTCCGCCCTGCTGGTTATCGGAATCGCAGGCTGGCGAGTCCGAACAGGACGACCCTGGCGTGCGTACGTGGACGGTGGAGAACAAGGCGGGGGAGCGTTTGGTGATCTCCTTGCTGGAGATCTTGCATGATTCCGAACACGAGTTGGGGCTCGACCCAGGGTTGGTGAAAGACGGAGTTGAGGCGCATTTGCAGAAACTCCTTGCCGAGCACGTGGAGACTTTCGGTAGCGGTTGGAGTCTGGTGCGACGCGAGTTCCCCACCGCAATCGGTCCCGTCGATCTGCTGTGTAGGGACTCCGCCGGGGCCAGCGTGGCGGTGGAAATCAAGCGACGCGGTGAGATCGACGGTGTCGAGCAACTGACTCGATACCTGGAACTGCTCAACCGCGATCCGCTCCTCGCGCCGGTCTCCGGAGTCTTCGCGGCGCAGGAGATAAAGCCGCAGGCTCGTACCCTGGCTGAGGACCGTGGCATTCGATGTCTCGTGGTGGACTACGACGAGTTGAAGGGAACCTCGGATTCGGGGTCCCGGCTCTTTTGAGTCTTTGGCACACTGTCGGAATGAGTCCTCGCGAGATCGCCAAGTCCGTGGCCGTTATCGGTATGGGGACCATGGGCACAGGGATAGCTGAGGTCATCGCTCGCCACGGCTTTTCCGTTCGAGCGATCGATGTTGACGACGACACCCTGGACGCCGCTCGGCAACGCATCGGGGCATCCACCGAACGGGCAGTCGCCCGAGACAAGCTCTCGACCGACGAGCGATCGGGCATCTTGGATCGGATCGTCTTCACCACCAACATCCAAGAGAGCATCACGTCCGACATCGTTATCGAAGCTGTTCCCGAGGATCTCGAACTCAAGCGCGAGGTGCTGGCACAGCTCGACGGGCTTGTCCCCGAGCATGTCATTTGGTGCACCAATACGTCGTCCTTGTCCGTCACCGATATCTCTGTCGCCGTCCGTCAGCCGGCTCGAGTGGTCGGCCTGCACTTCTTCAACCCCGCGCCAGTCCAGGACTTCGTGGAGATCGTCCGCACCGTCGTCACCGATGACGATGTCGTCGAGCAGGTGCGGATCTTCGCTGAACAGATCGGCAAAGAAGCGGTCATATGCGAGGACAAGGCGGGCTTCATCGCCAACAGCTTGCTTTTTGGATACCTCAATCACGCAGCATCGATGTACGAGCAGAAGTACGCGAGCCGCGAGGACATCGATGCTGCAATGCGGCTGGGTTGCGGGCTTCCGATGGGGCCTCTGGCGCTGCTCGATCTCATCGGGCTCGACACGGCCTATCAGATCTTGGACACGATGTACCGACAGGGACGCGACCGCTTGCATGCACCAAGCCCCGTCCTCAAGCACATGGTCACCGCAGGTCTGAAGGGTCGAAAGTCTGGACGAGGCTTCTATACCTATGCCGAGCCCGGCTCTCCCGAGGTTGTGCCCGATGGACAATCGCCATCTGCCGCAACGGGTGACGTCGGGGTGCGGGTCGTGGAATCCGTCGGTGTGGTCGGATCAGGCACGATGGCAACGGGCATCATCGAGGTCTTCGCCAAAGCGGGATTCTCGGTCACATTCGTCGCTCGGTCGGAAGAAAAAATCTCGAAGGTCATTGCGACGATCAGTCGGAGCCTGGAGAAGGCCCTTCAGCGCGGCAAGATCGAGCAAGCCGATGTAGACGCCACTCTTGCGCGGATCAACGGAACGACGGTCCTTGAGGATCTCGATGATGTCGATCTCGTTGTCGAGGCCATCGCTGAAGAAATAGATATCAAGACGGCATTGTTCGAGAACCTCGACGAAATATGCAAGCCCGGGGCCATCTTGGCCACCACCACGTCCTCGCTTCCCGTTGTCGACCTCGCGGCCGTCACGTCGCGACCGGGTGACGTCGTGGGTCTACATTTCTTCAACCCCGCCCCGATCATGAAGCTCGTGGAGATCGTCGACACTGTCGCGACCACGGCTGACGTCATAGCAACCGCCCAAGACGTGGTCGCACGAATCGGGAAAGTGGGAGTTCGCTGCGGGGACCGGGCCGGCTTCATCGTCAACGCATTGCTGTTCCCATATTTGAACGATGCGATCCGGATGGCCGAGGGCAACTACGCCACCACAGACGACATCGATTCTGCGATGAAACTCGGCTGCGGCTACCCCATGGGTCCGTTTGAACTCCTCGATGTTGTCGGGCTGGATGTCTCGCTCGCGATCCAACAGACCCTGTACCGGGAGTTTCGGGAGCCGGGTTTCGCGCCCGCCCCATGGCTCGAGCACCTGGTCACGGCCGGCTATACCGGGCGCAAGGCCGGTCGCGGCTTCCGCTCGTACGCGTAGAGGCAGCTGTGGGACGAAAAAATCGGAGACGTCCGGAGCCTGAGCGCTCGGCGCCGCGATCCAACCAGCAGATCGAGAGTCATCCTGACGGTGACTGGATCGTCCGATCGCTAACCGGCTCTTCGGCGAGTAAGACCTACCGATGCCCGGGCTGCGATCAGGAGATTCGTCCCGCCACGCCGCACGTCGTCGCGTGGAGCGCCGATGACCCCAAAGGTGCCGAGGATCGTCGGCACTGGCACACACCCTGCTGGAAGGCCCGCGATCGACGAGGTCCGCGATGACGGGCGTACCCATCACCGCCAACTCTGTGCTGCCGGCGACCAGGGAAGCGCTGACCTTGCGAACCGCCGACGGATTGAACCTGGTCGGGGAACTCGCGACCCCGATTGACGGGGCCCCCGTCGCAACGATCATCTGCGTCCACCCGCTTCCCACCCACGGCGGAATGATGGACTCGCACGTTCTGCGCAAGATGTCCTGGCGACTGCCCGCACTCGCGGGTGTCGGGGTGCTTCGCTTCAACACCCGGGGAACGTCCTCGGCGGCGGGAACGAGTGAAGGAAATTTCGATCAGGCGCAGTCCGAAGGTCTGGATCTGCGAGCCGCGATCGACGAGGCACAGCGCCACGGGTTGGGCAACATTTGGTTGGTGGGTTGGTCCTTTGGGACAGATGTAGTGCTCAAGCACGGCAATGTTGATCCCGTGCAGGGCGCCATCCTGCTCAGCCCACCGCTGCGATTCACCACGGTGGAGGAGTTGCAGGCGTGGGAGGGTGGCACGCGCTCGGTCACCGCGTTCGTCCCGGAGTTCGATGACTTCCTGCCCCCTGATCAGGCGCGTGCGGATTTCGCGGTAGCGCCCTCCATCGAGGTGGTCGCCGTGCCGGAGGCCAAGCACCTGTGGGTGGGGGAGCGGTTTGTGAGCGATCTTCTCGATCGCATCGTGCACGTGATCCGTCCGGACTCACCACCGTTGCCTGAGTATTGGGACGGACCGATGGAAAAGTGGAGTGACCTGTGACCCGTATCGAGGTGGCCGATCATGGCAGTGGGCCGGCGGTCATGTTGTTGCACGCATTTCCGTGTGATCACCACATGTGGGATGAGCAGGTCGATCCGATCGTCGCCGCCGGATGGCGGGTGCTGATTCCGGATCTGCCGGGATTCGGAGCCAGTGAACTGCCTGCTGCGGCACAGCCGGACCTGGGCGAGGTTGTCGATGAACTCCACACCTTTTCGATGGATCGCGGAGTCGATCGCCTCGTCGTCGTCGGTCTCTCGGTGGGTGGATACCTGGCGATGGAGTGGCTGCGTCGCTACCCGGAGATGCTGGCCGGTGTCGGGCTGTTCGACACCAAGGCCACGGCCGATGCGTCGGAGGCGCGGGGCAATCGTGTGGCGATGGCGGATGCGATCGATGTGAATCCAGCCGGTTGTGCGGAATTACTCCGAGAGCGGGTCCTGCCGGTGATCCTTGGCTCGAGCTCCCATGAGTCCCGCCCCGATGTGGTGGCGCAGGTCGAAACATGGATGCGCACCGCCGATCCGATGACCGTCGCCTGGTACCAGCGTGCGATGGCGGATCGACCGGACTCGGTGCAGACCCTGTCGAGTGTGGATGTCCCCGCCCTCGTGCTGTGGGGTGAGGAAGACGTGATGTCCCCAGCGGCGGAGCAACGCATCATGCTCGACGTTCTTCGCGACGCTCGTTCGGCTTCGATTCCGGGCGCGGGTCATCTTTCCGCGATCGAGCAGCCGGAGCCGGTGGCTCGCGAGCTCGTGGACTTCCTGACCCGAGTACAACGCGCCGGGATCAGTGGTTAGTCGTCGATTTCCAGGCTGAGCATCCGATCGTCTTTGGCGCTCGGGTCCCCGCGACCATCGGTGTTGCTGGTAGACAGCCATAGCCTTCCGTCCGGAGCGACCGCGACCGTACGCAGGCGACTGCGCTCACCGAGATCCACGGCCTCGGGCTTTCCCGCCTTGGTGCCATCGATCGGTACCCGCCACAGGACTTCACCGCGCAGGCTTGCGACGTAGGCGGCTTCGTTGTCGATAGCAAGTCCACTCGGTGAGGCCGTCGAGGTCGGCGACCACGTCGCCTTCGGGTTGGTGAACTTCTTATTGGAACCGCGCCCCTCGACTATCGGCCAGCCGTAGTTGCGGCCGGGGCGCAGCAGGTTGAGTTCGTCGGCTTTGCTCGTACCGAACTCCGTTGCCCACAAGCGACCAGCGGAGTCGAGTGCTAGGCCCTGCACGTTGCGGTGTCCGAGGGTGAAGACGGGTGAGGCGGGCGTCGGATTCCCCGATGCTGGATTGCCATCGAAATCGACCCGGAGCACTTTGCCGGCGAGGGAGTCGGGATCTTGTGCGAGGTCGGGGATGCCCGCATCGCCGGTGGCGATGAACAGAACGTCGTCGTCGATAAGAATCCGGCCGCCATTGTGGTAGGTGTTCTTGGGGATGCCCGTCACGATGGGGGTTTGCCGACCCAGGGAGCGGCCGTTCCAATCGATGCGTACCACCCGGTTGTCTCGAGCCCCGGTGTAGTAGGCGAAGAGGAATTCCGGTTCTTGTCCTTTGGGTGTCGGGGGCACCGCGATTCCCAGGAGGCCGCCTTCGCCACCAGCACGCACGCCTTTCACTGTGCCGACCTTGGACGCCTTCGTCAGACTCGTGGGCGGTTGACCGTCGGCACGAGCGGCAATGCGACGAATGACTCCGGTGTCCCGCTCAGAGACCAGCGCCGATCCGTCGGGAAGGAACGCGAGCCCCCAGGGGCTGACGAGTGTGTTCGCAACCGTCGTTTTCGAGACCAGGTCAATGGTCGGGCGGGCGCTCGCAGGGTTAGGCCACGGTCCGAGCACCAGCGCGGTGCCGACGGCCAGCGACACGACCACGATGCCGACGAGACCGGAGAGGCCGATGAGCAATCTGCGCGATGGGCGAGCCATGTCTTTAGTATGCGCGAAATTCTGAGGGGTGCACGAGGGCGGTTAGAGATCCGTCGACTCACGGATCAAGTCGGCGAAGGCAGCGGCCCCTTCGGCGGTCAAGTGCACGCCGTCGGAGACGAAATAGTCGCTCTTGCCGTCAGATGCAGACTTCCAGTCCGCGACAACGACGTTTGGATAGTCGGGTGTGACCTTCTTGATCAATTTGTTGTTCGGCTTCTCCCAGGTGCGCGGAACCGAGGCGTTGACGATCACTACGCGCTCGTAGTCGGTCAATGGATCGAGAATCTTGCGCAGGATCTCTTCGTTCATCACACCGTTGCTAGCGGGATGGACCACTACGACGTTCGCGAGTTTGTTCCTTCGGTCGAGTTTCTTGACTCGACCGGTGAAGGCTCCGGGCATCCGGGAGACCTCGGCATCGACTCGAGCGCCCGGGATTGCCTCCTTGATGGCCTTTCGAGCGCCGAGAACCACCGAATCTCCCAGCACGCTCACCGGTCCGTTGTCCGCTCGGGTCTCTTCTACGGTCTGCTGTGCCGCACCTGCATCTTCGGCGGTTTCCGACTGCGATGTGGGGGCAGCTCCGGTATCGGTGGTGTCCGCCTGATCGGTCTCATCATCAATCGAAACGACCAACGGGCCGTCGTCGGCGATGCCCATGGCCTGTGCCACATCGGGGGCGACTGCATCGCGACCGTTCCCGGGGTTTGCCACCAGCGCGATCGCGACCGATCCGGCGAGAACCGTGACGACAGCGGCGGCGACCAGGGTTCCCAGGGTGCGTAGTCCGACGCGCGAGCCGGAGCGGAGGGTCTTCCAGGCCCTTGCGAGCGCACCGCGCCGGATGGGCATCTCCACTAGTCGATAGCTCAACTCCGCAATAGCCAAGGTGAGACCCACCCGGATGGCGAATGCGACGGGTTCGCTCCAATCGACATCGATGCCGGGTCGGGTAATCATGAAGATCGGCCAGTGCCACAGGTATATCCCGTAGGAGCGCCGACCGAGGTAGCGAAGGACGCCGATGCCGAGGGCCGGCCCGAGAAATGACGCAGGATGGGTGACGGCGGCGATCAAGACCATGGTGAAGAAGGCAAGGGCCAAGAAGCCACCGCGATAGAGCCACGGGGTGAACTCGCCGACGAATGCGTAGAAGCAAAGGATCACCGCGAGTGCGGCGACCCCGGTTCCGGTGACGATGAACCGGGCGCTACGGGGGATCTGGCTGCTGAGCCGTCCGGGTCTCCACACGGTCGCCAGGGCGGCTCCGACGAGCAGTCCCATGCTGTGGGAATCGGTGCCAAAGTAAGCACGGCTGGGATCGGCATCGACGGGGAAGCCGCTGCGGATGGAAATCACGGCCATCCAGACGGTGGATGCAACGGCTAGTGCGAGCGCGATCCGCCGCACGAGAGGTCGACCCCCCGAACGCACCAAGATGAGCGCGATAGCAGGCCAGATCAAGTAGAACTGTTCCTCGACCGACAGGGACCACAGGTGCTTCAGCAGCGGCGGTCTGCCCATCGATTCGAAATACGACTGATCAACTAGGACGTACCACCAGTTGTTGACGTAGAAGACGGTGGCGAGTGCATCTTGACGGAAGGCGCTGAGTGCGTCTTGGTAGAAGAACAGCACGGCGATTCCCACACCGATCAACAGGACGAGAACCGCCGGCAGCAGGCGACGAGCACGCCCTAAGTAGAAGCGCTTGAAGTCCACGCGTCCCGATCGGTCGTACTCCTCGAGGATCAAAGAGGTGATCAAGAAGCCGCTGATGACGAAGAAGACGTCGACGCCGAGGAAGCCGCCGGGCATCCAATCGATTCCCGCGTGGTAGAGCAGGACCCCGATGATGGCGACGGCTCGCAGGCCGTCGAGGCCGGGCAGGTAGCCCATCTCGCCCGAAGACCTGCCGCGGTCCAGATTCCACGGCATTCGAGTATCGACGCGTGATTGCGTCGATGGGGTGGTCACCGGTTCATGGTAGGTCAATCACGGGTGGATCAGGCGCGGTCAGGAGTCGCGGAAGCGATCGAGCGCACCCCCCAGCGAATCGCGCATGACCTGGTCCGTGACGCCCAATCCTTCGGCGGGGGACAAGCACAGCACCCCCACCTTTCCCTGGTGCATATTCCGATGAACCTCGAGGGCGGCCTGTCCGGATTCGGCCAGGGGCAGGACCTTCGAAAGCGTCGGGTGGATCATGCCCTTGGCGATAAGACGGTTGGCTTCGTGCGCCTCGCGATAGTTAGCGAAGTGGCTACCCACGATGCGCTTGAGATTCATCCACAGGTAACGGTTGTCGTACTCGTGCATGAAACCTGATGTGGACGCACACGTGACGATGGTGCCGCCTTTGCGGGTGACGTAGACGCTCGCGCCGAACGTCTCTCGTCCAGGATGTTCGAAGACGATGTCGACGTCATCCCCGCCGGTGAGTTCGCGGATTTTCTTGCCAAGACGCTGCCATTCCTTGGGGTCCTGGGTATTCTCGTCCTTCCAGAACCGGTAGCCCTCTGCCGAGCGGTCGATGATGAGTTCGGCACCCATCGATCGCACGACCTCCGCCTTCTGCTCGCTGGACACTACGCACACCGGGATGGCGCCACCGTTCAGTGCGTACTGGGTGGCGTACGACCCCAATCCGCCGGATGCACCCCAGATGAGGACGACGTCGCCTTGTTTCATGCCGCCGCCGTTGTGCGAGACCAGTTGTCGGTACGCCGTCGAATTAACCAGACCCGGACACGCGGCTTCTTCCCACGTGAGGTGTTCTGGCTTGGGGAGCAATTGGTTGGCCTTGACTACGGCTAGTTGGGCGAGGCCGCCGAAGTTCGTTTCGAATCCCCAGATGCGTTGCTCGGGATCCAACATGGTGTCGTTGTGCCCCAGGGGCGATTCGAGTTCCACCGACAGGCAGTGCGCTACTACCCGATCTCCGGGCTTCCAGGTGTGCACGCCAGGACCTGTGCGAAGAACGACGCCGGCCGCGTCAGAGCCAATCACGTGGTAGTCGAGATTGTGTCGCGCGGCGTCAGGGTTGGTCTTTGCGTAGCGGTCGAGGAAGCCGAAAGTCGAGACCGGCTCGAATATCGACGACCACACGGTGTTGTAGTTGATGCTGGAGGCCATGACGGCGATCAGGGCTTCGCCGGCTGCGAGTTCGGGGGTGGGGACCTGTTCGATGTGGATCGATTCACGCGGGTCCTTCTCTCGTGAGGGTCGACCCGCAAAGAGTTGCTCGTCCGCTCGGTGCAGGGTGGCGGCCAGGTAGGTATCGGGAACCGGCACCTGGTCGATGTTCGGATCCTGCTCTTCTATGGCCCGAACGATGGAATCGAAATCCCCAGCCATGGTCTTCCTCTCGTTGCCCTGTCGGTGCAACGTACCGGGCGGTGGGTGTTGGGGGAAGTCGAGGCGCCCGGCGGACAAGGGGGATGAGACCGGCGGGCCAAAGGCAGGTCTGTCAGCCGGCGATGGGAAGAGCCCCCGAGGACCAGGCCCAGGCGGCTCCGGCGGTGCCCAGGGCCAACACGATCACGAGCCGACGCGCCCGCCGCACGGCGAACAGGCCCGCCACGGCGAGGGCGGCTCCGACGATCACCCAGGTGAGGGGGTCATCGGTGGCCACCCCATCGGGGAGCGCGAAGGGTAGATCGAGAGTCAACAGCCGGGGAAGCACCCTGTGATTGTCCGGCACCGGTGGCGGCGCCGTCGGCTTCAGCTACCGGCGTGTTGCACCAATTCGATGAGCACGCCACCGGAATCCTCGGGATGGGTGAAGTTGATTTGCGCGCCGGCCGTTCCCGTCTTGGGCTCGTCGTAGAGAAGTCGGATCCCTTCCGAGCGCAAGTGATCGCACACGGCATGGATGTCCGAAACCGTGTAGGCCATCTGCTGGATGCCGGGCCCGCTCTTGTCCAAGAAGTGGCCGATGGGGGAGTCAGGAGATAGCGGGGCCAGCAGTTGGATCCACGAATCGGAGTCGGCTACCCGAAGCATGGCTTCGCGGACACCCTGCTCCTCGTTGACTTCTTCGTGTTCGACCGCCATCCCGAATGCCCGGGAGTAGAACTCCACTGCCTGGTCGAAGTCGGCGACGGCGATTCCGACATGGTCGATGCGAGTAACGAGGTGATCCATGGGAACTATGGTTACACGTGGATCACGAAAGGTGGAGGCCGATGAGTCTTGAAGATGGCGCGGTAGTCCTCGGTGGCGCCCGAACCCCCATGGGTCGACTCCAGGGAGCTTTGTCGTCGCAGTCGGCCGCCCAACTCGGTGGCGCCGCGATCTCCGGTGCCCTCGAGCGATCGCAGGTCCCCGCTGGCGACATCGACTACGTCATCATGGGCCAGGTCTTGCAGGCCGGAACCGGGCAGAACGCTGCGCGCCAGGCCGCCATCGAGGGCGGGCTGGGTATGGCGGTTCCGGCTCTCACGATCAACAAGGTCTGCTTATCGGGCATCGATGCCATCGCTTTGGCCGACCAGGTGATTCGCGCGGGGGAGTTCGACGCGGTAGTGGCGGGGGGAATGGAGTCGATGTCCAACGCCCCGCACCTGCTCGTGGGCTCGCGAGAGGGTAGAAAGTACGGCGATTGGACCATGCTCGATGCGCTCGCCTTCGACGGTCTGACGTGCGCCTTCGATCAGTGCGCGATGGGTGAGGCGACAGAGCGCTACAACGACCGCTACGCATTGACCCGCGATGAGCAGGACGCAGTAGCCGAGGCTTCGCATGCACGCGCTGCCGCGGCTCAGGCAGCAGGCCTGTTGGCAGAGGAAATCACTGCGGTAACCATCCCGCAACGCAAGGGTGATCCGGTCGTCGTGACCGAAGACGAGGGCATTCGTGCGGAGACAACGACGCAATCCCTTGCTCGCTTGCGGCCCGCGTTCGCGACAGAAGGAACCATCACCGCGGGCAATGCTTCGCAGATTTCCGACGGTGCTGCTGCGTTGGTGATCACGTCGCGGGCAGAAGCCGAGCGCCTCGGACGTACTCCGATAGCCCACATTGGAGCCCATGGGGTGGTTGCCGGACCCGACCCGTCCCTGCACGAGCAGCCTGCGGCAGCTATCGAGGCCGCATGCGCGAAAGAAGGAATCTCGGTTGCGGATTTAGACGTGGTGGAGATCAACGAAGCTTTCGCCGCTGTGGCCGTGGCATCGATCAATCGCCTCGGAATCGACCCCTCGCGCGTGAACGTCAACGGAGGCGCGATTGCGCTCGGTCATCCGATCGGAATGTCCGGTGCCCGGATCGTTCTTCACCTCATCTATGAATTGCGTCGTCGAGGCGGCGGCATCGGTGCGGCTGCGCTATGCGGTGGCGGTGGCCAGGGCGATGCGCTGATCGTCCGCGTGCCGGATGTGGGCTAGGGAAAGGATCGCAACCCTGATGACAACGGAGGTCGATCGACTCATCGCCGGCCTTTCGCAACGCAAGATCCGTGACCTTGCCCGCGCCATCACCCTGGTGGAGAACGGCGGCCCCGAAGGCCTGGAATTGCTCGCGCGTCTGGCGGCAGGGTCATCGGCCGGTGGGTCGGCTTCACGGTGCGAGGTCATCGGTATCACCGGATCCCCGGGCGTCGGTAAGTCGACTATGACCGATGCGTTGATCGCCGCCTATCGGGCCGCTGGCAAGTCCGTTGCCGTGCTCGCGGTCGATCCGTCGTCCCCGTTCTCCGGCGGAGCCTTACTCGGTGACCGGGTCCGTATGCAGTCGCACTCACTGGACCCCGAGGTCTTCATTCGGTCGATGGCCTCGCGAGGTCACCTCGGCGGTCTTGCCGCGGCCGCGGGACAGGTGCTTCGGGTGTTGGACGCCGCGGGTTTCGACGTCGTCCTCGTCGAGACGGTGGGTGTCGGTCAGTCCGAAGTCGAAGTGGCGGCGGCCGCCGACACCACCATCGTGCTGCTGGCCCCCGGGATGGGTGACGGGATCCAGGCGGCGAAGGCCGGGATCTTGGAGATCGGTGACGTCTTCGTGGTGAACAAGGCCGATCGGGAAGGGGCGCAATCGACGGCGCGGGATCTACGTCAGATGATCGCGATGGCGACGGATGGCTCGACGGATGGCTCGACGGACGGCTCACAGAGCTGGTTGCCTCCGGTGCTCACCACCATCGCCAGTACCGGAGTAGGAATCGACGAGGTGGTTGCGTCGATCGGCGATCATCGATCGTGGGCTATCGAGAACGGTGAACTGGAACGACGCCGCAGGGCGCGTGCACGCGAGGAGGTCGTCGCCACCGTCGTGGGCATGCTGCAGCCCCGGCTGGACGAACAACCCCTAAGCCCGGAGTTGGAAGCCGTTGCTGCAGAGGTCGCAACGGGTGAGGTTGATGTCCACGGGGCAGCCTCGCGTTTGTGGAAAATGATCGGCCGCTAGCGCCGCCGCCAGGCCTGGGGGTCTTCGAGGTATGCCTGGGCGCGGTCAGGAAGGCGTCCGTCCCGGACGTCGGCGAGTGAGGTGTGTTCTAGGACATCGCGCATAGCCGCCCGAAGTGCCACCCACACCTCCCTTAGGTGGGCGGCCGAGCCGGAGTAGTCGACGTCTTCTGGCCGCATCTCTCGCACGGCCGCCAAAGGTCCATCGAGTGCGCGCACTACGTCGGCGACCGTGATCTCCTCGGGAGCCTTGTCCAGGCGGTAGCCACCCTCGGCGCCGCGTTGACTGACCACGAGCCCGGCTTGACGCAATTGGCGCAAGATCCCTTCTAGGAACTTCGCGGGAACATCCTGTGCTCGAGCGAGATGGTCGCCCTTGGTGAGTCGGGTTGGGTCGATGCTCCACGACTCGGCCAGTTCCACCATGGCTCGGGTTCCGTAGTCGACGCGAGCTGATACGTGCACGGCGCCATTGTCCACCACGGCGGACTCGGGTGACTCCCAGCGCGGGCCGTGACGGTTGTCTGCGACTGTCTGTGACTGTCTTCGCCTGTCCGCGGTCGTCGGTCGAGTCGAGACGACGGAAGTAGATACGCCAGAATGGAGGCGTGAGCACACCCAATTTCGCCGGTGCCGTGGATCTTGGAGCACTGGCCGCCCAGAAGGATCAGCAGCGCAAAGCCGATGCCGCTCTCGCGGGGGCTCCCGAAGGCCTGATACTCGACGCGACGGCCGAGAACTTCCAGACCGAGGTCATGGACAGGTCGATGACGGTCCCGGTCATCTTGGATCTGTGGGCAACCTGGTGCGGTCCGTGCAAGCAGCTCTCGCCCCTGCTGGAAAGGCTCGCTGCTGAATACGGCGGCCGTTGGATTCTGGCCAAGGTTGATGTGGACGCAGAGCAGCAGATCGCGGCGGCCTTCCAAGTGCAGTCGATCCCGTCGGTCTTCGCGGTAATCGGTGGTCAGGTGGCTCCGTTGTTCCAGGGCGCTCTCCCGGAGCAACAGTTGCGGCAGGCGATCGACAAAGTTCTCGAAGTGGCTGCCAGCCAAGGAATCGACGGGTCCCTCGATACCGGCGAGGCACCCGAGAGCGAGGACGAGGAGCCGGCCGGCGATCCTCGCTTCGATGCAGCCGTGGATGCCATCGACGCTGGTGACTGGGCCGCCGCTCGCACGGCGTACCAGAGGATCCTGGGAGAGACTCCGGCCGATGTCGATGCTGCGGCCGGACTAGCAATGGTCGATCTTTACGAGCGCACCGATGGCATCGACCCCGCCGCGGTCGCCGCGGGGGCAGCGAATACCGATGACCTAGACGCCCAACTGCTAGCCGGGGATCTCGAAGCCCTGCAGGGTGACTGGGCGGCAGCCTTTTCACGACTGATCGAGGCTGTGCGCCAGACGTCGGGTGAGGACCGCGAACGAGCTCGCAACCGGCTTGTGGACCTCTTCACCCTGGCCGGGGATGATCCGGCAGTTCCTGCAGCACGAACCGCGCTGGCTAGCGCGTTGTTCTAGGCGCTGTTCGGGTTCTTCGAGGCGAAGTAGCAGGCCGCGAGCGGCGGTATCGCGATCGAGGCGCTCGCTGGTCGACCATTCCAGGGCTCACCCGTTGCCATGACTTCGCCGAGGTTTCCAATTCCCGAACCCCCGTATATCGAGGAGTCGGTGTTGAGGACCTCGGTCCAGGTTCCCGCCCACGGCAGGCCCAGGCGGACGTCCGTTCGGGGAACGGGGGAGAAGTTCACAACCACGGCGACGCAATCACCGCTGGCATCCCAGCGAAGAAATGTGAAGGTGTTGGAATCGGCATCGCCGGCATCGATCCATTCGAAGCCGGTGGGTTCGTGATCTCGTTGCCACAGGGCTGGGTGTGCGCGGTAAGCGCGGTTCAAGTCGCAGACGGTTTGCCACACTCCCTGGTGCTCGGCGAACTGCAGTAGCCACCAATCGAGTCCGCGCTCACTCGACCATTCCTCGGATTGGGCGAATTCGCCGCCCATGAACAGCAACTTCTTTCCCGGGTGGGCCCACATGAAGGCGAGGTAGGCCCGAAGGTTGGCTAGTGCCTGCCACCGATCCCCAGGCATGCGGGCAATCAGGGAACCCTTGCCGTGTACAACCTCGTCGTGGGAGAGCGGGAGGACGAAACGCTCAGAGTAGGCGTACATGAGCGAGAACGTCATGTCGTTGTGGTGGTACTTGCGGTGGATCGGATCACGCCCCACATACTCCAGAGAGTCGTGCATCCAACCCATATTCCATTTGAAGCCGAAGCCCAGACCGCCGGCGTAGGTCGGAGTGGTGACCCCCGGCCACGCGGTGGATTCCTCTGCGATGGTGACGGCGCCCGGGACGCGTTTGTAGACCGTCGCGTTCATCTCTTGAAGGAATTGCACTGCGTCGAGATTCTCTCGGCCCCCGTGCTGATTCGGTGACCATTGGCCTTCGGTGCGCGAGTAATCCAGGTACAACATGGATGCGACGGCGTCCACACGCAGTCCGTCGATATGGAATTCCTCGAGCCAGAAAAGGGCATTGCTGACCAGGAAGTTGCGGACTTCGCGCCGACCGAAGTCGAAGATGTAGGTTCCCCAATCCGGGTGTTCTCCGCGTTGCGGATCGGGGTGCTCGTACAAACAGGTGCCGTCGAAGCGAGCCAATGCCCACTCATCCTTCGGGAAATGCGCGGGAACCCAGTCCATGAGCACGCCTATGCCGGCTCGATGGAGTCGATCGACCAGCGCGCGGAATTGATCTGGATCCCCGAAGCGGGAAGTCGGCGCAAAATATCCCGACACCTGGTAGCCCCACGATGGTCCGTAGGCGTGCTCGCAGACGGGCAACAGTTCGACGTGGGTAAAGCCGGTGTCGGTGACGTAATCGACGAGTTGCTCGGCGAGCTCGGTGTAGGAGAGTCCGGGACGCCAGGAACCGAGGTGGACTTCGTAGATGGACATCGGACCGGTGTGCGGATCTCGCTTGGCGCGCTCGGACATCCAGTCCGCGTCGTTCCACGAGTACTGCGATTCGAAGACGACCGAAGCGGTCGCGGGGGGATGCTCGGTGTGTGCGGCAACCGGATCGGCTTTGGTTCGCCACGTGCCGTCGCGTCCCAGGACTTCGTACTTGTAGCGAGTGCCCGACGAGACGCCGGGCACGAACAATTCCCAGACGCCGGAGTTCCCCAGGGACCGCATGGGATGCGCGGTGCCGTCCCAGAAATTGAAATCACCCATCACCCGCACACCCAAAGCGTTGGGCGCCCACACCGCGAATGAGGTGCCGGTTACGGGTCCGAAGACCGAATCCAGGGTTCGAACGTGGGCTCCTAGGACCCGCCACAGTTCCTCGTGTCGGCCTTCGGCGATCAGGTGCAGATCCACCTCGCCGAGGAAAGGCCAGAATCGGTAGGGGTCGTCTGCGGGAATCGGTTCGGCTTCGTACTGGACGTCCAATCGATAGTCCGGGATGGTGTTGGCGGGAATCACGCACATCCAGACCCCGAGGGCTTCATGGTCCATCGGAAATCGCGTCGATTGATCGCTCGGGCTATCGGGCAGCACCACGGTGACGGCCCGAGCATTCGGTCGGAGCACTCGGATGGTGACGGCACCATCGCTTAGATGAGCGCCGAGAATCGAGTGCGGATCATGGTGGGCGCCGTCGACGAGTCGCTCGATGTCGGTGCGCGAGACGGGTGCGGGTTTCATGACCGCGATCCGGTGATGGACGCAACGTGCGCGACGTTTTCCCACGGACGCAACTGGATGAAAGTTTCGGCTCCCCACGTCCAGGTGTGACCTGTGACGTGGTCGTGGGCGACGAACTTGCGGTCACAGGGCAGTCCGAGGGCCTGGAGATCCCACCACACGGTGCAGGAATGCTCGCGATGGGGATCGACCAGACATGTCACCAAGACGATGTCGTCACCAGCCTGCTTACTGAACGCGATGATGTTGTCGTTGTCGGTGTGATGGAAACGCAGCGAGCGCAAGTCTTGAAGAGCAGGATGTTCGCGCCGGATCTGGTTGAGGAGGCCGAGGTAGGGGGCAAGCGTGCGTCCCTGACGGGCGGCCTGTGCCCAGTTGCGTGGCCGGTATTGATACTTCTCCGAATCGAGGTACTCCTCGCTACCCGGTCGGACGGCGACGTGCTCGAAAAGTTCGAAGCCGCTGTAGATGCCATACGTCGGGGACAACGTTGCGGCGAGCGTCGCTCGAATCGAGAAGGCCGAAGGGCCACCGTGTTGAAGGTAGTCGTGGAGGATGTCGGGAGTATTCGCGAACAGGTTGGGACGCATGTATGCCGAGGCGGGGCCGGCGAGTTCGGATAGGTACTCGGTGATTTCGTGCTTGGAGTTGCGCCAGGTGAAGTACGTATAGCTCTGTTGGAAACCCACCTCCGCAAGAGCCTTCATCATCGGAGGTTTGGTGAAGGCCTCGGCTAGGAAGATGACGTCGGGATCGGAGGCGTTGATCGCGGAAATGAGGCGGTCCCAGAACCCCAGTGGCTTGGTATGTGGGTTGTCCACACGGAAAATGCGGACCCCGTGTGACATCCACAATCGAACGATGCGCTCGACTTCCGCGAATAGGCCTTCGGGATCGGCGTCGAAATACAGCGGGTAGATGTCCTGGTACTTCTTAGGAGGATTCTCCGCGTACGCGATCGAGCCATCGTGCCGAGTGGTGAACCATTCGGGATGTTCTGCAACCCAAGGGTGGTCGGGCGAGGCTTGCAGGGCTAGATCGAGTGCGATCTCCATACCGAGTTCGCCCGCGCGCGCGACGAACGCGTCGAAGTCCTCCATGGTGCCAAGGTCGGGGTGGATTGCATCGTGGCCCCCGGTGGCGGCTCCGATCGCCCACGGCGAACCGGGGTCGCCGGCGCCGGGATCGAGGGTGTTGTTCGGTCCCTTTCGGTGTGCCGTCCCGATGGGGTGGATCGGCGGAAGATAGACGACGTCGAATCCCATGTCCGAGATGGCGGGAAGGCGCTGCATTGCAGTGCGGAAGGTCCCCGAGGTAGGGGGATCGGTGGTTGCACCTTCGCTGCGCGGGAAGAACTCGTACCAGGAACCCACCAGAGCGCGCCGGCGTTGTACGAGCAACGGCCACGGACCGCTGGAACTGGAGTCCTCTCGGAGTGGGTGCTCGGCCATGACCGTTGCCAGGTCCGGGGCAGTGGCGGCCGCGAAGCGAACTTGGCCAGGGAGCCGGGAGTCCTTCATCGTTGCCGTCGCCGCCTTAACGGTCGCTCGCTTGGCGGTTGAGCCTTTCGGCAAGCGACGAGCTGCCCGCTGCAAGATCGCGGCCCCTTCGGCCAGTTCGAAATCGACATCGATTCCCTCACCGATCTTGATGCGTGCCCGGTGCAGCCAGGCCAGCCACGGGTCCGACCATGCGTGCACCGTGAACCACCAGGGGCCTTCCTCGTCCACGGTGATGCAAGCGCCCCAGCGATCGACGCCATCAGTGGAAGGAGTCATCGGGACGACGAGGCGGGGTGCATCGGCGCCGGCTCCCTGGGTTCCGGCCGCTTGAGTTCCGGCATGGACCTCGACGGTCAAGGGCGCATGCCCGTCCCGGAAGACGGTTGCGCCGATGGGGATCGTTTCTCCAACGGCCGCAGCTGCCGGGCGTCGACCGCAGGACACTGCGGGCCAGATATCGACGATCGGGATGCGCTGGGTAAGTCCATCTTCGGGCAGCACGGTGGATCCACGGCCGGGTGGCGTCGATCGAGTGGACCGACGTGTCCGCTGAGCCATGACCCCGAGCGTAGTCGTAGTGGCGACCCCGCTGGTACCGAAACGGGGCTGTAACGCCGGGGCGCGCTTTCATGTAACGCATGGGCACTACGGTGTGACGACGTGAGAGCCATCAGACGTTTTTCCGTTCGGGCCGTGCTGCCCGATTCCCTCGCCGGTCTCGAAGAACTTGCGCTGAATTTGCGTTGGTCGTGGCACCCCGAAACCACCGATCTTTTCGCCGCGATGGACGCCGATCTCTGGCGCGAGTGCGAAGGCGACCCGATGCGCATGCTGGGTGAGATCTCTGCTGAGCGGCTCGCTGAGTTGTCCAACGACGATGGATTCGTTGGCTGGGTGGCTCATGCGGTCAGCGAACTGCGCGCCTACTTGGATGCCTCGCAGTGGTTTCAACGGTGGGCGCCCGAAGCCGACGCGGACGGCACGCTGACCGGCGTCGCGTACTTCTCACCGGAGTTCGGGGTCACGTCGGCCCTACCGCAGTACTCCGGGGGACTTGGGATCCTTGCCGGTGACCATCTGAAGGCTGCGAGTGACCTCGGAGTGCCCATCATCGGGCTCGGCTTGTTCTACCGCTCGGGCTACTTCCGGCAGAGCCTGTCGCGAGATGGCTGGCAACTCGAGCAGTATCCGGTGTGCGACCCGGACGCTTCGCCGGTGGCTCTTTTGCGTGAGGACTCAGGAGTCCCGGTTCGGGTTTCCGTCGGCCTTGCCGGCGGACGCGTCGTCGCTGCGCGAGTGTGGATTGCACGCGTGGGGCGAATCCCGCTGCTGTTGTTGGATTCCGGCGTCGAGGAGAACGGCCCCGCCGAGCGTGAGGTCACCGATCGTCTCTACGGCGGAGGTGGGGAATACCGGCTTCAGCAGGAGATGCTTTTGGGAATCGGCGGAGTTCGCGCGCTGCGTGCCTACTGTCGCATCACCGGTGCGCCGGAACCGTCGGTCTTTCACACCAACGAGGGTCATGCCGGTTTTCTCGGTCTCGAGCGCATCCGCGAACTCATGCACGCGGACTCGGGCATGGACTTCGACACCGCCTTGCAGGCGACTCGTGCAGGGACGGTATTCACGACCCACACGCCGGTGCCGGCTGGTATCGATCGTTTTCCGATGACGTTGATCGAGCAGTACTTCGGAGGCGACAACGCTGCCCCAGGGATCCCCGTCGATCGCATCCTGCCGCTCGGCGCCGAGAACTACCCCGGTGGAGACCCGGCAGTCTTCAATATGGCCGTCATGGGACTGCGCCTTGCGGGGCGCGCCAATGGCGTGAGCTTGTTGCATGGGGAAGTTTCGCGGGCGATGTTCGCGGGTCTGTGGCCAGGATTCGACGCGGCGGATGTGCCGATTACCTCCATTACCAATGGTGTGCATGCGCCCACATGGGTCGCCCGCGAAGTGGTGGATCTCGCCCGCGAGACCATCGGCAGTGAACTAGTTGCGCAGGCGAAGGGTTGGGACTCCATCGGAGATGTCCCCGATGATCGGATTTGGGAAACCAAGAGGGTTTTGCGTGAGCGCCTGGTCCACGAAACCCGCGAACGGCTGCGTCGATCATGGCAGGCACGAGGTGCCGCACCGGCCGAACTCACGTGGATCGATGACGTTCTTGACCCGGATGTATTGACGATTGGATTCGCACGCCGAGTTCCGTCGTATAAGCGTTTGACCCTGATGCTCCGCGACAAGGAGCGACTGAGGGGCCTGCTGCTCGATGAAGCGCAGCCGATTCAGTTGGTGATCGCCGGAAAGGCCCACCCGGCGGACGATGGAGGCAAGCGACTCATCCAAGAACTCGTGCAGTTCACCGACGAAGAGGACGTCCGACACCGCATCGTCTTCCTGCCCGACTACGACATGGCCATGGCTGAAGTCTTGTATCCGGGATGCGACGTGTGGTTGAACAACCCGATTCGTCCGCTCGAAGCCAGCGGTACGTCGGGCATGAAGGCGGCACTGAACGGCGCCTTGAACCTTTCGATCCTCGATGGTTGGTGGGACGAGTGGTTCGACGGAAACAATGGCTGGGCGATCCCCTCAGCGGATGGCATCGAGGACACCGACCGACGAGACGACCTCGAAGCTTCGGCGCTGTACGACCTCATCGCTCATTCGGTGGGTCCGGCTTTCTACACACGAGATGACCGCGGATTGCCACACCAGTGGCTGGGCATGGTGCGCCACACTCTGCAGTCCCTTGGCCCCAAGGTGCTCGCAACCCGGATGGTGCGCGATTACGCGGAGCGGCTGTATCTACCGGCAGCTCGATCCAGTGCCGCGCTGTCCGCGGACGGTTTCGCCCTCGCGTCCTCCCTCGCCACATGGAAGGCAGCTGTCGAGAAAGCCTGGCCCGGTGTTCGAGTCGATCATGTCGAGTCAGAAGGGGTGGCCGACGTTCTCACAGCCGGGTCGACGGTCGAGGTTCGGGCTTTTGTCAGTCTGGGTGATCTCACTCCCAATGACGTCCTCGTCGAAGTGGTCTCCGGCCGGGTTGATGCAGATGATCGCATCGAGTCACCCACACGTACGGCGATGACTGCAGTCGAGCAATATGACCAGAACCGGTGGAAGTTCCAGGCGCAGTTGTCGATGGATCACAACGGTGCCTTCGGGTACACCGTTCGCCTGCTGCCGCAGCACGCGGGCATGGTCACCCCCGTGGAGATGGGGCTCGTGGCTATGCCGGCGGGTACGCAGGGCATGGTCGACGGAACCCTGCGTTAGTCCCGCTGATGTGCGGTCGTTACGCAGCCTCTCGCGATGCTGCGGAATTGGCCGACTGGTTCGGCGCCGAGGAACTTCCCCGGTCCGATCTTCCACCTCGATTCAACGTCGCACCCACGACAGAGGTGTACGTCGTTATCGACGAGGAAGGATCGCGCGCGCTGGGAGTGGCGCGCTGGGGATTGATTCCGTCGTGGTCGAAGGATGCCTCACGTGCGAACAGAATGATCAACGCTCGATCTGAATCCGTGGCCGACAAGCCCGCTTATCGGGCTGCATTCCGCCGACGTCGCTGCCTGGTGCCTGCCGACGGCTACTACGAATGGCAGGTCGTGCCGCGGACACCGAAGGACGATCGGCCTGTGAAGCAACCCTTCTTCATCCATGCAACCGATGGCGGGCCGCTGGCGATGGCAGGTCTGTATGAGGATTGGCAGGGACCCGATGGCGACGTGCGCTCGTGCACGATCTTGACGCAGGACGCCGTCGGTCCGCTCGCACGAATCCACGACCGGATGCCTGTTTTCGTGCCCCAAGACCAGTGGGATCGATGGCTCGATTCGGCCGAGGGGGATCCTCGCGCGGTACTCGAGGGCATCCTCGCCGAGGATCGGGAGATGATCGCAGGGGGCACATTCCTGGGCGCCTACCCGGTTTCGACTCGGGTCAACAGGCCGACGAACGACGATCCCGGACTCCTGGAGCCCATCACCATTTCTGATCCCGCGTCCGGTGCGTAGGCTGCTCGCCAATGGAAGTGTCGACCGATGAAAATCCCGGCGAAGAGTTGTCCGACGCCCAGCTGGCGTCGATCTTCGAAGCCGATGCGCTCGAGTTTGTCGACCAGTTGTACGGCACCGCGCTGCGGTTGACGCGAAATCCGGCGGACGCCGAAGACTTGGTTCAAGACACCTATGCGAAGGCTTTTGCCGCCTTTCGGTCGTTCCGCCAGGGAACCAACCTGCGTGCTTGGTTGTTCCGAATCCTTCGCAACACCTTCATCAACAACTATCGCAAGGCACAGCGTCAACCGCTGTCGGATTCCGCGAATGAACTGAGCGATAGTCAACTCCTTCATCTCGAGCAGCGCAGTGCGGGTGGTGTGCGGTCTGCGGAGATCGAAGCACTCGAACTGCTCGGCGATGACGACATCAGGGCCGCCCTTGAGTCGATTCCCGAGGACTTTCGGACGGCGGTGTTCTTGGCGGATGTAGAGGGATTCAGCTACAAGGAGATCGCCGAGATCATGGAGACCCCCGTAGGAACAGTCATGTCCCGCGTGCATCGGGGAAGAAAAGCGCTTCGCGAATTGTTGGCCGATTATGCGAGGGATCGCGGACTCCTTGATGCCGATCCATCACGTGAGGATGGAGGTGACCCAACATGAGTTGTGGACGCCCCCACGCCACGCCGTGCACTGAAGTGATCGCCTCCCTGAGCGCTTACATCGACGGTGAAGTTGGCGCCGAGGAATATCGACTCATCGCCATCCATATGAGCGAATGTGCTCCGTGCGAGCGCGAAGAGCATGCCGTACGTCGTGTGCGAGCCCTGGTGGTCCGGGCGACCTCGCGGGTGTCAGCACCCGAGGGCCTGCGGGCCCGGATCCGGGCCACGATCGTCGATTACGACTCGAATCCCCGAGAAGACGGCGAGCAGGGGTAGGCTCCGCAGCCGACGGACGTTCGGGGCATCTACAAGTCCTTCATAGATTCGAGGAGTCATGGCACATACGGTTAGCGCCGAGATGGTTGCGTCTGTTCACAGCGTCGAGGTTGCACCCGGCGACAGCGTGGATGCCGGAGCACTCCTGATGGTCTTGGAATCGATGAAGATGGAGATTCCGGTTCTCGCCGAACACGCGGGGACCATCGACGAAGTATTCGTCGAAGTCGGGACAGTCGTGCAAGAGGGCGACGCCCTGATCTCCTTCCGTTAGAGCAGCCACAGTGACTGCGCAACGGGGGCATGCATCGTGGGTCGGTCGGGTCGGTCGGGTCGAAGCCACAGTCGAGCACAGTGATACTGCGATATCCCTGGGTAGCGGAACGGTTCCCGTTTTGGGTACCCCGAGACTCATTGCGTTGATGGAGAAAGCGACATGTGATGCGGTCGAAGAGGTCATCGATGATGAGAGCACGACTGTGGGTGTTCAGGTCGACGTCGTCCATCGGCGACCAACGCCGGTGGGTGCCACGGTGATCGTGACGGCGACGGTTGTGTCCATCAAGGATGCTCGAGTTACCTACGATGTTTCCGCAGATCACACTCTGGTGTCGGGTGAGCGGGTCGAGGGCATCGGTCGGGGCACCATCACGCGGGCGGTGGTCGACCGTCGTGCGTTCCTATCTGTCCAGCCGTAACCGGGAACTCCCCGACGATGTCAAATCCCCGTGGTCGATCGCGGATACGCCACTTCGGGATCGGTTATCACATTGACCAAGTAAGGCCCGCGGTATTCGCGGGCGCGATCGAGAGCCGCACCGATGTCCGTCGCCTCGGTCACGGTTTCGCCGGCTCCGCCGAGCGCGCGGACTACGTCGTCGTACCCAACGGGCGGTAGGTCTGCCACGACGTCGTAGCCGTACAGGAATCGCATCGGGTGGCGCTCGAGCCCCCAACCGGAGTTATTGCCGACGACCATCGTGACCGGAACCTGATGTCGAACCAGTGACTCGACGTCCATGAGCGAGAAACCGGCAGCTCCGTCACCGAGGAGCAGCCAGGGGTGGGAATCGGGTCGTGCGACGTGCGCTCCGAGGGCATAGCCGGGTCCGGTCCCCAGACATCCGAAGGGCCCGGGGTCCAACCAGCACCCGGGCTGGGTGGGTTCGATGAATCGTCCGGCGAAGGACACGAAGTCGCCGCCGTCGCCGATCACGATGTCCTCGGCCTCGAGCCGCGTTCGGAGTTCGCCGTAGATCCGCGCCGGGTGTATCGGCGATGCCTCGGAGGCGAGGATCTCCTCGTCCTGGCTCCAGGCTGCCGCTGCGGTTTGGGCCAACGTCTCGCACCACCCGGACCCGCCGGTCCAACGACCGGGGTCCAGTCCGCGGGTGAGCGCAGATGCGCCGAGTGCGCGGAACGCCGCAGTGAGATCACCGGCGATCGAGACGGCGTGTGCGGCGTGGCCGGCTACTTGACTGGGAGCGTCAACCAGATGAATAACGGGTGTTATAGCGGACCCGTCGGTCGAGCCGAACGATCCGTAGCCCAGGCGGAAGTCCAATGGGGCGCCGACGACGATCACGAGGTCGGCACCGGAGAACGCCGCTGCTCGAGCCCGGGTGATGAGTAGGGGATCGCTCGGCACCAGAATCCCCCGGCCCATTCCATTGGCGATGGTCGGAATTTGCGTACCGCTGATGAATTCACGTGCGGCTTCTATGGCATCGCCGGCCCAGACATCGGATCCGATGATGAGTACGGGGCGCGAGGCTTCGGCCATCAACGAGGCCGCCCGATCGACGTCGCCGATCAACTCGTGAGCGTCTTGATCGACCGCGGAGTTCGGATCTGGTGGGGACGGCATGCTCGGGGTGAAGAGAACATCCATCGGGACGTCGACGAACGTCGGTCCGCGGTGGGGAGATCGGGCAAGGTCGAATGCAGAGGCGATTCCAGCGCCGATCTCCGCCGAATCGTGCACGGTCGTCGCCGACTTGGTGACAGGTTCCACCAGGGGCACGTGGTCCAGCTCCTGGAGGGCTCCCGATCCCCAGCGGTAATTCGGAGCGCGCCCGCCGACCAGTACGAGCGGGCTGCCGTTCATCCAAGCGCCGGTCACGGCGCTCATCGCATTGGTGACCCCCGGTCCTGCGGTGACCGCGGCGAACCCGGGCACCCGACTGAGTTTGCCTACGGCTTCGGCCGCGAAAACGGCTGTCTGTTCATGTCTGACGTCCACCAGGGGAAGCCGCCCGTGTCGTTCGGCGGCTCGGGGGTCGGCTGCCGATCGCACGGCATCGGCCCCACCCACGGCGGCGTCGAACAGCGGAAAGATGTGCGCGCCGGACAGGGTGAACAGCGCCTGGGCTCCTTGCTCGAGCGCGGCATCGATCGTGTGGTGGCCACCGTGGCGTGGTTCGTCGGCGGCGTGCGAATCGGAATCCGTCATCGCTCCACGCTACTTTGTCCTTTGTGCCGATACCTGCGCGTTTGGTCAATGAGCGCACGGACCTCTCCGCGTCCGATCTTGAGCACCTGACCTCGATCGTCGAGGACTGGTCGCTACTGGCCGACCTGTCTTTGTCCGACCTGGTGCTATGGCTCCCAACCTGGAACGACGCCGGTGGGGTGGCGGTAGCGCACGTTCGGCCCACCACTGCGCCGACGAGTGTGCCGGAAGATGTCATCGGGAAATTCTCACCAAGGGGGCGCCTTGCCGCCCTGGATCAAGCACTCGCCTTCGGGCGCAGCGTGAAAGTTCGGGACGCAGCGAACCCGTTGGTTCCAACGGCGGTGGAGGCGTACCCGATCCACCGACCCGTTCGGGCTGTGCGCTCGACAGATGGTGAGGGTGAATCCGGTCGTGATCGAGACGTCATCGGCGTCGTCGTGCGCCATGCATCCTCCGCGCCCCGAGTCGCCGGGCAACTGGAGGACTTCTATCTGTCCACCGCGGACACGTTGATCGGGATGCTGACCGCGGGAGAATTCCCGGTGCCGGAAACGGTCACCGGCGCTAGTGGTCGACCTCGGATCGGAGACGGTGTGGTCCGGCTCGATGCGTCGGGGATCGTCGCCTACGCAAGTCCGAACGCGGTCAGCGCCCTGCGTCGTCTAGGTCTCGCCATCGATCTGGTCGGTGCCGATTTCGCCAATGTCGTGACGCGTCTGCTGCACAGGCAGGGCACCATGGATGCGTCCGTGGGGGAGTTGGCGCGAGGACGTGTAGCCGGTCGAGCCGACCTCGAGGGATCCAACGCCACCGTGCTGTTGCGATCGATACCGCTGCGGGGATCGACGACCGGTGACGGCGCTCTCTTGCTCTTGCGTGACACCACGGACATCCGCAGACGTGAACGAGCGCTGCTGTCCAAGGATGCGACTATTCGCGAGATCCATCACCGGGTGAAGAACAATCTGCAGACTGTTGCCGCCCTTTTGCGCCTGCAGGGGCGACGTTCCACCGATCCCGCTATCTCGGCTGCGCTCGCCGACGCCCAAGTTCGGGTGGCGGCGATCGCGGTCGTGCACGAAGCCCTGTCGGCCGATCCCGGCAGCGAGTCCGACCTCGGCGAATCGGTCGATTTCGACCGCATCGTGCGAGCGCTCTTCGCCATCGTGGTGGAAGACCCCCACTTTGGACTTTCCCTGGAAACGAAGGGTGATTCAGGTCGACTTCCCGCAGAGACGGCAACCCCGCTTGCGATGTGCGTTTCCGAACTCGTCCACAACGCGGTCCAGCACTCGCAGGGGACGTTCGTTACCGTCGAAGCGATTCGTGAGCCCGCGTCCTTACGAATCGAGGTCGTGGACGACGGCATCGGGGTCGGCGACGATCAACTCCAGGAAGCGGGCCTGGGACTGAATATCGTGCAGTCGCTCGCCACCACGGAACTGGCGGGGTCGTTTGAATTCGCAGCGCAGGAATACGGCACGCGAGCGGTGGTGACGGTTCCGCTGTCGGGTGGTTAGTGCGCCGTGGGTCAGGCGTTGGTGCGTGCACGCAGACGGGCGTTGCGGCGCTTCAGGGCGCGTCGCTCGTCCTCGCTGAGACCGCCCCAGACACCAGCATCTTGACCGGTCTCGAGAGCCCAGCGAAGACACTCATCGACGACGGGGCAGCGACGGCACACGGCCTTGGCTTCTTCGATCTGGATGAGCGCGGGCCCGGTGTTGCCGATCGGAAAGAACAGCTCCGGATCCTCGTCACGGCAGGCCGCCTCGTGGCGCCAGTCCATGCGTCATCACTCCAAAAAGGTGGGCACCGGGGTCACCGGTACTCGTGAAAGCCTTCACGACCGGGCCCAACGAGGAGGGGCGCGGGGGGTCTCCCCGGCTTCCCTCGGAGGAAGGCGACCCGAGCGATCGGACTTATTGCCCTCCTAGAGTCGCAGAGCGAGACCTAACGCACAACCCCAAAGCCCGACGTTTCGAGGCTTCGAGCTGTCATTTTGCTCACAACTGAACCAAATGTCCGTTTTTGGGAACTAGCGCCCCATGACCAGCAGCGCCCCGGGGTGGGACGTGAACGATGCGTGCGAAGTCGTGCCCATGCCCTCCCCGTCCACCTGGATAGGCACCGGTTCTTGGGCCGTGAAGTCGAAGGCGGACTGGTCGTGCCAGCGCACGATGCTGGACCCGGACGACCCGGGCGACCTGGATGACCCGGGCGAGCCGGCGTCGGCGCGGGTAAGCATGCGGGTCGCGGCACGGACAGTGGTGAGTGGCCCAAGGTTTGGCAGGGCGAACAGGTCCAGTCCGGTTTCGAAGGAGGCGCTTGGACAGGGGTCGACCGGAATAGCGCCGAAATAGGTCCAGGGGGCGGCATTTTGGACGATGCCCACGACCACTCCGGACGTCGGCGCTAGCCCCGGCCTGGTGATCGTCATCCGAGGGCTGCGACGATCCTTGAAGAATTCACGCACCGTGGTGATGAAGTAGCGGGTTGGGGTCGCGCGACCGCCCCTTCCGCGCTGCTGCTCCATGGACGCGATGATCCGCGCGTCGATGCCGAGCCCGGCGTTGACCGCGAACCACCGCGCGAATTCCGGTGTCTGGACGTGGCCGAGCCCGATCCGGCGGAAGACGCCGTCGCGCGTGGACCGCAAGATCACGCCCGTGGCTTCGACCGGATCGGTGGGGATCGCAAGAGCCCGGGAGAAGACGTTCGCACTTCCCCCCGGGATCACGCCCAGCGCTGGGACTCGGTGACCGGGGCGAGCCGGACCGTCGCGGAGCATTCCGTTCAGAACTTCGTTGACCACGCCGTCGCCGCCGAGCGCGATGACTGCGTCGAGCTGGTTGTCCAGAGCCCAACGCCCCAGATCGACTCCGTGGCCGCGGTGGGTCGTGAACGTGATCTCGAGATCGAGTTCGTGCGACAGGGCTTGGACGATCACGTCCGCTGTGCGGGTGGATGTAGTGGTTGCGCGAGGGTTGACTACCAGCAGCGCGCGCATGACGGGGAGCCTATGCTCGCGAGCGTGCCGAAACCGACGCAACCCTTGTTGGTCGTGCTGGCGAGCATCGCCGCGGTCGAAGGAGCCGTTCTTTTGGGCTATGCCGTCTACGACGTCATTCAGGGAGTGCGGGTCGGGCTGAGCGGACCCGAGGAAGTTTCGAATCTGCCGGCCCTGATCTTGCAGATCGTGATCTTCGCGGTGTTGGGAATCGGGTTGATGGCGATTGCTCGCGGATGGTGGATGCGCAAGTACGGAGCCCGGGCGCCATTCATCTTGGCTCAACTACTCGGCCTCGTCGTTGGATTCCCGCTCGCTCAAGCACCCGATTCGGGGACGCGAGCTATCGGCACCGCCCTCGTCGTAGCCGCCGTCGCCGGTATCGCCGTGTCCTTGCTTCCACCTGTCACGAGAGCAATCGTCGACTCGGAATAGGCCTCGGTTACCGGCGCACATCACCTTCGCGGACGTAGGCGGGCGCGAAATCCACGGGAACGTCGAAAGCAGCGCGACGACTTGCGCGCCGCAGGGCGATCAACACGCCACGTCCGGCGACGACAATTAGTCCAGCCGCCAGAACTGCGCGGGGGAGATCGAAGCCGAGCGACGTCACGACGTTGAATCTCAACCACGCCAGCAGGTTCTCCGCGAGCGGGGCGCCAGCTGTGAAGGCGATCTGGGGGGCGAGGTCCGCGGTGAACGGCCAGAACCAGAGATTGAGCGCGAACCCGTAGGCGAACGAGGCAACGGCTGCGTACCCGGCGAGCACGAGGACTTCGCGCCATGGGTGCGCAGGCGCGAGCCGTCGCACCGCAGGTAGCCGAGCTAGAAGTCCGGCCCCGAGGCCGATCCATGCTGCCGCAATCATCTGGAACGGCAACCACGGTCCGATTCCGCCGGTGATCAGAGCCGAGGCGAAAAGTGAGACCGCGCCCAGAACGAAGCCGAATCCGGGGCCCAGCGCAAACCCGCCCAGGATCAAGACCGCCCAGATGGGTTCGATTCCCGCCACGCCAGCGCCGAGAGGGCGAAGCGCCGCGATGACCGCGGAGAGCACCCCCAGCAGCGCGACGGACTTGGCGTCCATGGCTCCGTCGGCGAACTGGGCGAGCACGACGAGTAGGACGACGGGAACGAGCAGGGCGAAGATAAAGGGTGCATCACCCGCATGGGCGACCAGAGTCGACTCCGGTGCCGCGAAGAACGGCCATAAAAACGCAACGAGGCCAATTGCCGTGGCGAAGCCGATAGCTAGGACACTCCTTGCGCCAAGAGGGACAGCACCGTGGGTGGTCGTGTACCGCGCAACTGTCATGCCGTGTCCTGCTCGAGTGCGCGGCGAACCTGCTCGACCGTGAGCCACGGTTGCGGGGCCAAGACCTTGGCAACCTGCGGCGCGAACATCGGTGAAGAGGTGATCACCGCAGAGGTAGGTCCGTCGGCGACTACTTCACCGTCGGCGACGATCACGACCCGCGATGCGACCTCGGCGGCGAGTTCGACGTCGTGCGTGGCCAGGACCACCGCATGCCCCGCCTCGGCAAGATCCGTGACCACCCGTGTGAGGCGCTCCTTGGTTGCGTAGTCGAGGCCGCGGGTGGGCTCGTCGAGACAGATGAGTGATGGCCGGGCCGCCAGCACGATGCACAGCACGAGAAGCAGGCGCTGACCCTCGCTCAGATCCCGCGGGTGCGTGGTGTCGACCACTTCCGGCGCTAGGAGCGCGAGCAGGGCGCGCGTGGTGCCTGGTTCGCATTGGGCATCGCGGTCGGAGGCTGCGCACTCCTCGGCAACGGTGCTCGCTTCGAGCAGATCCGCGGGTTCTTGCGGGACGAGTCCCACGCGGTGGACCAGGTCGGGGCCGCTCAGGGTGCTCGGGTCGATTCCGGCTACGTCTATTGACCCTGATGCGGGTTTTTGGTGGCCTACCAGGGAGTGGAGGAGCGTTGACTTCCCCGCCCCGTTGCGTCCCATGAGTGCGATGACGTCGCCTTGATTGATAGTTACGGACACCGATCGCAGGGCGGGCAGCGCGCCGTACCGAACGGTGACGTCGCTCAGGGCCGCGACCGCACCTGCGTCGGATACCGCGCGCACGGGTGGCACGTGCCCGATCAAGAGTTGCCTCAGGGATGAGGCCTGCCGACGCGCCTCCCGAACGGTGATGGGAGTGCGCTCCCATCCCGCAACGCGTGCGAGGTGAACTACGGCAGGAGCGATCGGTGCCGTGGACATGATCGCTTCGGGTTCGCCGATCGTGATCTCGGTGCCGCGACTGCCCGGCGACTCCGGCGCACCGAGCGAAACGATGCGATCGGCGTACTGGACCACTCTTTCCAGGCGGTGCTCGGCCAGCACCACGGTCACACCGATGTCGTGGACGAGTCTGTGCAGGGCGGCGAGGACCTCCTCGGCCGCTCCAGGATCAAGAGCGGATGTGGGTTCGTCCAGGACGAGGACCCGAGGGTGTGCGGTGAGGACGGCGCCGATTGCCGCGCGTTGGCGTTGGCCGCCACTGAGACTTCGCAAGGGTCGGTGACGCAACTCCTCGAGGCCGAGGAGATC
>Ga0181589_10000413_pt1 | contig 30513 bp, 29 predicted proteins | sample 071ome_25_FD_132444 | JGI IMG/M metagenome (GOLD analysis project Ga0181589, IMG submission 132444) | Coastal salt marsh microbial communities from the Groves Creek Marsh, Skidaway Island, Georgia - 071410BT metaG (megahit assembly) | ecosystem: Environmental > Aquatic > Marine > Intertidal...
ATGCCCGGCGCGGCGATCAGGTAAAATTGGGTGAACCGATTTTCTATGGCGAGGAAACCGGTCTGATCGAAATGCCCATAAGCTGGTCGCTCGACGATTATCCGCATTTCGAATACATCCGGACCCCGGAGATGACTTTGCCCGGTCTCCAATCAGCCCGCACCGTCATGGACAATTGGTGGGACGAATTCCAATACATGCAGAAGTCCACAGACTGGGGCATCCTCACGTTTACCATGCACCCGTATGTCATCGGCCGGGGCTACCGGATGCTGGCGTTCGAAGGGCTGGTCGAAAAACTGATGAACGCCGATGCGGCGTTCATGACCATGGAAGACGCCGCCCGTGAAGCCCGCCAGCGCCTTGAAGCGGCGTAGAATATAACAGTGACGGCTGAGCTTCCCTTGGTCTAAAGTAGCCGCCGAAATTATCAATCGGAGGATCACGCCATGGACGGCAATCTGAGATTTGAAATGCCCCTCTACCCTTCTATGGAGGGGGAGGTGTCGCCGGAAGAATGGGAAACCCGTGTGGACCTGGCTGCATGTTACCGGCTGGTGACCGCCAACGGCTGGAACCCGGGCATTTACAATCATATATCCGCGCGCGTGCCGGGCGAGCCCGATTATTTCCTGATGAAGCCCCATGTCCTGCTCTGGAGCGAAGTGACCGCTTCCAGTCTGGTAAAGGTCAACATGCATGAGGAGCTGGATGAAAGCGCCGGCGTCAACCGGCCCGGCTTTGTCCTGCATTCTGGGATCATGCGGGCGCGGCCTGATGTCAACGCCGCCGTCCATATCCACGAAGAAGCCAGCATCGCGGTGTCAATGATGAAGGACGGCCTTCTGCCTTTGTGTCAGGACGCGATCTTCCTGTATGGCCGGGTCGGTTATCACGACTATTACGGCATCACGGAAAACGCCGAGGAACGGGAACTCATCGCCAAGGCAATCGCCGACAAGCCGGTGCTCCTGATGCGAAGCCATGGATCGGTCACCATGGGCGCCAGCGTCGGCGAGGCGTTCCGTCTGACCGAACATCTGGTGAAGGGGTGCCAAATTCAAATCGATCTCATGGCGTCAGGTGCGGAATTGATCGTGCCGTCAGAGGAAATCTGCAAGAGCGCTGTGGCGCAGCACCTGTCGCACCGGAAAGGCCGCGGCACCGCCGACTGGCCCGCGAACCTGCGGCGGCTGGACAAGATCGACCCGTCCTATCGCGATTAGCGCTGATGGAATGCGGGAGGGGGCTGTGCCCCTTCCCTCTAATTCTTCCCCGCTTTGATCTCTTGCCGCGCCAAATTCGTATTCGACGCGACGATGACGATCGAGCCGATCCAGACCCATATTTCGGGCACTTCGGCAAATATCAGAAACCCGACAATCGCGGCAAAGATGGTGCGCGTGAAGGTCAGCGGTGACACGATAGTCACGTCTCCCAGCTTATAAGCATTGGTCAAGCAGACATAACCGCCAGTCGCGACCGCGCCCATGAAGATTAGCCAGAGGAATTGCTCGAAGTTCGGCGTCACCCAGAAGAACAACGCCGGGATCAGCGACAAGGGCACCGTGAGCGCGCTAGCATAGGCAACCACCAGTGACACTGGGTCATCCCGGCTCTGGATTTTGCCCAGAAGCAAATATCCGGACCACAGGATGGCCGCGACAAGGATCGCCGCGGAGCCCACCGATACCTCGATCAGACCGGGCCGGACAATAATCAGGGCGCCCAGCAATCCCACACCCACCGCCATCCATCGGCTCAACTGGTTCGGTTCTTTCAGCAACAGGATGGCCAGCATGGAGCCGACAATCGGCTCAATCATCATCAATGAAGTCGCCATGGCCAAGGGGATGAGGGTCACGCCATAGTACCAGAGCCCGCTGGCGCCGGTTTGCAGAATGCCGCGGCCAAATATAATCGACCAGCTTTTGGGCCGCTGGATCGTATGCCGGATGCGCCATATAAACGGGATCAGCACCATCAACCCGAACAGATTGCGGAAGAAAACCATTTCCAGCACATGGATATCCGCCGCCAGATGGCGGATCACCGCATAGTTGGCCGCAAAGCAGAGTCCCGACAGAACCATCCACATCATGCCCCGCAGATTTCCGGAGCTCAGAATATTTTGAACCGGCGTATTCAAGAGAATTCGGCCTTTCCCGTGATGTGTGTGAGAGAAGACCAAAATCGCCGGTGAATGCCAAACACTACCGGCGCCGTTGACTTGGAAACCAACATGACATTGAATCAGCGACAAAGATCAAAATAGGAGGCTCCACATGACCGACACCACCATGGAACCGTTTGTCCGCAACGCCTGGTATATCGCCGCCTGGCCGGAAGAGCTTGAAGACGGGTTTATCGCCCGCACCATCATGAATGAGCCGTTGATCATCTTCCGGGACAAGGACGGCAAGGTGGCCGCTCTGGAGGACCGGTGCTGCCATCGGGGGGCGCCGCTGACCCACGGCACACAGATCGACACCGGCATTCAGTGCGGTTATCACGGCCTGGTGTTTGACGGCACGGGCGCTTGCGTCGAGGTCCCCGGCCAGAAAAAAATCCCATCCGACGCCTGTGTCCGGTCCTATCCCATCGTCGAACGCCAGCAGATTATCTGGATTTGGATGGGTGATGCGGAAAAGGCGGACGAGAACAAGATCATCGATTATCCATTCCATGATCAGCCTGAAAAGTGGCCTCACAAGAAGGCCATGTTCCAGATCAAGGCCAACTACATGATGATGATGGACAACCTGATGGACCTCACCCATTTGGGCTTTGTTCACGCCAAGACCATCGGCGGCAACCCAAGTGTCCATGTGAACGCCGCGGTCACCGCAACACCGACAGAAAACGGCTGCATGCTGGAACGCTGGATGATGGACGGGGCCCCGCCGCCGACTTATGTGAAGGCCGTGGGGTTTAAAGGTAATATCGACCGCTGGCATCGGTTTGAATATGTCGCACCGAGTTCGGTCATCCAAAACACCGGCGCCATCGACGCCGGCAAGGGCGCCAAGGAAAACCAGGATCAGCCGGGGCTTCACTTCCAGCTTCTCCACCACGCGACGCCGGAAACAGAGACATCGTTCCACTATTTCTGGTCGGCGGCCAACGGCTACCGGCAGGATGATCCGTCGGCTACGGAACAGCTGTATACCGAATCTTATCCGACCTTCCTGGAAGACAAGGTGATCATGGAAGCCCAGCAGGAACGGATCAATCTGGACCCGAACAGACCGCTGGTGCACATCCCTGCGGACACCGCCATGTTTATCGCCCGCAAGGCGCTGCGCGCCATGATCGACGCAGAACAATCGGCAACCCGGGAAGCGGCCGAATAATCTTCAGCAAGGGACCCGAGCCATGAGCTACGACATCACGCCCCTGCATCCCTTGTTCGCCGTAGAGGTGAAAGGCTACAACGCCGCCGGCCCCATCACCGACGAAATGGTGGAATTTCTGGAAGAAACGATGGCCAAATATGCGGTTGTGGTGTTGCCGGATCAGGAGTTGACCGACGAGCAGCAGATTGATTTCGCCCGCTATTTTGGCCCCCGCGAAACCCCGGCGCCGGCGGCCTCCGGCAACAAGCAGCCTGTCTACCGCCTGCCGAAGTACATGTTCGATGCGTCCAATCTGGGTATCGACAACGAAATCTTGCCCGAGGATCATCCCCGCCGGGCCATGCGCAACGGCGACCGGCTCTGGCACACGGACTCCTCGTTCAATCCCCTGCCGACCAAATGGTCCATGCTGCACGGCCGCATCATCCCGCCGGAAGGTGGCGACACCGAATTCGCCGATACCCGCGCCGCCTACGATGACTTGGAAGAAGAGGTAAAGGCCCAGATGGAGAATTTGGTGGTCGAACATTCCCTTTGGCATTCAAGGCGCAAGGGCGGCTTCGACGATGTAACCCCGACCCATGAACAAAGCCTGCCGCCGGCATATCACAAGCTGGTCCGCACCGACCCGCGGTCGGGCAGAAAGTGCTACATCACCGGCGCGCATGCACGATATATCCCCGGATTGTCAGAGGAAGGCAGCGAAGACATGCTGCAAGCGCTGACCAATTTCGCCACTCAGGAAAAGTATGTCTATGTGCACAAATGGCGGACCAATGATCTGGTGATCTGGGACAACCGCTGCACCCTGCACCGGGGCACGCCCTATGACGACATTGCCCACAAGCGCGACATGCGCCGGACCACCATCGACGAGTTCGCGCCGTCCTGGTCTTTCGTGGCTTAGAGGAGGATCATCCGGTGAAAAAGATCGCCGTCGAGGAAGCTTTCGCTACAGAAGCCTTGGTGAAGGAATGGCGGGTGCTGCTGGATGACGGCGCGCCCGGCGAAGCGGGCCTTGACCACAATATCGGCCGGATCATCAACGCGGATGGCGGCTGGGGCGCGATGGCGTCGGAACGTCTTATGGACCTGGGTGAAAGCCGCCTCCAACATATGGACGAAGGCGGCGTGGACATGCAGCTCATCGGCATTACCGCACCCGGCGTCCAGGTGTTCGACGCCGACACCGCGCAGGCCTTGTCCGAGGAGGCAAACGATGTGCTCGCCGACGCGGTGAAAGCCCATCCCGACCGGTTCGCCGGTCTCGCCGCGATCGCACCGCAAGCGCCCAAACAAGCGGCCAAGGAACTAGAACGGGCTATTGGATTGGGGTTCAAGGGCGCTATGGTGAATTCTCATACCAAAGGCGAATATCTGGATGCAGTTCAGTACAGTCCGATCCTTGAGGCGGCGGAAAGCCTGGGCGTACCGATCTACATACATCCCCGACATTCTCCGCCCGCCGCCATCGCGCCTTTTGCGGAGCGGCACCTAGAAGCCGCGATTTGGGGATTCCAAACGGAAACGGCACTGCATGCGTTGCGGCTTATTGTCACCGGTGCATTCGACCGCTATCCGAATCTGACCATCGTTTTGGGACATTTGGGAGAAGGCCTGCCTTTCTGGCTCGACCGCATCGACCGGTCATTCTCCCGGTCGCGGCGCGCCAAGGCATCCTATCCCCATTGGCGCTGCGAAGGTCTGCCCAGCGAGTATTTCCTGAAGAACTTTGCCGTCTGCTCTTCCGGTCACAATTGGGCCCCAGCCGTCAAATTCGTCGAATCCGTCGTCGGCGAGGACAATCTGATGTTCGCCATTGACTATCCTTACGAAGAAAACAAACAGCAGGTCGATCAGGCGGCGGAAATCGACCTCGCCGCACCGGAAAAATTTTACGAGCTTAACGCCCGACGAATTTTCAAGCTGGACTGATTACTCCGCCGTCGCCGCCAGGGAATATGCCTGATCCTCGGTGCGGCAGGTCGCCAACGGCAGTCCCAGCTCCTGACGCACAATATTGGTCCCCAGAACCATGGACACCATCTTGTAGTTGGCGTGGCGACGGCTCATGCCTTCCCGGCCCATGCCGCAGTCAGACGTGATAATCAGCCGCTCCGCCGGGATATGTTTCAGCGCTTCCCGGATCAAATCGGCAACCTCATCGGGGCGCTCCACTTGGAGGGTATGGTGATCGATCACGCCAATGGCGATCTTCTTGTCGGTGATCACCTCGCCGATGGCCTTCAGATCACCGGTGCCGGAACTGCAGGTCTCGAAGGTCAGCACATCGGCGTCCACTTCATTGAGCGCCTCCAGCGTCGGCTGATAGCTCTGTACTTCCTTAAAGATGCGCTGTTGGGACGGATTGCCCCAGCAGGTGTGGCACCAAACCTCGGTCTTGTCGCGAAGCCCCTTTACGGTGTCATTGAAAAGCTTGGTCAGCTCAGGCGTATCCATCTTGCCAAACAATTTTCCCCGGACCGGGACCATGTGGATTTGCGGTTCTTCCATCTGGATCACCGGACAACCGGCGTCGGCCAATTCCGTCAGTTCCTCATGCAGGGCCTCGCTGATCGCAAGGGTGCGTTCCACCGGATCCTTGTAGTAGTCGTCTTCGACGGAGGCGGCCAACAGCTCTGGCGTGATGGTGCCGAACTTCACCGGCTTGCCGGTCATCCGCTGGGCCGTCCGCCACAGCGCGGCAAATTGCAGATCGCCCCGGCCGACGGGCCCGACAATCCTGGGCATCACCTTGCATTCCAGGAAATCGTGCAGGATATGGCCGCGCGGGTAGGCCGCCGCACCAACCGCATAGCGGCTCGGCTGCGGTTTGGTCTCACTGAACCCGGTCATCCGGAACGGCGCATACGTCTGCCAGCTCAAGCCACCTACTTGTGAATCATAGTGGGCGTCCCCGTCGGTCAGAATATCCAGTCCGGCGTCGTTCTCTGCCTGCAGATAGGCTGCAACCGCATCCTCATACTGTTCCCGGTAGCGGGTATCGACCATTGCCTCCAGGAAGGAGCGCAACCCTAAGTTTTCGGTGAACCAGCTCGGCCGCGGCAGCGAGCCGATTATGGAGGTAGGCAAAACAACGTCTGCAGAACCCTTGTACATAACTCTCTCCCTGACTTCTTTTGTTTCTTTAGAGCGTGCCGTCGGCGCCCAGTACGGCGGTCACCTGGCTGGACAGCAGCCCGCCATTGCCGTTGCAGAGCGCGATCTCGGCCCCGTCGATTTGGCGATGACCCGCTTGGCCGCGCAACTGTTCCACCGCCTCGATGGTGAGGAACATGCCGTACATGCCCGGATGCACGCAGCTTAGACCGCCGCCGTTGGTGTTCACCGGCAACCCGCCGCCGGGCGCGATATGTCCGCCGGAGACAAAATTGCCGCCCTCTCCTTTCGGACAGAACCCCATGTCTTCAAGAAACAAGACGGTATTAATGGTGAACGCGTCATAGAGTTCCACGACGTCCACATCGTCCAGCGTGATCCCCGCCATTTCCATGGCGCGCGGCGCAGCGTCGGCGACCGCCGTCCGGGTCAGGTCGGCCATGCAGGCGATCTGACTGTGGGTGGTTTCCGTTGCCACGCCCAACAGATGCACCGGTTTCTTCGGAAAGTCCTTGGCCCGGTCTGTCGACACCATGATCAGCGCCGAACCGGCATCTGTCACCAAGCAACAATCCCGCACCGTAAACGGATCGACCACGGGCCGGGCGTTCAACACATCGTCCACCGTGAGATCATCCCGCTCCACCGCCTTGGGGTTGAGCTGCGCCCATTTGCGCGCGGCCACGGCCACCTCCGCCAGTTGTTCGCGGGTGGTGCCGAACTCATACATATGCCGGGAGGCCGCCAGCGCGTAGGAATTGATCGGCTGGCGGGGTTTATAAACAGTCTCGTACATGACGGGACCCGGTCCCCGCCCGCCCCGTCCGGCAGAGCGCGCATTGCTGCCATAGGCGATCAGCGCAACCTCACACAGGCCGGCCTGCAAGGCGCTCGCCGCGGATTGCAGGAAGTTCACAAAGGCCGAACCGCCGATATTAGTGCCGTCGATATATTTGGGATGAAGGCCCAGATACTCCGCCATATAGAGGCCCTGCATGGCCTCGGCAAAGTCCGCGCCGAACACGCCGTCGACCTGATCCAGGGTCAGACCGGCGTCCTTCAGCGCCAGGTCCACGGCTTCCGCCATGATTTCCATCTTGGACCGGCCCGGTAGCTCGCCGAAGTCGGTCAGGCCGATACCGACGATGGACGCCGCGCCGCGAAGAGAGCCGCTCATGACCCACCTCCCGCCGGGCGGAACAAGATCACCTGTTCCCCGTCGATCTCGCCGATGAAGGCGGTCACCGGATCGCCGATCTTGACCTGATCCGCCGGGATATCGACCACCCGGGACATCATCCGGGGGCCTTCTTCCAGGTCCACCAGCGCGATGTTGTAGTGGTCGCCTGCCTCCGGGCGCTGTCGCACGACGGACGTGGCATGCACCGTACCGTTACCCGACGCCGTCACCCAGCCGAGATCGGCCGAGCCGCAATGGGTGCAGAGTTGCCTTGGGTAGAACACATGTTCCCCGCAACCGCCGCATTTTTGGATTTTAAACTCTCCCGCTGCTAGTCCCGCCGCGTAAATCGCGTCCGGACCGGCGCCTGCCGGTAATTCATTCCCTGATTCAGTCATCGGCTTCGTCCGAATTATTGATGATAAACGTGATAAAGGCCTTGCCTGCCTTCGGGCTGAGTCTTTACGCTCAATCCCGAAAATCACTCCTAACGGTCTATCGTTTTTCGCCATGATCGACAAGCAAGTACCCGATATGAAAACTGCCCTGTCCGGTATTCCCGACGGCGCATCGGTGATGGCTGCCGGCTTTGGCGATGCGGGCGTGCCGAATGACCTGATCGCCGGGATGACGGAATTGGGATTGAAGCACCTGACCATGGTGGGCAACGGCGCGGTGTCTGAGCGGATCGGCCATGGCCAGCTGATCGTCAGCGGCGCGGTGGACAAATTTATCTCATCCTTTCCCCGTGCGCCCAGCGCAAAACTGTTTGATCCCGGCACCTCCACGGCGGACGTGGAACTGGAGATCGTCCCCCAAGGTACGTTGGCAGAGCGCATTCGGGCCGGCGGCTCCGGCGTGCCGGCGTTTTTCACCAAGACCGGCGCCGGAACCCCTTTGGCCGACGGCAAGGAAACCCGGGAGATCGACGGCGAAACCTATGTGCTGGAGCACGCCATTAAAGCGGATGTCTCGCTGATCAAGGCCAAGGTCGCGGACCGCTGGGGCAATCTGATCTATGCCAAGGCGTGCCGAAACTTTAACCCGATCATGGCCATGGCGGGCGAGTTGACCATCGTCCAGGTGGAAAAGGTGGTGGAGCCCGGCGAGTTGGACCCGGAGCAGGTTGTCACCCCCGGGATCTTCGTCGATCGTATTTTGGTCGTTGAGAACCCGGCCACAATTCAAGAATTGGAAGACGAATGAGCGGCCTCAGCAGATTTCAGATCGCCTGGCGCGCGGCCCAGGACATCCCGGACGGCGCGGTTGTGAACCTCGGCATCGGGATACCGCTCGGAATTCCCAACTTCATCCCGGACGGCCGCGAGGTGGTGCTCCACAGTGAAAACGGCCTCTTGGGCATGGGTCCGCCGGCCAGGGAAGGTCAGGAAGACTGGGAATTGGTCAACGCCGGCACGCGGGCAACGACGCTCTTGCCCGGCGGCAGTTTCTTCCATCACGCGGATTCCTTCGCCATGATCCGGGGCGGTCATATAGACATTTGCGCGCTTGGCGCGTTCCAGATCGCCGCCGACGGCAGCCTGGCCAACTGGAACCTGGGTGACGGCAAACGCACACCGGCGGTAGGCGGGGCCATGGATTTGGCGGCCGGCGCAAAGAAACTGTTTGTCCTGACCGAACACAATGCCAAGGACGCCACGCCGAAGATCGTCGAAGAATGTGAACTGCCGCTGACCGGCGTCCGTTGCGTGGATCGTATCTTTACTGATGTAGCGGTGATCGACGTGACGCCAGACGGCCTCAGCGTCGCCGAACATCTGGAAGAGCTTAGCTTTGATGAGCTGCAAGAGCGCACCGCCGCGCCGTTGACACAGGCCGATGATTGGAAACCGCTGACCGCGCCTGATCTCGGCGACGGCTAACCGCCAACAACAAGCCAGGGAGGCAATAATGGCGTACGGGGAAAATAGAATTCAAACCACCCACGTGGGGAGCCTACCGCGGCCTCATGATGTGTTGGATATGATGAAGACTTATCTCACCGGTGAGGCCACCGACGAGGCGGCCTACAACGCGCGGCTGGCCGATGCTGTGGCCGAGATCGTCCAACAGCAGGTGGACAACGGCCTCGACATTGTCGGCGACGGCGAGGTCCCCAAAGCCGGTTTCTTCGCCTATGTACGGGAACGCCTGGACGGTTTCGAAGCCCGGCCGGACGTCAAAGTGCCCTTCTATCAGGCCGAGGTCGACGCCTTTCCGGAGTATTATAAAGAGTATTTCGAACGCGCCATGATGGGCGGCAGTGTCGCACCGGTCGCGCCTTTTTTCTGCACGGGGCCGATCACCTATACGGGTGAAGATATTCTCAAACGCGATCTGGAAAACCTGAAAACGGCCTGCGACAAAGCCTGCGGGGTGCGCGCCTTTGTCCCCTCTATCGCACCCAGCGGCGTGGGCCGGAACGACTATTACAAAACCGACGAAGAATTCTACAATGCCGTCGGTGAAGCCATGCGCACCGAATACCTGGCGATTATCGAGGTCGGATTCGATCTGCAGATCGATGATCCTTATCTGTCGGATAATTTCGGCGAATCCGAGATGGAGCAGGCCCAGAAGGTCCGCCGCGCCGATATCTTTGTCGAGGCCCTCAACAACGCGCTTCGCGGCATTCCGCCCGAGAGGGTCCGCTATCACACGTGTTACGGCATCAACGAGGGCCCGCGCATCCACGAAGCATCGCTCAGGGACGTGATTGAGCATGTCCTCCGGGTTGAGGCGTCGGTCTTTTCCTTCGAGGCCGCCAACCCCCGGCACGAACACGACTATCACGTGTTCGAGGATTACAAGCTGAAAGACGGCCAGGCGATCATGCCTGGCGTCATTACCCACGCCAGCAACATTGTGGAGCACCCGGAACTAATCGCTGAATGGCTGGTTCGGTTTGCCGGTCTGGTCGGCCGGGACAACGTGATCGCCGGCGCGGACTGCGGATTTTCGTCCCAGGCCTGCTACCACACGGAAGTGCACCCGACGGTGATCTGGGCCAAGTTCCAGGCCATGAACGAAGGGGCGGCGCTGGCCAGCAAGAAACTCTGGGGCTGAGTCCCGGGTTCCCTTAGGGGATCAACAGCACCGAACCGGCGGTCTTCCGGCCTTCCAGGTCCCGATGCGCCTGGGCTGCGTCTTTCAGCGGATAGGTCTTGCTGATCTCCACCTTCAGCACCCCTTGGCGCACCAAATCAAATAGCTCGTCGCAGGCCGCCTTGGCGTCCGCCGGATCGGCAATGTGGGAACTGAACGCCGGGCGCGAGACCCGGAGAGAGCCCTTTTTCGCCAACAGCAGAAGATCCAGCGGCGGCGGATGCCCTGACGCATTACCATAATTCACGTTGATGCCGAAGGGCCGCAGGCAGTCGAGGGATTCCTCGAACGTGTCCTTGCCGACCCCGTCGAACACGGCGTGCACCCCTTCCGGCACGATCTCCCGAACAGCGGCGACAAAATCGGTCTCCCGATAAAGGATCGGATAATCACAGCCCTGGGCCGCCACCAAATCCGCTTTCTCCGCTGAGCCCACCGTGCCCAGCACGGTCGCCCCTAAGTGCTTCGACCATTGGGTGAGAATAAGCCCGACGCCGCTGGCCGCCGCATGGATCAGAATGGCCTCGCCAGGTTCGGGCTTGTGCAGCCGGTTGATCACCAGTGACGCGGTGAGGCCCTTCAACAAAAGCCCTGCCGCGACCTCTTCGGAAATATCGTCCGGCAATTTGATCAGGCAGCGTTCCGGGAGAATGCGTTCCTCCGCGTAAGACCCCGTATTTTCATAAAACGGCCCGCCGGAGCCCACATAGGCGACCCGGTCCCCAACGGCCACGGCAGTGACGCCGTCGCCCACGGCGGAAACCGTGCCCGCGCCTTCGTTGCCCAGGATCATCGGGAATTGTAAGGGATTGGCGATATAAAACCCGCCGCTCCGCACATTCACGTCGGAGAAATTCAGCGTGATCGCCGAATGGCGGACCCGCACCTCTCCCGGTCCCGGTCCCGGCATCTCGATCTGTTCCCATTTGAGAACCTCGGGTCCGCCGTTCTCATACATCCTGACCGCGTTGATCATGTCTGGACCCACTTACGCGGCTTCGGCCAGCCCGCCGGCGGCGCGATCCTGCTTGATCATATCGGCGCATTTCTCGCCGATCATGATGGACGGCGCATTGGTATTGCCGCCGACCACCAACGGCATGATCGACGCATCCGCGACCCTTAAGCCCTCCAAGCCGTGTACCCGCAAACGGTTATCCACCACGGCCATGTCGTCGCTGCCCATCTTGCACGTGCCGACGGGATGGAAAATGGTGCCGCCGGAATTGCGGACGAATTCCTTCAGCCCGTCATCAGTCTGCACATCCGGGCCGGGCGCGGTCTCCCATGGCTCGTACTTTTTGAACACATCGGCATGGATGATCCGGCGGCATTCCTTCAACCCTTTCACCAGGACATCCAGATCCTCTTCTTCCGAGAAAAACCGAGGGTCGATTACGGGCGGTTCATTGGGATCAGCCGAAGCCAAAGTCACTGTCCCCCGGCTTTTGGGCCGAAGGAGCACGGCAAAGGCAGAATAGCCGTGGCCCACCTCCAACATCTTGGGTGGCGGGACCCTATGGCCGGGGATAAACACCAGTTGAATATCAGGCCGGTCGAGGCCGGATTCGGTCCGCATGAATCCGCCGGATTCGATCAAGTTGGAGGAGAAAATCCCCTTCCGGGCAAATAGATAGCGGAACGTGTCCCAGGCGAAAGAGGGCATCTTTGGCCAGGAGAACCCCCAGGGAATGCGAGACTTGGTGCGCATCAGGGTGCCGACAGCCGCGTGATCCTGCAGATTCTTCCCAACGCCTTTTAATTCATGCACCGGGTCAATCCCGTGGCCTTGAAGGTCCGCCGGATCACCGATACCGGACAGCATCATGATCTTTGGCGACATGATGGCGCCGGCGGACAGAACGATCTCCCGGCTCGCGGTCAACCGCCGCCCGTCGGCCAACACCACGCCTGTCGCGCGGCCATTCTCCACCACGATCTGCCGGACAGACGCGTTGGTCATCAGGGTAAAGTTGGGCCGTTTCATGGCCGGCCGCACATATGCCATGCCGGTCGACCAGCGCCGGCCATTTTTCTGGGTCACCTGATGAATGCCGACACCATCCTGCGTATCCCCATTGAAGTCATGATTGTGCGGATGCTGCAAAGACCCTGCTGCTTCGACGAAATCCTTCTCCAGTGGGCTCACCACATTGGCGAAAGTCACATTGAGCGGCCCGCCTGTGGCATGATGTTCACTGTCGCCATACTGCTCGTTATTTTCCGCTTTCAAGAAATACGGCTTTACGTCGCTCCAGGCCCAGCCCTCGTTCCCCAAGCTCGCCCACTCATCATAATCCAGCCGGTTACCGCGCATGTAGACCATGGCGTTGATCGACGACGTCCCGCCCAAGGTCTTACCGCGCGGGGTAAAGATCGGCCGGTTGCCCATCCCCGGCTGCGGTTTGGTGAAGAAACGCCAGTTCACCTTGGTGTTCATCGGTAAGGTGATCAGCCCCATGGGAATGTGAATAAACGGATTGCGGTCGGGCGGTCCGGCTTCCAGCAGACAAACCTTCATATCCGCATCTTCGCTGAGCCGGTTGGCGACCACCGCGCCACCCGATCCCGCACCGACCACGATATAGTCAAACGTCGAACCGTCGCTCATTGCAGCCTCCCCCTCTTTCCCTCAGCATGCCAAATCATCATTTACCTGGCCACCAATATTGCACTAGAGATTGCTGGGCGGGTCTTGAACCCACTGGCGCGCTGGCGCACCATATCAACCGGGATTGAGGAGGCTCAGGTTGAGCGAGACGACTGATATTTTGGTTGCGGGTGGCGGAATCGCGGGGTTGACGGCCGCGCTGCATTCGGCCCGGCTGGGAAGAAATGTCTTGCTGGTAACCGGCGACGTTCTCGGCGGACACCTTCTCAGTATCGAGCAGATTGATGGGTTTCCCGGGTATCCTGATGGAATAGCCGGATTTGAGTTATGTCCAATCACGCAAGGTCAGGTGGTTGAGGCCGGCGCAGAAGTTAGGGCTACTGAAATCAGCGGGCTTTCGGCAAATGGCGACAGAATTGATGTTTCTCTGGCCGATGGCGAGATTACAGCCGGTGCAGTGGTCATTGCCACCGGCACGAGCCTCAAAAATCTTGGCATTTCTGGAGAATCCGAGCTCTTAGGCAAAGGCGTCAGCCATTGCGCCAGCTGCGATGCCCCCCTGCTGCGGGATAAGCCGGTGGTGGTGATCGGTGGCGGGGATTCGGCGCTGCAGGAGGCTCTTACCCTGGCAGATGTCGCCTCAACAGTCGATATCGTCCATTTAGGGGACGCACCTATTGCTCAGGACGACTACCGACATCGGGCGGAAAGCAACGCTAAAATCACCTTTCATGCGGGCCGAACAGTCGCGGAAATCCTGGGCGATGACGGTGTCACAGGGGTTAGACTGGACAATGGCGAGGAGCTCTCCGCCGAGGGCGTATTCGTCTTTGTCGGACTTGCGCCGAATACCGAATTTCTTGCCGGTTCCGTGGCGCTGGATGATGAAGGCTTCCTCCTTACCGAAGCGAATTTATCGACTTCTGTCCCCGGTGTATTTGCCACCGGCACAGTCCGCGCCGGCGCAGCTGGCCGAGCCGTTGCCGCGGCCGGTGACGGCGCGTTGGTGGCGCTGTCCGCCCATAGGTATTTATCTGAACGGGAGTAATTCATATGACTGAGAAAATTACCGTGCATGATCCCAGAGGCTATCCCCCAAAGGTTGACGGCAAACGTCTGGCGCCTCGTCTGCAAAGCCTCGACGGGAAGGTCGTGTTTTTGGTCGATTGTCTCTTCGACAACTCGGAAGTCTTTATGGACCAACTCCGGATGTGGTTTGCTGAAAACCTGCCAGGCATACAAACCCGGATGATTAAGCCTCGGGAAAGTTGGAAAGACGATCCGGACATGCGGGCCGAGGTTGAGGCGGAAGCCGATGCCGCGATCCTTGGCGTCGGATTGTGAAGCACCTGCAGCCCGACGGTCGTCGGGCTCGCCAGCGCCTTGGAAGCAGGCGGCATCCCCACGATCTCCGTTCACACGGATAAATTCCACCGGCTATCCCAGTCTGTTGCGCTGGCCAACGGCATGCCGACTCAGCGTCAAGCTTATGTTCCGCAGCCCTTGGTCGACAAATCGCCTGCCGACCTGCGAGCTTATATCGAGGGAACGGACCCTGTCAGCAAGCATCCCTTCATGCAAGGCATCATCGAAGGATTGACCAAACCGCTCAATGACAACGACCTCAAAGGCCAGTCATTTGAGCGGTCAACACCCAGACTCTTGGAGCCTGATTCAGAGGATAATTTACGGCAGCTGTTTATCGACAACCACTGGACCGATTTTTTGCCGATTATCTTGCCGACCGAAGATCGGGTCGCGGAGATGCTGGAAGGCACATCACGCAAACCAGACGAAGTTGTGGGCCAACTGCGGCCAACCGCCTTCCGGGAGGCTTGGGAGTTTACCGTCGAGAAGGTCGCCGTGAACGCGGTAATGGCGGGCTGCAAACCGGAATATCTACCGGTGGTGCTGGCGCTGGCGGCAAGCGGGACCTCGGCCCGCTCAAGCAGCACCAACTCTTTTGCCACAATTTCCTTGATCAATGGCCCCATCCGGAACGAGATCTCTATGAATGACGGTATTGGCGCGATGGGACCCTACAACCATGCCAATGCCACCATCGGCCGGGCTTATAATCTCCTGTCGATCAATCTACAGGGGGGGTCGGTTCCGGGAGATACCTACATGGGCACTCTCGGAAATGGATATAATTACTCCGCCACTTTTGCCGAAGCCGAAGAACGCAGTCCCTGGACCCCGTTTCACGTCGGCAAGGGCTTTGAGCCGGATCAAAGCACAGCCAGCGTCTTTTTCGGCGGCTGGTATACCCAGGCCGGATACGGCCCTCGGGACACCTGGAAGGAAAAATTGCGCCGGTCACTCGCGGGGTGCGAACAACTGATTGCGCCGATATTTGTGATGGACCCGATCGTCGCCAGAGGGTTTGTCGATTTAGGATTCGACACCAAAGAGAAATTGGCCGAATGGTGTGCCGAGAATGCCCAGCTGACCGCTCGCGAATACTGGGATGACCAATGGATACAAACCCTACGGCACCCGTTGGCTGTAGCGGGAGTGGAACCGTTTGCATCTCGTCTGGCCGCCGCGCCGGATGAACTCGTGAACATGTATGAGCCGGACGACATTTCTATCGTGGTCGCAGGGGGTGAAACCCAGGGAAACTGGAAGATGATCGCCGGAGATTATCGTGGCGCGACCGTGGTCATTGATGATTGGCGCTAGAAATTAAGCCGACGCCTTGATCATGTCGGCGGCTTTTTCGGCGATCATGATGGTCGGCACATTGGTGTTGGAGCCCACAACGTCCGGCATAACTGAACAGTCGGCCACCCGCAGGTTTTCCACGCCCCGAACTTTCAACTCTGCATCCAGCACGGCGTCCGGGTCCGTGCCCATGCGGCAGGTGCTGGACGGATGATGGGCCGTTTCACAGTTGCGGCGTAGAAACTCCTCGATCTCCGCGTCCGTTTTCACATCAGGGCCGGGACGAACTTCGTCCTTAATCACACTGGCCATGGGTTCAGCCGCGAAAATCTCCCGCACCGCTTTCACCCCGTCCCGCAAGACATGCAGATCATGGGGATCGTCGAACAGGTTCCAAAACACCCGGGGCGGGTCCGCCGGATTGTTCGATCGCAGTGTCACCTTACCTTTGCTGCGCGGATGCAATAGCGCGATCCGGCTGGAGTAGCGATGCCCAATGGGTTTCTTCACATTGGGGAACCACATATTGGCGTCGGGTGAAACCGGACTGACCAGAAGCTCGATATCCGGCCGTTCGCTCTCCGCCTGAGTACGGATGAAACAGGCCGCCTGCAGGGGCAGGCTTGCCGCCCGGCCGGACTTGAACATGATCCAACGGGTCACCGCGCGGGCCATCCGGTCAAACCGCATCCATGGATCGAACGACACCGGCTGGCTACAGTTGAAAATAGCGAAGGTATTGACGTGTTCCTGTAGGTTCCGTCCGACGCTGGGACTGTCCACCAGAACATCCACGCCGGCCTCTTTCAGCTCATCCGCCGGGCCGATGCCGGACAGCAGCAATAATTGCGGCGAATTGTACGTGCCGCCGGATAAGATCACGTCGCCCGCCGCATGGGCGGTTTTCACCTGGCCATGCTGGCTGTACTCCACACCGATGGCCTTGTTGCCCTCGAACAGCACCCGGTGGGTCAGTGCGTGGGTTTCCACGGTCAGGTTTGGACGCGCCATGGCGGGCCGCAGAAACGTATAGGCCGTGGACGACCGGCGACCGTCGCCGATGGTGAAGTCCGGCTCGGCAATGCCTTCGGGTTCCGCACCGTTATAGTCCTTGCTCTTGGGAAAGCCTGCCTTCTCCCCCGCTTCGGAAAACAGCTCATAGAGCGGCGTCTTGATATAAGAGGGTGACGTCTTCAAGAGCCCGTCTGCATTATGATGTTCATCCGACCCGCGCCAGCTGCCTTCTGACTTCTTGAAATAGGGCAGCACGTCTTCATAGCCCCAGCCGGTCAGACTCATCTGACGCCACTGATCGTAATCCATGGGATGGCCGCGCGCATAAATCATGGCGTTGATGGACGACGTGCCGCCGAGGAGTTTGCCGCGAGGGAACGGGATCTGCCGGTCATAGCAATGAGGTTCCGGCTCCGTCTTGAAGTCCCAGCTCAATTGTTTGCGCTGGGACACAGGCCGCATGGCGATGGGCATATGAATCCAAAGATAACTGTCCTTGCCGCCGGCCTCCAGCAACAGGACCTTACGGTCTGGGTCTTCGCTCAGCCGGTTGGCGAGAACACATCCCGCAGAGCCCGCACCAACCACAATGTAATCAAATTCCGCCATCGTCTCCCCCGTTTAGCCTGACGCAGTACTGCTCACCGCTCTGATAATTTCCTTGAACGCATTGTCGGCCAGCGCACGGATTTCCTCCGGCGTTCGATCCTGGATCGGGTGCGGCACAAACACCACCGCCGGATCGTAGCTCAGATACTTGTTCTGGATCTGCGCCGCGTCGATAAATTCCGTGGTGGCAATCCCGACGGAGACAACCCCCAGCCCTTCCAACCCTTTAACATCATGCATACAGCACGACGTACAGGAGCCTCAATCCGCCAAGGCCTCGATGGCGACCTGACACTCCTCTGCGATTTGGGAACGTAGTTCCGGCGCAGCGACCCTGGAAAATCGCTCTTTCTTATAGCGATTGACGCAGATCCCTTTTTCGCTCAGCAACTCCTCGATCCGGTCGAGGAACTCATCCCCCCGCGGCTTGTTGATGTCGAGAAGCCCCACCGTCAATCCGTCCAGCTTTACAGGCCGGTCAATCTTGGGTTTTTTTTCCGGTGAGATTTCCGATGTGGGATCGAGAAGAATTTGATCAGGGCTCATGGCGCTATCTCCTTGGTCACGGGCATCATCCCGGCGCTGCCGATGCCGGAAATAATGGCGGAATACTTACCGGCCGCGCCGCCCGCGCGAATGATGTTTAATTTACCGGTGCGAAATTTAGGGAGCAAGCGGTCGGGATCGGCGCGCTCTTCCTCGGTCAGACCACCCCAACCGCTCCGGCCCGGCACCACATCGCCGACCCGGATTTTCAGGCGCTCATCAAGATAGGCCAGCACCTGCTGCTTGGACCAGCCGGCGTTGTAGAACACCTGTTGATGCTCGCCGCCGATTACCAGGAAGGCGCCGACCTCGTTCACCTGCCACCGATTATAAGTGGCGAGCAGACTGTTGATATAGGTTTGGCACAGGTCCTCGGGCTCTCTCGAAATATGGTCAATGATCGGCGTGACGCCATCGCCGGGAAACAGCGTCACCGTGGACGCGTCCCGTGAAAATCCCTGGTCCTCCGCGTAGGTGGTCCAGCGCGGGTCGGTGTCATCCTCGGCGAAGCAGAAGCTGTACTTGCCGGGATTGCCGAACACAGCCCGGTCGATCTCGCCGGGAATGCCGCCGCCCACATTACGCACCAGCAATTGCAGTGTCCGGCCGATGGCCGCATGGGCCCGGTTGCCTTGGCCGAATACGTTTTTCTTTTTGTTCATGCCGATTTTATCGGCGATGGGGCCGTTCACCATCACCACGGGGCCCACCGCATTGGTGGTCGCCAGATTGCCGTGGAGATTAAATTCCTGGATCAAAGAGGCCTCCACCATGGTGATCACCACCGGCATATACTCCGGCAAACAGCCGGCCATCACCGCGTTGATGGCGATCTTCTCTACCGTGCACGGCATGAAGTTGGGCGGCAGTAAGCCAATTTCCTCATCCGGGGCGCGGTTCGTGCCATCCAGCATGCGCAAGACGCGCTCTTCCGTCGGTGGTGTCACCGGCATACCATCGGTCCAGCCCCGTTCATAGCACGCCTCTACCGGATCCGCGTCATGCGGGATGGCCACTTTGCGCGCATTGAGGCCGGTGTTGCCGTAGCGCGCTTTCAAACGATACTCCGCCCCTGGTTCTTCTGTGAGAGAGCCACAGCCCGGCCGATTTTCCGGCAACCCCTCGCCCAAATCGGAAATACCCGTGAGCGCCCGCCATTCCCCTTGATTCCATCCGATCGCGCGGTCCACCTCCTTGCCGTCCTTCAGACGGATCAAGGTCGGCACGATGTTGATGCCCAGGTGATAGGAGGTTTCCAGTTCCCGGTCGTCGTTCACCCCGTCCATACTCTCGGGAAAGGCAGGATCATCCTGGCTGTAGATGGTGATCCCATCCGCCGCCAACGCTTCCAGCGCAGGCACAATCGTGGTGCAGGTCGGGCAATCCCGTTTGACGACCACCACCAGTCCATCCGTCGGCAACGTGCCGCTCATTGGGTTTCGGCGCGCATGTGCTCACCCTCCAGATTGTGCTTGAGCCGGCCGCGCAGGGCCGCCAGATCAATCTGATGCACACTGCCGCCGCCGGCCAGGTCCAACGCATGGGACGCCGCCGCGCCCATGGCGATGCAGGGCCCCATCACCCGCACGCTGGAAAGCGCGGCCACATCCGCATCGATACAGCGCCCGGCCGCGACCAGATTGTCTGCGTCCTTGGGCGTCAGGCTGCGGAGCGGCACATAATGGACATGCCCGTCCTCGAAATTCTCCCAATAGATATGCTGGGGCTTATCGTGGATTTCGATGCCCCAGGCAGTGCGCGCGATGGCGTCGTCGAACTCGGCGCCGGCGCGCACATCAGCCACGGTCAGGTGATAGGCCCCGTTAATCCAGCGGGTTTGCCGGATGCCCGGCAAACCATAGGCCCGCACCCGGACGTCTTTGAACGCCTTTGGGAATTCGGCTTTCAAAAACGTCACGGCATTGTCGGCCTGGGCCTTGCCTTCCAGGCCGATACGCGACGCCGCCAGCGGTTCCAGCGGTGTTTCGATATGGGTCATGTTGAGCCCGACAGTCCCCCGCCCCTCAAAAAAGAACGCCAGTCCGTCTTCGCGGACCACACCATAGTCCTTGGCCTTCTCCAACAACCGCGCGCCAATTTCCTCCCGGCTCGGCGTATGATCCTCGTTGACGTCTTCCAAGACGATCATCTGGGTGCCGTAGATCGGCCCGTCAGCCGGTTCCTGGCAAGGAAGGCCCGCCTGCCATGCGAGAACAGCATCACCCGTCGCGTCGACAAAACCGTTCGCCTCTACAGTCACGTCGCCATATCGGGTCGCCAATTCCAATCGCGTGAGCCGGCGGCCGTCGGATTTTACCTCACGGATGACGGCGCCGACGATGACCTTCACCCCGGCGGCGCGGATTTTCTCCTCCATCCAGCGGGACAGCGCGATCTCGTCATAGAACACCGTCGTCCAGCCGGGACCGACCCGATAGAACAGGTCGCCGCTCGCCCCGAGTTCATCCAGGATTTCATCGGCAATGCCGTGGGTAAACTGATAGCGTTTCGTTCCATGGGCAAACAAGCCGCAAAACGTCCCGATGATGGAGTTCACCGCCTGCCCGCCCAGCGCCGGCAAACCGTCCACCAGCACCACCTTGCGGCCCAGGCGCGCGGCCTCAAGCGCCGCCGAGATGCCGGAAATACCGGCGCCGGCGACGCAGATGTCGGCCTCAACGGACCAGATTTGTGATTGGGACGGCTTGGATTTCGTGACAGTTGCCGTCGGGATGACAGCGCCGCCGCTCATCAGTTGGCGTAGCCCATGCGTTCCACCAGGAACAGCGCCATGGCGGGAAAGAACAGCAACAGGAACAAGCGGGTAAAGTCGGCAAACATGAACGGAATGACGCCTTTATAGATCTGCACCAGGCTGATGTCCTTCACCATATTATTGATGATGAAGCAGATGATCCCGATGGGCGGCGAGATCAGACCAATTTCCACGGTCATCACGATGAACACGCCGAACCAGATCGGATCAAATCCAAGCTCCACCACCACCGGGAAGAAGATTGGGATGGTCAGCAGCACTACCGCCAGCCCATCAACGAACATCCCGGCCAGGATATAGAACGCCATGATCATCAGCATGATGGTCATCGGGGACAGGTTCAGCCCGGTGAGGAAGGCGCCAATGTCCTGCGGTGCCTGGGTCACCGCCAAGAAGAACTGGAACAAAAAGGCGGCGATCAGAATAAAGAAAATAGCGGCCGATGTACGCAGGCTTTCCACCATGGCATCGATCAATACAGTCCAGGTCAGCCGCCTACGGGCGACACCGATCACCAACGCACCCAGGACGCCGAGGCCGGCGGCCTCGGTCACTGTGACAAAGCCGCCGTAAATTCCGCCGATCACCAGAACGAAAAGCAGGATCGTGGCCCACACATCGCGCAACGCTTCCCAGCGCTCCTTCCGGCTGGCCTTTTCGTTGCGGGGCAGCCAATCCTTTTTGAACCGGTAGAGCGCCTGGATCACGATGCAGTAGAGAACAATTGAGACAATGCCCGGGATTATGCCGGCGATAAACAGGGTCGCCACATCCTGTTCGGTGATAATAGCGTAAAGAATGAACATGACCGACGGCGGGATCATGATGCCCAGCGTACCCCCGGCGGCAATCACACCCGCAGACAGGCCCGGGTCATAACCGACCCGGCGCATTTCCGGCAGCGCCACGTGGGTCATTGTGGCGGCGGTCGCCACCGACGAGCCGTTGATCGCGGCAAATCCGCCGCAGGCCAATACGGTCGCCATGGCCATGCCGCCCGGATAGTGCCCTAGCCAGGCGTTTGCCGCGCGGAACAGTTCCCTGCTCATCCCACCGGCGCTGACTAGAACCCCCATCATGATGAACATGGGCACGACGCTGAAATTGAAGTTGGTGACCGTCCGGATAGGGGAATCGATCAAAATGCCCAAGGCCGCATCAATATCCGTCAGATAACCAAATCCGACAACCGCCACGGCGCCGAGACCAATGGCGATCGGCACCCGCATCAGCATCAAGACAATAACGGCGGAGCAGCCAATGACGGCGACGAGTTGTTCTTCTGACATATCCTAGATCATCCCGTCCGGCACTTCCGGCTTTCCCTGGTTGGGCCGCATCACGACCTGCCACCAGCGAATCGCCGCCATGATCAACGCCGCCTGAATACCGACCGAGGCCAAGACGTAACCGGTCCAGAGCGGCACCCCGAGATCATTGGAAATCTCGCCGGCTTCATACATATCAAAAACTTTAAAAGTAATGGCGTAGCCAAAGACAGTCATAAACAGCAAATTCAACGTATAGCCAAATACATCGCAGAAGCGCTTCACCTTGGAATGAGAGAACTCATACATAATATCGACGGTGATATGCCGGTCGGCGTAGGTCGCCGTCGCAATGCCCCAGCAGATCGCAATGCCCTGCATCATCTGGCCGACGACGAACTGATCGGGGATGTGCGTGGAGAAGCCATATCGCAGAATGGCCTCGCTGAACGTGATGACAGCAAGAAAACCGATCGCGTAACCCGCGATCTTCTCAATCGTTGAGATAATTCTGTCCATGGGGAATCTATTCAAGAAAAGTCAAACCGCCCGGCAATGAGAACCACCACCGGGCGGCACAACTTGTTAGACCTTAGAACAGAACGCCTTCTTTTTTCAGTTCGGCGTGCAGTTCGCTCAGAACCGTATCCGGGTTTTGACCAGCCTTTTTCACCGAGTCCTGCCATTGGGCAACAACCGGCTCCGCGGCTTTCCGCCAAAGCTTCAGCTGATCAGCCGACGGCTTGGTCCAGGTCACGCTCTTCAGCTTACGCGCATTTTCCTGATCCTTCTGGTCGGCATGGTACCAGTAGCTGTAAGTCTTGGCCGACCATTCCGGCGTGCAATGATCATCAATCACTTTCCGGTGGGCTGCGCTCAGACCGTCATACTTCTTCTGGCTGAAACCATGGGTGAAGGTGGAAACGTAGAGCGGCACATCAAGCGTGTACTTTATCACCGTCTTGAACTTGAAGACCCCTTCCAGGCCGCCCATGGTCACGGTGATGCCGTCGGTGATGCCCTTTTGCAGGGTGTCCTTGGCTTCCATGATCGGCACCTGGACCGGGTTGCCGCCCAGCGCGGTCACGAAACGGGACATGGTTTGGTTAGCGGACCGGATATTCAGACCCTTCACGTCATCCGGCACCGAGACCTGTTTCTTCGTAGTGTGGATCGTACCTTTGTCATGAGTGAAGACGTGGCAGACATAGTGATCTTTCATTTCCGCCTTGGCGTATTTCTTGTACCAGCGGGTCAGGGCCTTGGCGGCCGGCAGACTGTCGACGATCGTGAACGGCAGGTCAGAGGCGCCGAGGATCGGGAAACGGCCCGGCGTGTAACCGGGGTTGATCAGCCCCAAATCGGCGATGCCGCGGCGGACCATATCATAGTGGTCGCGGCCGGAACCCAATTGGCTGGAAGCAAAAAGTGTCGTGGAGATATCGCCACCCGAGGCTTTCTTCACCGACGCGGCCCAGTCTTTATAACCGGGGGTCAGTTTATGGGGTGGCGGCACCCAGTAGCTGAGCTTCAGCTTGACAGATTCTGCGTGAGCAGCCCCGGCCATCGCCATTGCGGCAATGCCAGTTACGGCAAGTATACGTGCTTTCATGTCATCCTCCCTGGATTGATTGATCATTTATAGTACTACACTAGTGTAGGGAATCCATCGAAATCAACAGGTCCGGCGGAAATACAACGCTTTCCACACCGTGCGCAGGTTTAATCTGAAAACAAATATATGGCGGAATTAAGTCCGGTCAAAACGTCAGGATTTCGGCACCAGGGACGGCCGGTTGTTCAGCATCTCCCGGTCATAACCGGTGATTTTCTTGTATTTCTCCCCAATTTCGTCGATTTCGGCTTGGGAAATTACTTCGTGAATATTCTCCACGGGCTCCGGTGCGCGATCCGCCACGATCTCCAATAAATAGTCCGGTCCTTCGCCCCGGTTGGCTTCCACCACCTTGGCGGTCACCGGCAAACGTTCCGTTTCATAGGCTTTCAGGGCCTCCAATGGATCGTCCATGGCCACCAAAAGACCGGCCAGAGTCCGGGCGTCCAGGATCGCCTGGCCCGCCCCGTTGGCCCCGATGGAATACATGGGATGGGCGGAGTCGCCCAGCAGCGTCACCCTGTCAAAGGTCCAGCGATCCACCGGGTCCCGATCGACCATGGGGTACTCCATCACCCGTTCCGCATTGCGGATCATTTGCGGCACATCCAGCCAGTCAAATGTCCAACTATCGTAGAGATGCGCAAAGTCTTCCAACTTGCCGGGCCGGTTCCAGTCATTGTTCTTAAATTCATCGGTGCGCACTTCAGCGACCCAGTTGATCAGGACATCACCGTGCTCATCCGGTTGAGTCACCGGGTAAATGACCATCTTGCCCGACTTTAACGTGCCGGCCAGAAGCATGGTCCGGCCGCCGAAATAAGGTTTCTGCTTTGAGACACCCCGCCAGAGATTAATCCCGCCATAAATGGGCGCCCCCTCGTCCGGGTAATATTTGCGGCGGATGGTGGAGTGAATGCCGTCGGCGGCAATGACAATGTCAGCGGATTTCGTTTCCAGGGATTTACCGGTGGCGGGGTCCTGAAAATGCACGTGCACTTTGCCGCCGGTTTGATCGAGATCGACAGCAGCGTGGCCGGTGTTGACACAGTCCGATCCCAGCCGTTCCTGCACCGCCGCATAAAGAAGCATCTGCAGATGCCCGCGATGAATCGAAAACTGCGGCCAGTTATAGCCCGCGCCCCGGCCCCGCGGTTCCCGCTGAATTTCAAGGCCGTATTGGGTATAGAAGCGTAGTTCTTCCAATTCAACGCCGGTCGCTTCGAGCCGGTCCAACAGCCCAAGCTCCGTCAACTCCCGGACGGCATGCGGCAGCAAATTTATACCCACGCCCAGAGGCTTAATCTCTTTGGTCGACTCAAAGACTTTCGGGCTCAACCCAATGTCGTGGAACGCGAGTGCAGCCGCCAGTCCGCCGATCCCGCCGCCAATGATCAAAATTTCGGGCTTCGACTTCATGATCTATTGATGCCAGAACGCAAGTTGGTCTTCAGCGTAGCGCGCGCCGACCGCGGCGCCCAAGGGATAGGCCTTATCCAACCGGGCAACATCTTCCGCGCTCAGATTGACCTCCAAGGATTTCAGGTTCTCCTCCAGATGACCCCGCGACTTACTGCCCGGAAAAGGCACGATCGGTCCACCCTTGGCCAGCACCCAGGCCAGGGCAAGCTGCGGCAGGGTCGCATTATGGTCCGCAGCCATATCCCTCATCACGGACATGAGTGCGAGATTGGTTTCCAAAGCATCGTCTTGGAAGCGCGCATATTTTTGCCGGGAGTCTCCGTCCACCCAATTGCCCGGCGTCAATTCGCCGGTCAGGAGCCCGCGGGTAAAGGGCGCGTAGCCCATAATCCCCATTCCCAGTTCCTCACAGACGGCGACATGCCTTTCCTCGGCATCTCGGGATAAAAGCGAGTATTCCATCTGTAGAGAGACCAGTGGATGCTCGGCGGCGGCGCGGCGGATAAAAGTGGGTCCGGCCTCAGACAGACCGAAATGCCTAATCTTGCCCTCGTCCTTGAGACGGATCATCTCCCCGATTGTGTCTTCGATAGGGACGTCGGGGTCCGGCCGTGACGGACACCAGATATCGATCACGTCAAACCCGAACCGGAGCAGGCTTTCCTCGCAGTCCTGCCGCACGGTTTCCGGATCGGCGGTGATGCCCAGCGTGTTGCCCGCGGCGTCCCGTTTCACCCCGAATTTTGAATGGACGATGACCTGATCCCGCTTGCCCTTCAACGCCTTGCCGAGCAATTCCTGATTGTGGCCGGAGCCGTAGCTGACAGAGGTATCCAGAAAATTGACCCCCAGCTCAATCGCGCGATGAATTGTTGCGATGGATTCAGCGTCATCGGCCTCGCCATAAAGGCCGGACATGCTCATACATCCCAATCCGATGGGAGACACCATAAGCCCGGATTTTCCGAATTCCCGCTTTTCCATGCGCATAGGCTACCCTTGTGACAGGGCGGGAACAACACAGAATGGAATTTTAAAGGACTTAGTCGAACAGGCTATCAACCGCGCTCTGATCCATGCCACCGGCGTCGTCGGCAGCCGCCGCGACCGCGGCGGGCGCCGCTTCAGCGGCATTCGGCAACTCCGCCGGGGTTTCTTTCAGCTCCCCATTTTTGCGGCGCTCCTTGCCGTTGTAACTGCCGGCGGTGTTTCGACGCCGGTCCGGACCGAAGTAATGCCCGGCCTTAACAAAGGGCCGGGGTTCCATGATAATTTTACGGATGCGAGAATAGAGGGATGTCGCCGAAATCGGTTTTGCCAAATACTCGGTGACCCCGGCATCCCTGGATTCCAGTATCCGGTTCATTTCCGTATGCCCCGACAACATGATGATCGGAATATAGGGATTGGGGCTGTCGCTGCCGGTCCGCACCAGCCGGACAAAGTCCAGTCCGTCCAACGGCTGCATGTTGAAATCGGTTATGATGATATCGGCTTCAAAATGCTTGAGCTCCGAGAACGCCTCGGCGGCATCGTTTGCTTCCCGCACATTCCGCGAGCCGAGCGCGTGAATCAGGCTTTTGACCATCATGGTCATATGCTTGTTGTCGTCAACGACAAGGAAATTCAATCGCTCAATGTTATATTCTTCAGCCATTTAAGGGCCTCAGTTAACTTCAACACCACTCTTCAACAGAGCGCAAAAGCCGGTATCTCGGCTTTCTGGATATTTGGGAACTCTGAATAGATTTTCCAAGAGTTATTTTCCCCTCCATCAAAAATAATACAATTCATTGAAGCGTTTAGGGGAAAATACCTATGTTGGGGCCGGTCAATCGGGATGAAGCCGACCCTTCCCAGCCCGGAATCTGCGATTCAGGCGAGATAAGTAAACGGTAAATACGAAGGTTTGCGGGTTGCGGGACGGAATTCAGAGCGGAGTTCTAGTCATCTTTTGACCATGTTTTCCTTTATGGCCGAGAATTCCATCCTGCGGCGCTCTTTGGGCCCTAAATCGGCGCGACTGACGACCGACAGAGAGTCAAAAACAATAAAGACCCTAAAAAATTATCTGTACGGCAGGCGCAATTGGGACGGTATTCGCCCCGTCCTCGCCGCCCCCGGCGAAAGGGTCCTCACGACATCCGCGCCCGCGGACCCGCTGTTCAATGGCAAAAAATCCAGGGCCAAGACAAGCTAGAGGTCAGGCGTAACGGTTTTCCGGCCGGGGCAAGCCAAGCCGGTCGCGCAATGTGCCCTCATCATAAGCCGTCTGCATCAATCCCCGGTCCTTTAGAATGGGCGCCACCAATTCGACAAAATCATCCAGGCAGCCGGGAATATATGGCGGCATGATGGTGAAACCGTCACAGGCGCCAAACTCAAACCATTCCTGCATATAATCTGCGACCCGCTCGGCGGAGCCGTGGATCGTGTTTTTACCCCGCGCCCCCGCTGCCCAAGCGCCCATCTGACGAACGGTTAGTTTTTCCCGCCGGGCCATTTCCAACAGGCTTTCGTAATGACCGACGCTGCCCTGCGGACCGGGCATGGGATCGGGAAATTCCTCATCCAAATCAAACTGGCTTATATCAATTTTCATCATCGACGCCAGAATTTCGCGCCCGACCATGGGGTGGATAAGCGACTGGACATATTCGAAGTCTTTCTCGGCCTCCTTGTCCGTGGCTTTCACGAAGGCGCTGAGCCCCGGCAGTATGGCAAGATGCGACGGGTCGCGGCCGTACTTGGCCATCCGCCCTTTGACGTCGTCGTAATATTCCTTGGCGGTTTCCTTGTTCAGGTGCGGGCTGAAGATCATCTCCGCGTGGGCCGCCGCCAGTTCCCGGCCAGGATCGGAGGCGCCGGCCTGAACAATCACCGGATATCCTTGGGGCGGGCGGGCAACATTCAATGGCCCCTTCACGCTGTAGCGATCAGATTTGTAGTTGAGCGTGTGCATCTTGCCAGGTTCGAAATAGCGGCCACTTTCCCGGTCCCGGAGCCAGGCGTCGTCTTCCCAACTATCCCAAAGGCCTTTGACGATTTCCACCACCTCGCCCGCCCGCTCATAGCGGTCGCCATGTTCGTACGCCTGCGCCTCGCCGAAGTTCCGGGCCTCCCCATCATTGACCGAAGTCACCACGTTCCAGGCCGCCCTTCCCTTGCTGATATGATCCAGCGAGGCAAATTTTCGGGCGATGTGGAAGGGTTCGTTCCAACTGGTGGACGCTGTACCGACCAATCCGATTTGCGACGTGTGCATGGCCAATGCCGACAGCAGGGTAAACGGCTCAAACCCGGCGACGAACTGCACCGACCTGCTAATGGCTTCGATATCGGCTTCACGGACGCACAATCCGTCCGCCAGGAAGAGCACGTCAAATTTGGCGTCCTCGGCGGTCTTCGCGATCTCAATATAGTGGTCGACGTTGACATGGGCATCGGCCTGAGCCCGTGGGTGCCGCCAGGACGCCACGTGGTGGCCCGTTGGATTGAAATATGCCGCCAGCTTCATACGGTCATTCGCTGCCATCTGACCTCTCCCTGTTCAGGCGTTTACCGGGACAAGGGTACGCAGTGAATAGCCCGACTAAAAGGAGAATTTGACGTTGATAAGCGGCACAGCTGTCATTGGCAGCGCAATTTCAAAGGCGTTAAAAAAGAGAGACACTCTATCCATTCGCCACCACAGAGATTAGAGGATATCAACCAATATACTTCGCGCCGCAGGAAGCGATACGTCCCTGCTGCTGATCATGCTGGCCAATTTTGGCCGCCGTGCGTTCAGGGCCTATGGTGGCGCAGAGCTGTCGTAGTCAAAAAACCGGCGCCTAATAGCCGGCTTCAAGATCAACCAGTTGCGGCAAGGGCTCACCCGCCTCAAATAATTTGATATTCGCGGTGATGGCCGGCGCCAGTTGGGACACCGGCGGACGGCGGGCAATGTGCGGCATGATGTTGATCTGGGGATGATCCCAGAGCGGACTGTCTTCGGGTAAAGGCTCCGGGCTGGTGACATCAAGGGTCGCGCCGGCGAGATGGCCACTGTCCAGGGCGGCGACCAGATCCTCCTGCACCACATGATCACCCCGGCCAAGGCTGATCACCATCGCGCCTTCTGGCAGCATGGCCAATGTCTCGGCGTTGAGAATGCGGTCGGTGGCCGCCGTCAGCGGCAGCAGGCAGACGACGATGTCCGTCCGATTGAGGAATGGCTCCAGCCCGTCTGCTCCGTGGAAATTCTTCACCGGCGATCCGTCTTTGGATGTGCGCGTCCAAGCCGCCACGTCAAATCCGATTTCCTGGAGGATTCGAGCGGGTTCCTTCGCCATGGTGCCGTAACCCATAAAGCCGATCCGCCGGTCTTCCTGGCGAACTTGCGGCAGGGGCTGCCAGACTTTTTCTTGCTGCTGCGCCTTGTACGCCGCGAGTTGCCGGTGATGACGGAGCACATTGGTAATCACATATTCTGTCATCATCGGATCACCGCCCACCGGCTCCAGTTTGGTCAGCGGGACCTTGGGCAATCGAGGATGATTGGCAAACCCGTCTACACCTGCCTGGCGTGTCAGCATCAACTTCAGATTCGGGAGATCGGGCACCTCATCGAAATTTGGGCGGCCAAACGCCAGATACTCGATATCCGCCACATCGCCGGCATCGGGCATAAAGCGGATTTCCAGGTCCGGCAGATCCGCATTGATGGCTTTCCGCCAGTCGTCGGGCTCTCCGGTCATCAGGTTCATGATCAATAAGGCCATCGTGCATTCCTCCCGTTGCGATCCTCCTTCTAGCCTCTATCAGTCCGGGGGGGGGGCCTCAAGGGGTTAGGCTCGCCAAGACGCCGTCAATCGAGCGAGCGCTCAAGAGACGAATATAGAGGCTTGGGTCGAGAAGATGGGGATGCTTCGTCCTGGTTTTTTGGTGGAGCTTTTAACCAGTTCCCGGCATATCCGCAATCACGAGTTGGTTCAGTTTTTGGTTATGGCCCTGTTTAGACGTGTTCGCATAGGCCAACCCGCATGAGAATTAGGCGAGGAATTGATCTGCATCAATTACGACCCCGATCCGGTCCGGTAAAAGCCGATCTATGAAACTAGAACAATCCAAATTCAACGAGCGTTGCCCCATCAGTGACAGCCATCGGATGCGTTGTCCTTTTGACAGTTTGTCCTTCCCCCTTATAACAGCACCGGGTTTGTTATAATTCCCTAACTTAAAT
>Ga0181589_10000416_pt1 | contig 30380 bp, 26 predicted proteins | sample 071ome_25_FD_132444 | JGI IMG/M metagenome (GOLD analysis project Ga0181589, IMG submission 132444) | Coastal salt marsh microbial communities from the Groves Creek Marsh, Skidaway Island, Georgia - 071410BT metaG (megahit assembly) | ecosystem: Environmental > Aquatic > Marine > Intertidal...
CAGGCCGATCTGGCCAATATTATTCGTGACCTGATGGCAACCGGCTTTTTTGATGGTGTTGAAGTTTCCCAGGGTGATAACCAGGAGCTTATTATCAGTGTCGAAGAACGACCTTCCATTGCCAGTGTCGACCTTGAAGGGAACGATACGATTCCTGAAGAAGTGTTGATGGAAAACCTGGTTTCAGTGGGTCTCGCAGTGGGGGAGCTGTTTAATCCTTCTGTGCTAGAAAATATGCAGATTGCGCTTGAATCCCAGTACGTTTCCCAGGGGCTATATGGAGCTCTAGTAGATATAGATGTGCAAGAACTGGAGCGAAACCGGGTTGCTGTCCAAATCAATATTACAGAAGGTGACCCCTCCAAAATCGTTCATATCAACATTGTCGGCAATCAGGCTTTCAGTGATGAAGAGTTGCTGGAACTGTTTGAGTTAAGGGAATCTCATTTCACCTCCTTTTTTTTGGGAGATGATCGTTATTCCCGTGAGCAGATAACCGGCGATCTGGAAAATCTGGAGTCCTTCTATCGTGACCAGGGTTATGTCAACTTTGTTGTTACCCTGCCGGTTATTTCACTGTCGCCAGATCGTAGCGAAGTCTACATCACCATCAATGTCAATGAAGGGGAGGTGTATCGTATCAATGACGTATCGCTGGCCGGAGACCTGGTTGGTGCAGAAGACCTGCTGACTGGTGTGATGAGCTTTATTCGCCCTGGACAGATTTTTTCACAGATTTTGATTACCCAGGCTGCTGAAACCATGAATAGCATTCTCAGTAATCGGGGATATTTCTTTGCCGAGGTTAATGGAGTTCCCATCATCGATGAGGAAAACGGTACGGTCGATGTGACTTTCTTTGTGTTGCCAGGTAACCGAACTTACGTTAACCGTATTAGTTTCTCGGGCAATCGCTTGACGATCGATGAAGTTTTACGTCAGGAGATGCGCCAGATGGAAGGAGCGCCTGCTTCCGTTGCTGCGCTCGAACAATCCAAGATCCGGTTGGAAAGGCTGGGCTTCTTTTCCTCTGTAGACTATGAAACCAATGAGGTGGGTGGTATCACGGATCAGATTGATGTTAATTATATGGTGGAAGAGCAGTCTTCCGGTTCCATCAACTTTGCTGTGGGCTATGCCCAAGTCCAAGGGTTGACCCTGAGTGCCAATATCCAGGAAAACAATTTTCTGGGAACCGGGAATACAGTGGGAATTGGGGTAAATACCAGCCAATTTGCAACCAATTACAATTTCAACTTCACGGATCCCTATTACACAGTGGATGGTGTTAGTCGCAGCTTTGGTATTTCCTACAGCAAATCGGATTATGCTGAATTGAATCTGACGAGCTACAGCACCAACCAGTTTGGTGTGAATGTCGGATTTGGTTATCCCATCAATGAAATCCAGAACCTGAGTTTTTCATTGGGTTTTACCAACACTGAAATCGACACAGGCTTTGGCCCGGTCCAGGAAATTCTAGGTAGCCCAAGGCTTGATCCAGCCATTACTAATTATATTGTGTCACCGGTGCGTTCTGAAGAATTCGTGGATCCGATTACCAGTATCGTTTATCCCATATCGGATGCGGTGATCGCACCCTTGAGCAATTTGCCTAATACGGCTTTCCAGACCTTTGACCCCGGTTTTATCGATATAGAAGGTGACAAGTTTAATGATCTGACACTAACAGTGAGTTGGAGTCGCAATAACCTGATACAGCCAGGTATCTTTCCAAGAGGTGGTAATTCACAGGAATTATCAGTTCAGCTGGCTTTGCCGGGCAGCGATATGTCCTTTTACCGCATGCAGTTTTTTGCGGAAAACTATATTCCCCTGAACAGGTTTATTCCTTTCTTTTCGAATGCCTGGAACCTGCATTTTGATATAAATCTTGGCTATGGTGATGCTTATGGCAGTTCGGAACGCTTACCCTTTTTCAGAAATTTTTATGCAGGCGGACTCAGGACTGTCAGGGGCTATAGGGCAAATACACTGGGACCCAGAAGCACCTTTGCGGCAGACTATCAGAAACAATATACCCAGCTCTTAAGAAATGCCGATGGGAGTATTTTTCTCGATGCAACTGGGAACCCTTTCTTTGACACAACATCTGAACAGGCGTATATCCTGGAGCAGGCCGTGGATGCCAATGGCAACTCGGTATTCGATGCTACTGGCCAGCCGGTTTTTGTCGACGAATTATTTGTTAGGGACCTTTATGTGGGCCGATCCCAACCTTTTGGCGGTAATATTCAGGCTGTCGGTACAGCCGAATTAATATTCCCCTTTGGCTTTCTGGAAGACCAATCTCGCCTGAGATCGAGCGTGTTTATCGATGGTGGTAATGTATTTTCCAGCTATTGTACGGATCGGCAAATTTCCCAGAATAACTGCTCAAATTTTTCTTTCGATGAATTTCGCTATTCTGCCGGTGTCTCGGTTAGCTGGTTCACTGGCATCATGGGGGTGATGACTTTCAGTCTTGCTAAACCGTTTAATAACAGTATCATTGATGAAAGTGAAACCTTTCAGTTCGATATTGGGACAAGTTTCTAGGCGGGAAAAATTTAGACTTATTTGTAGGGGAAAAGCCAATTGCATGCCAGGATGCAGGGCGCAAAAAATCAACTAATTTTGCTGTAGGGTATTTAAAATGAAAAAGCTATCAACAATTTCCATCGCGTTCATCAGTCTGCTTTTTGCTGGCATGGTGTCGGCACAGGATATGGATCAGGGTGGTGCTTTAAAAGTTGCCGTTTTGGACATGGCGACAGCATTGTATAACTCAGATCTGGCCAATGCCGTTCAGCAGCAATTAAGTAATGATACGGCTGCTGATTCCCAAAGAATTAGAGACCTGGCTGCAGAGGGAACCGCTTTACAGGAACGTTTGCAGGTGGATGCGGAAGTGATGAGCGAAGCGGAACGTCGACAAATTATGGAGCAACTCGAAGAAATTGGCGTACAGTATCAGTTTTTGGAAAACCGAGTTGATCAGCTGGTTCAGGAAAGAAGAAGTATTTTTGAGCAGACCTATTCATCCAATCTGATCCAGGCCATTACTGCTGTCGTTGAAGAAGAAGACTTTGATATTGTCCTGCGAGCTGAAGTCGCCCTGTTCTATAAGGATGCCATGGATATTACTGCCCGTGTGACTGCCAAGTTGAACGAGCAGCAATAACACCTGCAGTGTGAAAAACTTGCCCACCTATGATCTGGCCAGCCTGGCTGAACTGCTCCAGGTTGAATTGCAGGGTGATCCTGCAATCAGGATTTCAGGGCTGGCCACTCTCGCAAAGGCAGGGCAAGAGGATTTAAGTTTCTACCATAACCCGCTGTACTTTCAGAATCTGCAAGTGAGCAAGGCTGCTGCTGTTATTATCAGTTCAGTCGAGGCTGATAAATTTGCAGGCAATAAACTGCTCACAGATGATCCCTATCTCTGTTATGCCAAGGCTTCCCATTATTTTAAAAAGCACCGTGATACGGGCACGGGTATAGCGCCAACAGCTAAGGTTCACTCCAGTGCCAAACTGGGCAAGGATGTCAGCATTGGGCACGGCACCCTTATTGAGCAGGATGTCACTCTGGCTGATGGAGTCAGTATAGGAGCCAACTGTTGTATCGGGCAGGGAACAATTATCGGCGAGGGTTCACAAATAGATAACCTTGTCACTATCGCGCATGAAGTGAGTATCGGCAAAAGGGCAACTATCTACGCAGGCGTGGTTATTGGGAGTGATGGTTTCGGCTTTGCCAGAGCCAAAGGCGTCTATCACAAAATTGCCCAGTTGGGCTCTGTCAACATCGGCGATGATGTGGAGATTGGCGCCAATACCTGTATTGATCGTGGCGCCCTGGATGATACGGTGATTGGTAATGGCGTCAAAATCGATAATCAGGTACAAATAGCGCACAATGTCCAAGTCGGGGATAATACGGTTATCTGTGGATGCAGTGCCGTCGCAGGCAGCGCTACCATAGGTCGTAATTGCGTGATTGCTGGCGGCGTGGGCATCATCAATCATGTCGAGATCGTTGATAATGTCACGGTTACAGCGATGTCGCTGGTCAATCAGTCTATCAGGAAAGCGGGCAGCTACTCATCCGGCACAGGGCTTTCCGAGACTCATGAATGGAAAAAAAATATTGTGCGCTTCAGACAGTTGGATAGCATGACAAAGACGCTGAAGAAGTATTTTAGTAAATAACAGGTACAGGTTTGAATGTCAGGTAATGAAACTATGATGCATATCGACGAAATTAAAGATTACTTACCTCAGCGTTATCCATTTTTAATGGTGGATCGAGTGCTGGAAATCGAGCTGAATAAATCCATCAAAGCCTATAAAAACGTCACGACCAATGAAGAGTTCTTTCTGGGGCACTTTCCGCATAAGCCTATCATGCCTGGCGTGATGATCATTGAAGCCTTGGCGCAGGCTGCTGGCGTGCTGGGTTTCAAGAGTCAGGAAAAGAAACCGCGTGATGGCTATCTTTACTATTTTGTCGGGGCAGACCAGGTTCGCTTCAAAAAGCCGGTTGTGCCTGGAGATCAGCTGGTTCTTGAAGCTGAAATTATCACAGTGCGTCGGGGCATCTATAAATTTCAGTGTAAAGCCACCGTTGATGGTGAGCTGGCATGTGAAGCGGTAATACTCTGTGCTGAAAGGCAGGAGAAGTAGAGCAGGTGATCTTATGGGTGCCAATGAACCTCTCATTGATCCTTCCGCCAAGATTGGTAAAAACGTAGAAATCGGCCCCTGGTCAATTATTGGCCCAGGCGTTGAAATCGGTGATGACTGTCGGATTGCTTCACATGTTGTGATACGAAGTCATACCAAGCTGGGGAAGAACAACCAGATCTTTCAGTTTGCTTCAGTCGGGGAAGACCCGTCTGATCTTAAATACAAAGGTGAGGAAACCTTTCTCGAGCTGGGTGACAACAATGTTATCCGAGAAGGTGCAACCCTGCACAGGGGAACCGGTGTTGGTGGCGGTATCACCAGAATTGGTTCTGACAATCTGTTCATGCCCTATACCCATGTGGCGCATGACTGCATTGTTGGCAACCATGTCATTTTTTCCAATAATGCCGCAGTCAGCGGGCATGTTGAGATAGGTGACTGGGCTATACTGGCCGGATATGCAGGGGTCTATCAGTTTTTGAAGATTGGCCCCCACAGTTTTGTCGGAGGCCTGACACACGTCAACATGGATGTTCCGGCCTACGTGATTGTCAACGGCAATCCGCCAACAGCGCGTGGCATTAACAGCACAGGTCTGGAGCGTCGTGGCTTTAAAAAAGACCTGATCAGAATCCTGCGTCAGGCCTATAAAATCTTGTATCGTGATGGCAAAACAACCGAACAGGCGCTTGGTGAAATCGGCCAATTCGTGACAGATTACCCCGAGGTTCAGGTCTTGATTGATTCTGTGCGCTCCTCCAGCAAGGGTATTACCCGCTAAGTGCCAATGAATGAAGTCCTGCGAATCGGAATATTGGCCGGCGAAAATTCCGGGGATATTCTGGGAGCAGGTCTGATGTCAGCGATTAAGCAGTTGCATCCATCAGTCCGTTTTGAAGGTATCGGCGGAGAACTCATGACAGAACAGGGTCTGGAATCGATGGTGCCTATGGAGCGTCTGTCGGTGATGGGGCTGATCGAGCCCCTCAAACGGCTTGGTGAATTACTGGGAATCCGTAAACAGGTCCGCCAGCATTTTCTCGCCAATCCGCCGGCACTGTTTATTGGTATTGATTCGCCTGACTTTAATCTCGGATTGGAAAAACAGCTCAAGGCTGCCGGCATCAAGACCGTGCACTATGTCAGCCCTTCCGTCTGGGCCTGGCGGCAGAAGCGGATCAGGAAAATTCAAAAAGCAGTAGACCTGATGCTGACCCTGTTTCCTTTTGAAGCGCAGTTTTATCAGACACATGACATAGCGGTGGTGCATGTTGGTCACCCACTGGCGGATATCATTCCTATGCAAACCGAATCAGCTGAGGCCCGACAACAACTGGGTCTGTCCGCCGACAACATGCTGCTGGCCATGCTGCCAGGCAGTCGTTCATCTGAAGTCTTCCGTCTGGCACCAGAATTTCTTGCCTGTGCTGAGCGTTGTCGACAGCAGTGGCCTGACATGCAATTTGCCATTCCCTGTGCCAATCCTGAGCGTTACCGGGAACTGGAAGCGCTACTCAAGTCTGATTTCCCATCCTTACCGGTGAGACTGTTTCAAGGTCGCTCACGTGAGGTCATGGCTGCAGCAGACTGTATTCTCATCGCATCGGGAACGGCGACGCTGGAAGCGCTGCTGCTGAAAAAGCCCATGCTGGTTTGCTATAAAATGGCGCCACTTTCCTATGCGATTATATCGAGAATGTTAAAAGTGCCTTATTTTTCCCTGCCGAACCTGTTGGCGGGTAAAAAGCTGGTTGCTGAAAAGGTTCAGCTGGACGTAGAGGCAGAGAGTCTCTATCGGGATATCAGCAGGCTGTTAGAAAATAAAGAGGCTCAGGCAAGCCTGAATCGGGAATATCAGGAAATTCATGAGCAGCTCCGCTTATCAGCCAACGAAAGGGCAGCTCAGGCTGTATTGGACTTGATCCATGCCGCTTGAGGGGCTGCAATTCTGTGAGCCCGATGAGGCGCTTATGGAAGGCATAGCCGGTGTTGATGAAGCAGGAAGAGGGCCGCTGGCGGGTAATGTTGTTGCGGCAGCGGTGATCCTGGATCCCCGGCAAATTCCACCGGGCCTTAATGATTCAAAAAAACTGAGTGCTGCCAGGCGCGAAGCCTTATCTGAGCAGATACAGCAATGTGCCCTGAGTTTTGCGATAGCTGAAGCCAGTGTTGAAGAAATAGACCATCTGAATATCCTGCAGGCATCCATGTTGGCCATGCGCAGGGCAGTTCAGGGACTTTCATGCTTGCCAAGCTTTGTTTATGTTGATGGTAATCGCTGCCCAGACTGGGCATATGCCTCCCGAGCCTTGGTCAAAGGAGATAGTCGGATTCTCTGTATAGCGGCTGCCTCCATACTGGCCAAGGTCTACCGTGACAAAAGCCTGCTTCAGCTACATGAACAATACCCGCAATACGGTTTTGCCAAGCACAAGGGATATCCGACCCCTGAGCATCTGCAAGCACTGCAGCAATACGGAGTAACGGCGGTACACCGGCGTTCCTATGCGCCGGTTCGCGCCATAATTAATGAGAAATGAGCTTGTCAGCTTTTCTGCAATCTCGTTACACTTGCTGCATCATTGTTTGCTGTACCTGCTATGACTGATTCACCTGCATTCATCCATCTGAAGGTTCATTCTGAATACTCCCTCGTTGATGGTCTGGTTCGAATTCCCGAACTTGTTAATCGGGCTGCAGAGTTAGGACAGCCGGCTGTAGCGCTGACAGATCTGACGAATTTCTATGCCCTGATCAAATTCTACAGTGGCGCAATCAGTAAAGGCCTCAAACCAATCTGTGGCTGTGATCTGCGAGTTTGTGATTCGGACAACAGCGATAGTGCGACACCGCTCACATTTTTAATAAAGAATATTAAGGGATATCATAATCTTATAACACTTATCTCGAAATCTTATCAAGAAGGTCAACGGCGTGGGCAAATACTTACGCAACGGGAATGGATCGAAGCCCATCAAGAGGGCCTTATTGTTCTGTCGGGGGGGCGGGAAGGTTCTATCGGTCAGGCCCTCCTCAAGGATGATGAAATACTGGCAAAGGCTGAACTTAACTATTGGATGAAGCTTTTCCCCGATAGTTTCTATCTGGAGCTGCAACGGACAGATCGGCCGGGTGAAGAGCAGTATATTCATCAGGCAGTGGAATTGAGCAGCCAGTTCGACTGCCCGGTGGTGGCCAGTAATGACGTCAGATTCCTGCGGGAGGAAGAGTTCGAAGCACACGAAGCGCGTGTCTGTATCAATGACCGCCGTACTCTGGATGATCCCAGGCGCCCGCGCCATTATTCAGAGCGTCAGCACCTGCGAAGCACCCAGGAAATGCAGGAACTGTTCAAAGATATTCCAGAAGCACTCAGCAATACAGTGGAAATAGCAAAACGTTGTAACCTGGAACTTTCTCTGGGAACACCACGACTGCCGGAATACCCGGTACCTGAGGGTATGAGTGTCAATGACTACCTGCGCGAGTTAAGTGAACAGGGCCTCAGCGAAAGACTGCTAGAGGCTACGACCAAGGAGCCCGACCAGGAAATGCGCCAGCGCTATCAGCAGCGCCTGGATTTCGAGCTGGGCATCATCAATCAGATGGGCTTTCCGGGGTACTTCCTGATTGTTATGGAGTTTATTCAATGGGCCAAGGAAAACGGTGTACCGGTTGGCCCCGGCAGGGGGTCTGGTGCCGGATCGCTGGTTGCCTACGCCTTGCGTATCACTGATCTGGATCCGCTGGCTTATGACTTGCTGTTTGAACGTTTCCTCAATCCGGAACGTATTTCCATGCCGGATTTTGATGTTGATTTTTGCATGGATGGCCGGGACCGGGTCATCGAGCATGTAGCTGATCGTTATGGCCGGGATGCTGTATCCCAGATCATCACCTTTGGCACCATGGCCGCCAAAGGAGTAATACGTGATGTCGCACGTGTTCAGGGAAAATCCTATGCCCTGGCGGACAAACTCTCCAAGCTGGTGCCTTTTGAGCTGGGCATGACGCTGGAAAAAGCCATGAATGAAGAGCCCCAGCTGGCAGAATTCGTCGCCAACGACGAAGAGGCTGAGGAAATCATGGAGATGGCCTTCAAACTGGAAGGCCTGGTACGCAATGTCGGGAAGCATGCCGGTGGGGTGGTTATCGCTCCTGGCAAGCTGACAGATTTCACCCCTTTGTACTGTGATGAAACCGGAGCCAACCTGGTCACACAGTTCGATATGAGCGATGTCGAAAAGGCCGGACTGGTCAAGTTTGATTTCCTTGGCTTACGGACACTGACCATCATCAACTGGGCTGTTGAGATGATCAATACGGAAAACAAGGCCAGCAAGGAGCAGGGTGAAACACTCGATATCAGTCATATCCCGCTGGATGATCCAGGTGTTTACCAGTTGCTGATGAGCGGAGAGACGACCGCTGTCTTCCAGCTTGAATCCAAAGGCATGAAAGAGCTGATAAAACGTCTGAAGCCCAATACCTTCGAAGATATTGTTGCACTGGTGGCCCTGTATCGTCCGGGTCCGCTCGGTTCGGGCATGGTAGATGATTTCATCAGCCGCAAACACGGTGCTGAAGTCGCTTACCCGCATCCCTTGCTGGAGCCCATCCTGAAAAATACTTATGGGGTGATTCTTTATCAGGAACAGGTCATGCAGATTGCCCAGGTGCTGGCTGATTACAGTCTGGGAGGCGCAGATGTTCTGCGCCGCGCCATGGGCAAGAAAAAACCTGAAGAAATGCAAAAGCAGCGCGAGATTTTCATGGAGGGCGCCACCAGGAATCAAATCGATACGAAGCAGGCCGAGTATATTTTCGAATTGATGGAGAAATTTGCCGGTTACGGATTTAACAAATCCCATTCGGCAGCCTATGCGCTGGTGTCTTACCAAACTGCCTGGCTAAAACGACATTATCCTGCTCATTTCATGGCCTCTGTACTATCGGCGGATATGCAGAACACCGACAAGATTGTTGTGCTAGCCGATGAATGCCGACGCATGAATCTGCCCTTGCATGCCCCTGATGTCAATCTGGGACGTTATGGTTTCACCGTGGACTATGAAGCGGGGATGCCGCAGGTGATTTATGGTCTGGGTGCCATCAAGGGGCTGGGAGAAGGGCCAATTGAAAACATCATCAAGACCCGTGAGGAAAGCGGAGCTTTTAAAAATCTGTTCGATTTCTGTCAACGGGTTGACCTCAGCGTCATTAACAAGCGTTCAATTGAAGCGCTGATCCGTTCTGGCGCCTTTGACTCGATCAGTGCCGATACGGATCGAGCTATTTTACTGGCCTGCATGAGTGAGGCCATCAAGACGGCTGAGCAGACAGCACGGATTCAGGAAAGCGGGGTGGAAGATCTGTTTGGCAATCTGCTGCCGGCCGATGCTGCTGATGAGGACGTGTATGCTTCCTACCGTCATATCCGCCCCTGGAGTGAACAGCGACGTTTGCAGGAAGAAAAGGAAAGCCTGGGCCTGTATCTATCCGGACATCCGATAGAAGAATATTTGCCGGAAATTGCCAGAATGACCAATCGCCGAATTGCCAGTTTGCGTGCAGAAAATGCATCACAGACAGTGATTGGCCTGATTCATGATATGCGCATCATCAAGAGCAAGCGTGGCGGCAATATCGCGATTCTGACGCTGGATGACCAGAGTGCCCGTATTGAAGTAACACTCTTCGGCGAGGTGTATGAATCAGTTCGGGAAAGTCTGAGTAAGGATGCGATTGTCATGGTAGAAGGGCAGGTCAGTCAGAATGAATTCGCCGGTGACGGCAGCCTGCAGATTCGCGCCAAACGCATCCTGGGTTTTCAGGAAGCCAGACAAGCCTATCTGAACAACATTACCCTGCATCTGCAGGAACAACAGTTATGCGCTGAAAAATTACAGGAACTCGAAAACATTTTGCAGGATTATCTGTTTCAAGCGTCAGAGGGTGATTCTACGCCGGAAAAAACCTGCGGCGTTGTGGTTAACTATGCAAGAGAAGGCGTGCAGGGTAAAATTGTGCTTGGTAAATCCTGGCGGGTCAGACCCGATGATGATTTACTGCATCGATTACGTGAACAATATGGCGCCCAGGGTGTCAGCTTGAGTTATTAACAATTATGCATCCAGATTTTCTAGAGTTCGAACAACCTATTGCTGAGCTAGAAGTGAAAATTAATGAGCTGCGGCTGGTTGGTGCAGACAATAAACTCAATATCACGGAAGAAATCGAAAAGCTTCAGGATAAGAGCCGGAAACTGACCACCAAAATTTTCTCTTCCCTCAGCCCCTGGCAGATATCAATGCTGGCCCGGCATCCGCTGCGACCACAGACGGAAGACTATATCCGCTACATGTGTACGGAGTTTGAAGAGCTGCATGGTGACCGCCTGTATGCTGATGACGCTTCCATTCTGGGAGGCGTTGCCTATCTCGATGATATCCCGGTCATGATGATTGGCCATCAGAAAGGCCGCAGCACCGAAGAAAAGGTAAGACGTAATTTTGGTATGCCGAAACCGGAAGGGTACCGCAAGGCAAGACGCCTGATGCTGCTGGCCGAGCGTTACAAGTTGCCGGTGCTTACATTTATTGACACGCTGGGTGCTTATCCGGGTGTTGATTCTGAAGCCAGGGGAATCAATGAGGCCATTGCCGAGAACATGGCGATCATGTCCCGTCTGAAAACACCTATCATCGCAACGGTAACCGGTGAAGGAAATTCAGGTGGTGCCATTGCCATCGGCGTCTGTGATTACCTGAACATGCTTCAATATTCGACCTATTACGTCATCTCCCCCGAAGGCTGTGCTACCATTTTGTGGAAGTCAGCGGATTTTAAAGCCGCAGCTGCCGAGGCAATGGGCGTGACCTCCAGCCGTCTGGAAGAACTGGGCATTGTAGATCGTAGCATTGAAGAACCACTTGGTGGCGCCCACCGTGATATGCAATTGACAGCAAGCCGACTCAAAGACGCACTGCTGGAGCAGATTCGCCAGTTACGTGACATGGATACCGATTCTTTACTGGAAAGACGTTATAAACGTTTAATGCGGCATGGCGCGTCTAACTGAACATGCCTTCCTGCAAGACCTTTCTGATTTAAGCTATTCTTCCGAGACGACCTTTTGGGTGGCCTATAGCGGCGGACTGGATTCCCAGGTTCTGCTGGAACTGGCCAGAAGAAGCCTGCCGCAGTCGCAGCTCAAAGCCATTCATGTGCATCATGGTCTGCATCCTGATGCGGATCAATGGCAGGCCCATTGCCAGCAATACTGCCAGGCAAACGGCATCCCACTGCTGGTGAAAACAATCGCGCTGGCGCCGGGGAGCAGTCTCGAGTCCCGGGCCCGCGAAGCACGCTATGGCGTGTTTGCGGATCAGCTAAATCCAGGTGATGTCCTGCTGATGGCCCACCACCAGGATGATCAGGTCGAGACCATGCTTTATCACCTGCTGCGCGGCAGTGGTCCAAGAGGGCTAGGCGGCATTCCCGCCAGCAGGCCCTTGCAAGTTGCTACCCTGTTCAGACCGCTACTGAATTATTCACGTCAGGAGATCAAAGGCTTTGCTGACAGTAACGAACTGAACTGGGTTGAAGATCACAGTAACCAGAATATCGAGTTTGACCGTAATTTCCTGCGCCACACGATTATTCCGGCACTAAAATCGCGTTGGCCTGACGCAGGCAAGGTTTTTCAGCGCAGTGCAGGGCTGCAGCAGGAAGCTGACTCTCTGCTCAAAGAACTGGCCCAGCTTGATGCAGGCTTTAGGTTCAGTACTGTCTCGCCACAGTTGCCACTGGCGCCTATCAAAACGCTCGAAGCCAGTCGGCAGCGTAATCTGCTGCGTCACTGGTTCGCTGCGCTTGCACAAAAGTATGATCTGCCGACACCGGGGTTTGAGGAATTGCGCAAGCTGGTCACGGAATTGATCCCGGCTGTTGAAGACGCCAGTCCTCTGGTCAGCTGGACATCCGGTGCTGTTGAGGTGCAGGCAAGGCGCTATCGTGAGTGTCTGTATGTGCTAAAGGATTTTGCCAGCTCAGCCCCCGAGGGGAGATATCCATTGTCGCCGGAGCAGCCGCTAGAATTGCCGGCAGGGCTGGGAACTGTCAGTTTGCGAAAAGCCAAGGTAGATGAAATCGGTTTTTCCCTGTCTGGTAATGAACGGCCTGAGATACGTTTTAGTCCCGATGAAAATAGCGCAAAACCTTTTGCCAGGCGTACCCGTTCGCTGAAAAAAATTTATCAGGATTATGCGGTACCACCCTGGTTGCGGGATCGCATTCCACTGTTGTATATCAATGATCAGCTGGTGGCACTTGCCGATCTGTTTGTCTGTGACGGGGCAGCCGTTAAGACGGGTGAAAACCGACTCATTTTAAGCTGGCACAGAGCAGATATTCATTGTGGATATTAGGGTGTTCTGGTAACCTGTAGCTCCATCTATGTTTCACCAAGATGGGCTGAGAATGACGCGATATATCTTTATTACCGGTGGTGTGGTTTCCTCTCTCGGTAAAGGCATAACCTCAGCATCCCTAGCAGCAATCCTCGAAGCACGTGGTCTGAAAGTGACCATGCTCAAGCTTGACCCTTACATCAACGTTGACCCTGGCACCATGAGTCCTTTCCAGCATGGCGAGGTTTTCGTGACGGAAGATGGTGCCGAAACGGATCTCGATCTGGGGCATTATGAACGCTTTATCCGTACCACCATGAGTCAGGCAAATAATTTTACAGCCGGGCGGGTGTATGAGGATGTCATCAAGAAAGAGCGCCGGGGTGATTACCTGGGCGCCACAATCCAGGTCATTCCACATATCACGGATGAAATCAAATTGCGCATCGAGCAGGGGGCCGGTGATGCCGATGTGGCCCTGGTCGAGATTGGTGGCACGGTAGGTGATATTGAATCCCAGCCTTTTCTGGAAGCGGTGCGACAGATGAAGGTGGAGCTGGGCTCTTCGCGGGCACTGTTTCTGCATCTGACACTGGTGCCCTATATTCGCACAGCGGGGGAAACCAAAACCAAACCGACCCAGCACTCAGTCAGGGATCTGCGTTCCATCGGTATTCAGCCGGATATCCTGGTATGCCGCTCGGAGCATGAAATTCCTCAATCAGCACGCAAGAAAATAGCCCTGTTTACCAACGTGGAACTGCCTGCGGTTGTTTCCCTGCAGGATACTGCCACCATCTATTCAGCACCGATGATTCTGCACAATACCGGCCTGGATGAGATAATTGTCGAACGCTTCAAACTGGAATGCCCGCCGGCTGACCTCTCGGAATGGCAGGAAGTCGTCGATCGAATCAGCTCGCCCAAGCAGGAAGTGGTGATCGCCATGGTTGGCAAGTACATGGATCTTCTGGATGCCTATAAATCCCTGATTGAAGCCATCAAACATGCGGGGATCCATACTGCCACCGAGATCACCACGCGCTATATCGATGCCGAGACCATTGAAAAGGAAGGCACGGATATTTTACAGGGTGTGGATGCCATCGTGGTGCCAGGTGGTTTTGGTGAGCGTGGTATCGAAGGCATGATACTGACTGCCCAGTACGCCAGGGAAAACAAGGTGCCCTATCTGGGTATCTGTCTTGGTCTGCACATTGCGGTCATTGAATTTGCCAGGAACGTGCTTGGCCTGAAAGGGGCACACAGTACTGAATTCGACAGGGCTTGCAGTGACCCGGTCATTGCCCTGATTACTGAATGGATGGGTGCCGATGGTGCCACGGAGCAACGCGATGAGAATTCAGACCTGGGTGGCACCATGCGCCTGGGTGGACAGCAATGCCGCCTGGAGGATAATTCCATCGCCAAAGACGCTTATCAAAAAGATGTGATCGTTGAGCGTCACCGTCATCGCTATGAAGTGAACAATAATTATGTCGAACAACTGGAGGCAAAAGGGCTCAAGGTTTCCGGTAAATCCATGGATGGCAAGCTGATGGAAGTGATAGAACTGCAGGATCATCCCTGGTTTCTGGCTTGCCAGTTTCACCCGGAATTTACCTCATCGCCACGAGACGGCCATCCTCTGTTCACTGGCTTTATCAAGGCCGCGGTAGAAAGCAGCAAGAAGAGCTGAGGCACGAGGCATGCAGAAAATCTTACAGCTCGGCGATATTCCCATCGGCAATGAGTCACCGATGATCCTTGTCGGCGGATTGAATGTGCTCGAATCGGAAGAGCTGGCGCTGGAAACCGCAGACAAGTTCAAGCGTACGTGTGAGCGTCTGAACATTCCCTATATCTTCAAGGCCTCCTTTGATAAAGCCAACCGCTCTTCGAAAAACTCCTATCGCGGGCCGGGGCTGGGAAAAGGCCTACAGATACTGGCTGCTGTCAAAGAGAGCTGCCAGGTACCGCTATTAACCGATGTGCATGAACCTGCTCAGGCGCAAGCGGCAGCAGAGGTCGTTGATATCATTCAGTTGCCGGCTTTTCTGTCACGCCAGACGGATCTGGTGGTCGCCATGGCCGAATCCGGTGCGATTATCAATATCAAGAAAGCGCAGTTTCTGGCACCGGCAGAGATGCAGCACATCATTGCCAAATTCAGGGAAGCCGGTAATGAAAAGCTCATGCTTTGTGAGCGCGGCAGCAGCTTTGGTTATAACAACCTGGTTGTTGATATGCTGGGTTTCCCCATACTCAAGGGTTTTGGCTTTCCGGTGCTGTTTGATGTCACGCACGCCCTGCAGATGCCTGGAGCCAGAAGTGACAGTGCCGGTGGCCGGCGCAAGGATGTCACCAGCCTGGCCAAGGCGGGCATAGCCCAGAAAATCGCCGGTCTGTTTCTGGAAGCGCACCCCGACCCGGACAAAGCGCTGTGTGACGGTCCCTGTGCATTACCGCTTGCACAGCTCGAGCCATTTTTAACCCAGCTGAAGGCACTGGATGTTCTGATCAAATCACAGCCAGACATCGACACGGCCTGAAGCGTTGATATCTCATTAATGAAGGAAAGTAACCGTGAGCAGTATTAAAGATATTAAAGCCAGAGAAGTGCTGGATTCCCGGGGCAACCCGACAGTTCAGGCCGACGTCATTCTAGATAGCGGTGAATGTGGCAGTGCCTGTGCACCATCGGGGGCCTCTACCGGCTCCCGAGAAGCCCTGGAATTACGTGACAAGGACCCTGCACGCTATGGTGGCAAAGGTGTACTTAAAGCCGTACAGGCCGTCAATGAGGATATCAGGCAGGCGCTGCTGGGTCAGGATGCCCGCCAACAGGCCCACATCGACCAGATGATGATTGATCTGGATGGAACCGAGAACAAAGCCAAGCTGGGTGCCAATGCGATACTGGCGGTTTCCCTGGCAGCAGCCAAGGCTGCCGCAGCGGCGGGTCGACAAAGTCTGTATTCCTACATTGCCGCGCTGGATGGTGGCAATGCTGCCTATACCATGCCGGTGCCCATGATGAATATCATCAACGGCGGTGAGCATGCTGATAATAATGTCGATATCCAGGAATTCATGATTCAGCCGGTGGGGGCTCCCACTTTTTCTGAGGCTCTGCGTTACGGCGCCGAAGTGTTCCACGCCCTCAAGGCCGTCTTAAACGCCCTGGGGCTGAATACAGCGGTGGGTGATGAAGGCGGCTTTGCGCCGAACCTGCCCTCCAATGCTGCGGCCATTGAGGCCATTCTGAGTGCCATTGATAAAGCAGGTTTTAAAGCAGGAACGGATATCTGTCTGGCACTGGATTGCGCTTCCTCGGAATTTTACCGCGATGGACAGTATCAGCTTAGCGGGGAAGGCAAGTCCTACGATAGCGAAGGCTTTGCCGATTATCTGGTTGACCTGTGCCAGCAATATCCAATTCTATCTATTGAGGATGGCATGGATGAAAGTGACTGGGAGGGTTGGGCCACCTTGACAGGTAAACTGGGCGATAAGGTTCAATTGGTGGGAGATGATCTTTTTGTGACCAATACCCGCATCCTGCAGGAAGGGATTGATAAACAGATTGCCAATTCCATTCTGATCAAATTCAATCAGATAGGTAGCCTGAGCGAAACGCTGGCTGCCATCAACATGGCAAAAGCGGCGAACTATACCGCCGTGATTTCCCATCGTTCTGGCGAAACCGAAGACACAACAATTGCCGATCTGGCGGTGGCGACTTCAGCCGGGCAGATCAAAACCGGCTCGCTGTGTCGTTCAGACAGGGTTGCCAAGTACAACCGCTTGCTGGTTATTGAAGAGGAACTCGGTAGTCTTGCGACTTACCGGGGGCTTGAGGAATTCAGCAGGGCATAATGCCTGTGGGAGGGCAGCTTGAAAGTTTTGATAGCTGTATTGTTTTTCATTCTCCTCGGACTGCAATATCGCTTATGGGTTGGCGAGGGCAGTTTTGCGGATATAGATCGGCTCACTAATGAGCTGGACAGGCAGAGCCAGGAGAACACTGAACTTTCCGCCCGCAATGCTTCACTGATAAATGAGGTGGAAGAATTGCAGGACGGCATGGATGCTATCGAAGAGCATGCCCGCAATGAACTTGGCCTGATCCGTGACGGTGAAACCTTCTTTTTAATTGTTGAAGATGAGGCTCAGTCTGGCAGGGAAAGCAGGCCAGAGACTCCCCGCGACTAGTCAAGAGGCAACACGTTTTTGTCTGAGCAGACGACAAGTTCAAACAGTGACTACTGGGCAGTAGTGCCTGCTGCTGGTATTGGCAGGCGCATGAACAGCAGCATTCCCAAGCAATACCTGAAAATCAAGGGACGGGAAGTGCTGGCATGGACGCTGGAGAGTCTGCAAAGCTTCGACAAACTGAGGGGCATCATACTCGTGCTGCACCCTGAAGACCGCTATTTTCAGGAACATCTGGCCTCCAGTTTTCCGGATATTGTCTGTGTAGAGGGCGGTGCTGAGCGCCTGCATTCCGTTGCTGCCGGTCTGTCTGCCGTTCAGGAAAGGGGAGCAGACCATGACTGGGTGCTGGTGCACGATGCAGTGCGACCCTGCCTGCACCCGGATGATTTGCACAGGCTTATAGATGCACTGGAAGGAGAAAGTGCAGGCGGTATTCTCGCGCTCCCGGTGAGTGATACCCTGAAGCAGGCTGACTCCTTGCAGCAGGTCAGTGCAACGCTGCCACGGGAGAATTACTGGCTGGCTGCAACACCGCAAATGTTTCGCCTTGGACCCTTGCTCAAAGCCACAAACCAGGCCCTGGAAGTGGGGCACCTGGCCACTGATGAGGCGGCGACCATGGAGCAAATGGCGTATCCGGTGAAACTGGTTGCCGGTCGCCGGGATAATATTAAGATCACGTCGGCAGAAGATTTGGCGCTGGCCGAATTCATTTTACAGCAGCATGTTCTTGCCGATTCAGCTGCTATTCCTAGGTATTAAGAGCACAGTATGTTCAGAGTGGGTTCAGGCTTCGATGTGCACCGTTTTGAGGAGGCAGCAGATGAAAATGCTGCCGTGGTTCTGGGTGGTGTCAACATTCCGCACACGCACAGACTGCTGGCCCATTCAGATGGTGATGTCCTGAGCCATGCGCTGTGTGATGCGCTGTTGGGAGCGCTTGCTCTGGGTGATATAGGACAATATTTTCCGGATAGTGATTCACGTTATGCAGGCATCAGCAGCATGCAACTGCTCAGTGACGTTTATGAGATGCTCAAACAAGGTGGCTGGTCCCTGCAAAATGCCGACATCACGCTTATCGCCGAAAAACCCAGGCTGGCCGAATACAGGGAGGCCATACGGCAATCACTGGCGGATTGTCTGCAGCTGCCTCTGAGTGCCATTTCTGTAAAGGCGACCACCAGTGAAGGACTTGGCTTTACCGGGCGCGGTGAAGGTATTGCCGTGCAGGCACAGGTTCTGATTCAGGACGGATCATGAACGTATTGGAGCACTGTGCCTATGCTTATGGCATACCCAGCATCAGCGCGGACTATAAAACTGAGCCCGCTGATTTTGAGGTAAGCGAAGAGCTCAGTTTTTTGCCTGAGGGTAAGGGTGAGCATTTGTATCTGTATATTGAAAAATCGGGCTTGAGTACGCAGGAAGTCCAGCAAAAACTGGTACGTTTTTTTAAACGTCCCAGTGTTGATGTTTCCTTTTCCGGCATGAAGGACCGACAGGCGCTGACGCAACAGTGGTTCAGCGTAAGATTGGCCGATACTGAAACGAAAGACATAGAAGCCTTGAACAGTCCGCAGCTCAGGGTGCTTGAATCGCACATGAATTCCCGCAAGCTGAAACGCGGCTCACATCGCTGCAATCATTTCAGGCTTGTCTTGCGCAACCTCAGCCGACATCCGGATGAACTCGAAGAACGACTGCAGCTGATTCAGGAACACGGCGTGCCAAACTATTTTGGGGAACAGCGCTTCGGTTGGCAGGGCGCAAATATATCGACTGCTCTGAAATACTTTGCCGGCGACTTGCAGGTAAAAAATCCCTACAAACGCGGTCTGTATTTGTCTGCCGCGCGGGCGTCCCTGTTCAATCAGGTGCTGTCAAAACGGGTTGAGCAGAATAACTGGCAGCACTATCTCGACGGGGAGCTTATGCAACTGAACGCCTCGGCAGCATGCTTTGTGGCTGATCCGGCCGACCCGCTTCTGCAGCAGCGACTGGAGCAGTGGGATATTCATCCGACTGGCCCCTTATGGGGGATGGGTGATTTGCAGTCTAGTGGCCAATGTGCCGAACTGGAAACCGCAGTGGCCAAGGCAAACCCGGAACTGAAGCAGGGCCTCGAGCAGGCCGGTCTTGCCATGCAGCGACGCGCCTTACGCAGTCCGGTGATGAATCTCAAAACCCACAAGCTGAATGATCATGAACTCGAGCTGTCCTTTACCCTGAACCGGGGCGCCTACGCCACCGTATTGCTCCGGGAGTTGTTTGTCCTGCAGCAAGGCAGGCAAGGACAATTCAATAGCCAAGACAACGAGGCAGTAGAACGTGAATACAATTGAGCACCAAGGCATCGGCATGACCTCCCTGCGCACACGTGAGCGACTGGTGCAGCGACTGATTGAACAGGGCATACAGCAGATTGCCGTGCTGGAGGCAATACGTACCACGCCGCGCCACTTGTTTATCGAAGAAGCGCTTTCCCACCGGGCCTATGAAGATGTCTCACTACCGATCGGTTTTAATCAGACCATTTCCCAGCCCTTTGTGGTTGCCCGAATGACCGAGATTGTCATCAGTTCGCTGGCCAGCGAGCAGGCCAATGTGCTGGAAATCGGTACTGGCTGTGGCTACCAGACGGCGATTCTTGCGCAACTGGTCAAGCGTGTTTACAGCATTGAACGTATCAATCCTTTGCTGCAAAAGACCAAAGAAAGGCTGCATCGGCTGGGGATAAAAAATATCCAGCTCAAATGTGCCGATGGTCGATATGGTTGGCCGCAACATGCGCCTTTTGATGCCATCATCACCACCGCAGCGGCCAGTGAAGTGCCCAAGGCCCTGATCGAGCAGTTGGCTGAAGGCGGGGTCATCGTCATTCCCGTGGGCTCATCATCACGTCAGGAGTTGCAGGTCTGTCGTAAAGTGCAGGGGCAGATCGAAATTGAAAACGTCTTGCCCGTGGTCTTTGTTCCCTTGCTGGAAGGTGTGGAGCGCTGGTAATGGCCGAGCCAGACAAAACACAGGTGCCTGCTGCATTACTGCTTTTTTTAAAAGGCATGGCGATGGGTGCAGCAGATACCGTGCCTGGCGTTTCCGGCGGCACGATTGCCTTTGTCTGTAATATTTATGAAGAACTGATTCTTTCCATCCAGCGCTGCAATTTTCAGGCGCTGCGAATTTTGTTCGGGCAGGGCCTGAAAGCCGCCTGGGCCTATATCAATGGTAATTTTTTACTGACGCTCTTGTTGGGCATTCTGTCATCGGCGCTCTTGTTGGCCAATATGGTCAGTTTTTTGCTGGCCAATTATAACTACCAGGTGATGGCATTTTTTATCGGGCTGATTCTTGCGTCCAGCCTGTTTTTGCGGCGTGAAGTAAAGGTCTGGGATCCGACTAAGCTCAGCTTGCTGTTGATTGGTGTTTTACTGGCCGTGCTGATTAACCTGTTGCCACAAAGTTCAGAGCAAGCGGCAGCCGGCTTTGTCTTTTTCAGCGGCGCCATTGCCATCTGTGCCATGATTCTGCCAGGAATATCCGGGGCTTTCATTCTGGTGTTACTGGGATCCTATGAAACCGTTTTAAGGGCCTTGAGTGAACTGGATGTTGCCTTGCTGTCCTTGTTTGCTGCAGGCTGTGTGGTCGGCTTGATTGCTTTTTCCAATTTGCTGGCCTATTTGCTCAAACACTTTCATGAAAAAACCATGGCGCTCTTGCTGGGTATCTTGCTGGGTTCGTTATACGGTATATGGCCCTGGCAAGCGTTTGGTCAGCAGGCAGGCTCACGTGTCTGGACGCTTTTTGTGCTTCTGATTATGATGGGTTTTGCGTTGGTTTATTGTCTGGAATTGTTGGGAAAGAGATCAAAATAATCTCAGGATAATAGATGGGGCATCGTATCTTGCCAGTATCGAGTCATACATTGCTTCTGCTGACAGGGCTGCTTGTGCTCAGTGCCTGCCAGAGTGAGAGCAATTATCGTGCACCTGTTTCCGAGATTGGGCAGCCGGCCGTGTCATCTGCGCGTACTACCGTCAATCTTGGAAGTGGTCCCAGTCATCGGGTCAATGAAGGAGAAACACTTTATGCCATTGCCTGGATGTATGACCTTAATTTCAGGGCACTGGCGCAGGCGAATAATATTGCCGAGCCTTACGTCATTTTCCCTGGTCAGGAACTGAGTCTGGATGTTGAACAGGTGGCAAGTGCTCCTGCCCAAAGCGGGGTTTCTGCACAGAGCGGTTCGACCACAAGGGTTAACCCTAACAGTACCGGCAATGCGCAAAGCAGGCCGGCTGGAAATACCAGTCCATTGCTGCGCTGGGTCTGGCCCGCCAATGGACGAGTGATCGGAAATTTTTCATCCAGTGATACGGCAAAAGGTATTGATATTGCCGGGAGTGCCGGTGATCCGGTTTATGCTGCAGAGGCCGGTGAAGTAGTCTATGCCGGTAATGCACTGCTGCGGTATGGTGAGTTAATCATCATTAAACATAACGAACAATTTCTCAGCGCCTATGCGCACAACAATGCACTGTATGTCTCAGAAGGTGATCGTGTTACGCGTGGTCAGGAAATAGCCGGTCTGGGCTCCACGGGCATTGATCAGGAAATGCTGCATTTTGAAATCAGACTGGCGGGCCAGCCTGTGGATCCCGTGGCCTATTTGCCTCCGCGTTAGATCTTGCTGAATCGTTCCAAAAAAATATCGTCGCCAGCCTAAGCTGTACTATACTGATTTCTATTCTTTCTTCTGCGTTTTTTAATGCAATGAGTCACTTGTATGGCAGTGAAAGTGATATCAATAAAACAGTATGCTACAAGATGGATAAGACATCTCGGAAAAAAGTAAGTCATTACCTCAATAAAGGTGTAATGAATAAAGGAAGAGTGAATCGATAAATAAAGGGAAGTATCCAGGAAAAAGCAAAAGGACATGCTAAAACCCAGTCAAAGGAGCCTGATGATGGTTGATACCGAGGATAAAGCACCAAATGCCGGCGATAAAGAAAACACTAGAAAACCTGCTCCGCTTAAGCTGATTCAGGGCAGGGCGCCTTCTACTTCAAAGATAGCGGGCAAGCGGAAGCTTCGCAAGAGCAAGCAGTCCGACTCGGAAAGTGCTAATGATCTGGACCCCACCACTCTGTATCTCAACGAAATTGGGCACACACCTTTGCTGTCTGCCCATGAAGAAATCAGACTTGCGCGTGAAGTGGTCAAGGGAAACAGCAATTGCAAGAAACAGATGATCGAGGCCAATCTGCGCTTGGTGGTCACGCTGGCAAAACGCTCGCTGAATCGGGGTTTATCCTTTCTTGATTTGATCGAAGAGGGCAATTTGGGCTTGATTCGTGCTGTGGAAAAGTTTGATCCCGAACTCGGTTACCGTTTTTCAACCTATGCGACCTGGTGGATCAAACAGAGCATTGACCGCGCTATTATGAACAACGCTAAGACCATCCGAATGCCCATTCATCTGATCAAGGAGATTAATGCCTGTACCCGTATACTCAAGCGGCTGACAGAAGAGCTGGGCAGAAAGCCCACGGATGAAGAACTGGCCGCTCGCATGAACAAGCCGGTCGATTATATTGCCAGGCTGTACAAGAAAGAAGTCAGGGTCTGCTCTGCCGATACACCCCTGCCTCAGGATGAGGACAAAAGCATGCTGGATCTGTTTCCGGACGATGACGAAAAAGATCCAGAATACATCCTTGAGCAGGCTGATCTGAAAGCCAAACTGGAACGCTGGATTCATCGGCTCAATGAGCGCGAGTCAGAAATTGTGGCAAGGCGTTTCGGCTTGTATGGCTATGAGAGCAGTACGCTGGACGAGGTTGGTGCAGAGGTTGGGCTGACCCGCGAACGGGTCAGACAGATTCAGATTGAAGCCCTGTCCCGTTTGCGGCGATTTATGGAACGTGAAGGGCTGAGCCTGGGAAATCCGGAGAAATCCTGAGGTTTTAGGCTTACAGGTCTAGCGTTCCAGGAATTCACGCTTGTTGGGTTTGTCAGCCCATTCTTCGGCATCGGGTAGTGGCTCCTTCATTTCAGTCAGATTGGGCCACTGTTCGCTGAGTTCCGCATTCAGCTCCAGGAATTCGGCCTGCTCTTCAGGCAGCTCATCTTCAGCATAGATGGCATCCACCGGGCATTCGGGTTCACACAGAGCACAGTCAATGCATTCATCAGGGTTGATGACCAGCATGTTCGGGCCTTCATAGAAGCAGTCGACAGGACACACTTCAACACAATCAGTATGTTTGCAACGAATACAGTTTTCACCAACAACAAAGGTCATGCGCAGTCTCCTTAATGCATTTCAGGCGGGGCATTTTATCAGTAATTACGAGTCCCGTACCAGTTTAATCAGGCTATAGAGCAGCTCATGTGCCTGCCGGGGGCTTAGCTCATCCGGGTTGATTTCTAATAGATTTTCAAGGGCAGGATGGGGGGTGCCAACGCTGAACAAATCAGCCTGCTGGCTATCGGCTTCGCCGTGTTTGTAGGCTTCGCTTTCCAGCTGGCTGAGCTTGCTGCGTGCCTGTTCGAGCACCGCTTTCGGGATGCCGGCCAGCTGTGCTACCTGCAGGCCGTAGCTCTGATTTGCCGGTCCCTCTTCAACGCTGTGCAAAAACACAATTCCCTGGTCATGCTCGCTGGCATTCAGATGCACGTTACGGATGTTGGGGTACTGTTCAGCCAATGTCGTCAGTTCGAAATAATGCGTGGCAAAGAGGGTCTGTGCCTGGATATGGCTGGCAATATAAACCGCTGAGGCCCAGGCCAGTGACAAGCCATCAAAAGTGCTGGTGCCACGGCCGATTTCATCCATCAATACCAGGCTGTGCTTGCTGGCATTGTGCAGGATATTGGCTGTTTCGGTCATCTCAACCATGAAAGTCGAGCGGCCACCGGCCAGATCATCAGAGGAGCCAATACGGGTGAAGATTCTGTCCACGGGTCCAATTAATGCTGATTGGGCCGGCACGAAACAACCGGTATGGGCCAGTAGCACGATAATGGCGGTTTGCCGCATGTAGGTGGATTTACCACCCATATTGGGGCCGGTAATCATCAGCATATTCTGCTCAGGGGAGAGCTGGAGATCGTTAGCCACAAAGGCTTCTTCCAGGACATGCTCCACAACCGGGTGACGCCCCTGGCGAATGTCGATGCCCTCATCGAGGCTTAACTCCGGGCAGACCAGATCCAGCGCCTGTGCCCGTTCGGCAAAGTTACACAGCACATCCAGCTCCGCCAGGCTAAAGGCATTATCCTGTAGCGCTTTGAGCTGATCAGCCAGGGTGTTAAGCAATTCATCGTACAAGAATTTTTCGCGAGCCAGTGATTTGCTTTTGGCACTGAGCACCCTGTCCTCAAATTCCTTGAGCTGGGGTGTGATAAAGCGTTCGGCATTTTTCAGGGTCTGTCGGCGGATGTATTCGGCGGGCGCCTGTTCGGATTGTAGCCGGCTGATTTCAATGTAGTAACCGTGCACCCGGTTATAGCCCACTTTGAGGGTGCTGATCCCGGTGCGACTTTTTTCTTCTTCTTCAAGCTTATTGAGGAATTCACCGGCGCTGGAGCTGAGACTGCGCAATTCATCGAGTTCCTCATCGTAGGCGCTGGCAATCACACCGCCTTCACGGATGACAACCGGTGGATTTTCGATAATGGCGCTGGTGAGTAATTCAAACAGTTTGGGGTGCTCACCAATCAGTTGGCTCAACTCCTGCAGGCGTGGCGAATCGATACTGCTAAGCACAGCCTGTAAACCCGGCAAGAGCCCCAGGGCATCACGCAACTTGGCCAGATCGCGGGGTCGGGCGGAGCGCAAAGCAATACGGGCGACGATGCGTTCCAGGTCGCCAATCTGCTGCAGAATTTCCTGTAATTGTTCATAGTAATAATTGTCGATCAGGCTGGTGACTGCCTGCTGTCTCAGTCGAAGCTGGTCACGTTGGCGAATAGGGCGATGCAGCCAGCGTTTCAGCAAGCGTGAACCCATCGCAGTAGAGCAATGGTCAAATACCGCGCTGAGGGTATTTTCCAAGCCACCCGCCAGATTGCGGTCGATTTCCAGGTTGCGACGGCTGATGCTGTCCAGAATCAGGCTGTCACTTTTTTGCTCAAGCCGCAGGCTCTGGCAGTGGGGCAAGTCTGAGAACTGGGTTTCGCGGGCATAATGCAAAAGGCAGCCAGCGGCACAAAGAGCGCTTCCCGGGTGTTCACAGCCAAAGCCTTCCAGACTGTCGACCTGAAACTGTTTGTGCAGGGCACGGCGGGCGCTATCCAGATCGAAATCCCATTCAGGCCGTTTTCTAAGACCTGCGCGTTTGTTGATGGTATCGGGCCAGTTCTGAGTGTCTGCGACCAGCAGTTCAGCCGGGTTGACCCTGGCCAGTTCGTTGAGCAGTTCACTTTGGGTGTCGACTTCAAGGACTGAAAAATGCCCCGCACTCAGATCCAGGCTGGCCAGACCAAAGTGTTTGCCATCGTAGTGAATGGCCGCCAGCAAGCGATCCTGATTATCTGCTAGCAGGGCTTCATCACTGAGTGTGCCCGGGGTAATGAGCTTGACGACTTTACGTTCCACCGGACCCTTGCTGGTGGCCGGGTCACCAATCTGCTCACAGATGGCGACAGACACACCTTTTTCCACCAGCTTGGCCAGATAGCGGTCGGCCGCATGGTAGGGAATGCCGCACATGGGAATGGGGCTGCCAGCTGATTTACCACGCGCTGTCAGAGTAATGTTGAGCAGGCCGGCGGCTTTTTCGGCATCGGAATAGAACAGCTCGTAGAAGTCACCCATGCGATAAAACAGCAACTCATCCGGGTATTCGGCCTTCACCTTCAGGTACTGCTGCATCATCGGGGTATGGGTGGAGGCGGGTGTGTTCAAAATGTGATACTTAAAATAAAAAAGGGATAAATAATGGCTGATTTCAAAGCCAAGGATTCTACGTGAAAGCCCTGCATCATACAAAAATCTGTTTTGAACAAAGAGGGCTTATCTGCTTTAATCATTACTCGAGAAGAGTCCAAAAAATTCCTGACTTTTTCATGGGAATTTGGCTTTTTTAAACGTCTTCATATCAACGCAAGAACGCATCAGCAGGTTAAGGTTAATGGCAGAACAGGACAGTAATAAAGATAAAGCACTCAGTGCCGCCCTGGCACAAATCGAACGACAATTTGGTAAAGGTTCCATGATGCGACTGGGTGATTCCGAGCGGGTCGCTATTCCGGCCATTTCCACCGGCTCGCTGGGCCTGGATATTGCGCTGGGTATTGGCGGTCTGCCCAAGGGGCGTGTGGTTGAAATTTACGGACCGGAATCCTCCGGTAAAACCACCCTGACCCTGCAGGTAATTGCAGAAGCGCAAAAAGCTGGCGGTACTTGTGCCTTTATTGATGCCGAACATGCCCTGGACCCGGAATATGCCGGTAACCTGGGGGTGAATGTGGATGACCTGCTGGTCTCCCAACCCGATACCGGTGAGCAGGCGCTGGAGATTTGCGACATGATCGTGCGCTCCGGCGCCGTGGATGTGGTCGTGGTGGATTCGGTTGCGGCCTTAACGCCACGGGCTGAAATCGAAGGCGATATGGGGGACTCCCATATGGGCCTGCAGGCGCGCCTGATGTCACAGGCTCTGCGCAAGATGACCGGTAATATCAAGAATTCCGGTACGCTGGTGATCTTCATCAACCAGATTCGCATGAAAATTGGCGTCATGTTCGGTTCGCCAGAAACCACCACCGGGGGTAATGCGCTTAAATTCTACTCATCCGTGCGGCTTGATATTCGCCGTATCGGCTCCATCAAGGAAGGCGACGAAGTCGTGGGTAATGAAACCCGCGTCAAGGTCGTCAAGAACAAGGTGGCGCCTCCCTTCAAGCAGGTGGAATTCCAGATTTACTATGGCCAGGGCATCTCCCGACTCGGTGAGATTATCGACCTGGGCGTGAAGCACGATCTGGTAGAGAAATCCGGCGCCTGGTATGCCTACAAAGGCGAGAAAATAGGGCAGGGCAAGAAAAATGCCATGCAATACCTGGAAGATAATCCCGAGGTCGCGCAGGAAATTGAAGGATTGCTGCGTGAAAAACTGCTGGCCAAGCCGAAGAAGAACAGCAATCAAGAGGCGGTGCCTGTCAATGATGAGGATGAAGCCGAAGCCGTCGCTGTCAGTGAATAATTGATTGAGGTGTCAGGGTCTCAACTCTACCACTTTTGTCATAATCTGAATGAATCACTCTTCTGACGAAGACAAGCAAGACAAGCCTGAAATCGCTATCCGCCGAGCCGCCATGGACCTGCTGGCCCGGCGGGAGCACTCCTTTCATGAATTGGTGCAGAAATTAAGCTCCCGCTTTCCCGAAGAGGATATCAGACCGGCTCTTGAAAAATTGCGGGACGAAAACCTGCAATCCGACCAGCGCTTTCTGGAGGCCTATATCCGCTACCGAGCCAGTCGCGGTTTCGGTCCGCTCAAGATTGAAGCCGAACTGTACCCCAAAGGCCTCGATGCCAGTGAGCTCAAACAGGTTCTCTACAGTGGTGAGTATGACTGGCAGGAATCATGCCGAGAGGCCAGGGAAAAACGCTTTCCTCATCTGGATAACAAGAACGCCAAAGAAATGGCCAGGTGCCAGCGCTTTTTGCAGGGCAGGGGCTTTGGCTTTGAAGAGATCAGGGCAGCCATGGAAGCGCGCTAAGCCCCTTGAAAGAACAGGGTATAAATACGGTGGTTTCTGCCCATGCCCGATTCCCTTATAATGCCGCGATGGATGACTGGTATTTGTTGATGACGCGTCCTCGCCAAGAGGACAGGGCAAAGCAGCACCTCAATAATCTGGGTTTTGAGGTGTTTTACCCGCGCCTGCTGTCTCATCAATTGAAGAGAGGGATGCAGCAAAAAGTGCTCAGCCCACTCTTCCCGCGCTACCTCTTTATCAAACTGGGGGAGCCGAATGCTCACTGGTCGTCCATTCGTTCCACGCGAGGTGTGCTGAAACTCATTCGCTTCGCGGACAGTCCTGCCAAAGTGCCAGAAAGCATCATTGCCAATCTGCAAGCCCTGGCGAACGAGGAAGCGGTGATTGATCAAACCCGGGAAAAACCGCATATTTTCGCGGCCGGCGAGCAGGTGGAAATTACCGATTCCAGCTTTAAAGGCCTGCAGGCCATCGTCAAAGAACAGGATGGTGAGCAGCGTGTCATCCTGCTGATCACCATGTTGGGTAAGCAACAGGCCGTATCCCTTCCTTTGTCAGCCGTCGCTGCCATTTAACTAAAAAACGATTGTTCTCCCGCTCACGCAGCTGGTATAGTGTTCACGCCATGAACGCTAGTAAGCATGCCTTTGATTAGGTAGGGCGGTAGCGTCTTCAAGACAACAACTCCTTCCTGATAAAAACAATTATTATTAATGTCTTTTTTAAGCGATGAAGATAGTTATCGCATACTGAAATTGCTTGAGAGCCAACCGGAACTGAGCCAGCGGCAAATTGCTAGGGAGCTGAGCGTGAGTCTGGGCAAAGTCAACTTCTGTTTAAAAGCGCTCATAGATAAAGGGCTGGTCAAGGCACGTCGCTTCTCCAGGAGTCCGAATAAAAAGGCTTATTTATACATACCGACGCTCAAAGGCATCGAAGAAAAAGGCAAGGTGACCCTGCGCTTTCTCGCCATAAAACAGCAGGAACATCAAGAGCTTATCAGTGAAATAGAAGCGCTTAAAGACGAAGTGGGCAAGCTCTCCAAAGTATGAGTGAAAAGCCTTAGTCCTCAGGCGAGAAAAATTGGCCGAAGTGCCGTGACTAGGGTATTATTTCGCTCTTACCGAATTGCCACTATGTCAAAAATAATAAACACTTAGAAAGAACAGTTCATATGCTCCTCAGCAAAACATCTAAACCCCTGGCAAAAGTCGTTTTAGCCTATGCTGTGTCGTTTATGCTGGCCGTCACTCCGGTCATGGCTCAGCAGGGTCTGACGCCGGCTCAGCAGCAACAATTCAATCAACTACCACCCCAACAGCGAGCGGCGCTGCTGCAGCAGCTCGAACTGGGCAATACGACCGGCTTCGAATCACCCGTCACGCAACCGCAAACAGTTGCCCCGCGGAACACCAATAATGTATCTGGCGCTAACCAAATGTTGGATAACCAAGGGCAGTTCGATCTCATGAGTTTGGATCTCTTGCGAATCAATGAAGAGGAGGAGGAAGAACAAACGGCTCTTCAGCGTATTCGTCGCAAAACAGCTCAACTCGTCAACTTGGGTGTGAATGTCCGTGCTCTGGATCCCCTGGGTGAGCTCGAACGCATGGGCATTCTGAATGGTAATGGCGAGCTGATCATTCCCGAAGATGATGATGCAGAACTGGAAACCGAGTTTGCCGAATTCACTGAAGAGCGCATACGCTCCGTGGTGCCTGATCGGGAAGAGGCTATTGAACCTTTTGGCTATAACCTCTTTGCCGGTGTGCCATCCACCTTTGCGCCGGCAACCGATATTCCAGTGCCACCCAACTATATTGTAGGCCCCGGTGATACCGTGGTGCTGCAAATGTACGGTCAGCGAAATACACGTTACGAGCTGGCGGTATCCCGCGAAGGCGTCATGCAGTTTCCGGAAATTGGACCGCTCAACGTATCAGGCTTGAGTTTTGAAGAAATGCGTCAGCTGGTGCAGCAAACCGTGGCCAATACCCTGATCGGACAGGAAGTGACGGTAAGTATGGGGGCACTGCGCTCCATTCAGATTTTTGTCTTGGGTGAAGCCTATCAACCGGGTATCTATACGGTCAGTTCACTGGCCACCGTCACCAATGCACTGTTCTTCAGTGGCGGGGTCTCGGAGCTGGGTTCTTTGAGAAATATCCAGTTAATCCGGGATGGTCAGGTGATCACAGAGATGGACCTTTACGACCTGCTCATCAGTGGCGATACCAGCGCTGACGCCCGCCTGCAGCCCAACGATGTGATATTCATTCCAACCGTGGGACGCACCGTCGGGATTTCAGGTCAGGTCAGAAGGCCA
>Ga0181589_10000419_pt1 | contig 30297 bp, 27 predicted proteins | sample 071ome_25_FD_132444 | JGI IMG/M metagenome (GOLD analysis project Ga0181589, IMG submission 132444) | Coastal salt marsh microbial communities from the Groves Creek Marsh, Skidaway Island, Georgia - 071410BT metaG (megahit assembly) | ecosystem: Environmental > Aquatic > Marine > Intertidal...
GACCCTGCTCCTTCAATTGCTGCAATGACCGACCTTTTTTGCTGCGATCGATGGCAATCGGTTTCAGCAGGCGCAACGCCCATCCGAAAAAGGGGATGTTCAGTAATTCCTTTTTCAGAATGGCGCAGACAGGCAGAAACTCCCAGTAGAGGAAAAGAGTTTCCCAGGGACTCTGGTGATTGGCGATCATAACGAAGGTGCCGGATGGCACATTTTCGAGGCCTTGTACCTGCCACTTGACGCCGCAGGAGATCCTGAGCCACCAAAGGCAGAAGGCATTCCAGATGAGGAAATAGCGGTAACGCGCCAAGAGCGGCATGAAGATGCCCAGTATCACGCAGAGAATTGCGTGTGGCGCCAGCGTGATGAAATAGCCAAGGTAAAACAGCAAAGAGCGCAGGGTTTTCACGACGGGGCCTGATCGTTACTGTGCTGGTGGCCGCCGATGACGAACATGGCAGCCGAAAACAGGTCGTCGAAGACAGGGATATCCCGCAACTTTTCGGGAGCCATGGTCTCCTGTGTCAGGGTGCCCTTGCCGGTCAATACCAGGATGGGCTTGCAACCCTTGGCAAGTGCCACATCGATGTCCTTTTCCGTATCGCCGATGAACCAGGCGCCGGCAACAGTACGTCCAAATTGCTCCTCGAGCTGGTTCAGCAAGCCCGGGCGTGGTTTGCGGCAATCGCAGTTTTCATCGGGCCGGTGCGGGCAGAAAAAAATACCATCGATGCGGCCGCCCTGCTCTTCCACAAGTGTGCGCAGCAATTCATGCATGCGCGACAGGGTGAATTCGTCAAACAGGCCGCGACCCAGGCCGGACTGGTTGGTGGCTACGCATACCTGGAACCCGGACCGGGACAGCTGGCTGATTGCCTCGATGCTGCCCGCAATGGGAAAGAACTCATCTTCATGCTTGATATAGTCTTCAGAGTCATGATTGATGACGCCGTCGCGATCCAGAATGACCAGGGGTGAGTTCATCGAAGGCGGGTCAGGCTGCCTGCAGGAAAGAGATGTCGGCGATCTGCAGGAACAGGTGGCGCAGTTTCTGCAGCAGGGACTGGCGGTTCATCCGGACTTTCTCGTCATCGGTGTTTACCATGACCTCATCAAAGAAACGGTCAACGTCTGCCTGAAGCGAAGCCATGGCGGATAGCGCTTTGCTGTATTCCTGTTTGTCGAGCAGCGGTTCTACTTCCTTCAGCAAGGCATCGAGTTTTTCCGCGAGCTGCTTTTCGGCGGCTTCAATGAGCAGGCTGGCATCCGTCTGTGTGGAGGGTTGCTGGTCCAGTTTGGCCAGGATATTCGACACACGCTTGTTGGCTGCCGCCAGCGCTTCGGCCTCTTTCAATGCGGTGAAGTCACGCACGGCGCGAATACGCAGGTCGAAATCGCGCGGCCGGGTCGAGCGTACAGCATCGACTGCCTGGAATATATTCGCACGCACACCTTCATCGGCATACCAGGCGCGGAACCGTTCAAAGATGAAATCCAGCACCCGGGATTCCAGTCCGTCACGTTCAGGCAGGTCTGTATAGTGACTCACCGCATTGCCGATACAGTCGGCCAGGTCGAGATCCAGACCCTTCTCTACCACGATGCGCAAAATGCCCAGCGCGGCACGCCTCAGCGCAAAGGGATCCTTGGAACCCGTTGGCGGCTGGCCGATACCGAACAGGCCGACAATCGTATCGATGCGTTCGGCCAGCGCCAGCGCTATGCCCGTCTGCGTGTCGGGCAGGTCATCGCCGGCAAATCGCGGCAAGTACTGCTCGAAAATGGCCCGGGCAACCTCGGGATCTTCCCCGTCATGTATGGCGTAGTAATTGCCCATGATGCCCTGCAATTCGGCGAATTCGCCGACCATGCCCGTCAACAGGTCGCACTTGCCCAGCAAGGCTGCTCGTAACGCCCTGCTCTCGTCAAAGCCGGATGTGCCGGCAATGAATTCGGCGATCTTCGCTACGCGCCGGGATTTGTCAAAGACCGTACCCAGGGTTTGCTCGAAGATCACGGTCTGCAGCTTGTCCTGCCGGGATTCTAGCGTCTGTTTCTTGTCCTGTTCGAAGAAGAAGGCGGCATCGGCAAGGCGCGGCCTGATCACCCTTTCGTTGCCCGCAATCACCCGTGCCGGCTCCTGGCTGACCAGGTTGCTGACAGTGATGAAGTTGGGCAGGATGTCGCCCTTGGCGTCTTCCAGGGTGAAACATTTCTGGTGGTTCTTCATCGAGGAGACCAGCGCTTCCTTTGGCACGTCGAGGAAGGCGTCATCAAAAGCCCCGGTCAACGCGACAGGCCATTCGACAAGCGCAGTGACTTCGTTAAGCAAGTCTTCATCGATGACGACCCTGGCCTTGTGCTGCTCACCCTGCTCTTTGAGCTGTTCCCGGATCTTTTCACGACGCAGGGCAAAATCCGGCAGAACGAAGCCGGTTTCCGACAACGCGGGGACATAATCTGCAGGGGAAGACAGGGCAATATCATCGGGATGATGGAAGCGGTGTCCGCGCGTCTTGTTGCCCGATGCGATGCCCAGTATGGTTGCGGGCACGACTTCAGATCCGAATAGCAGCACCACCCAGTGTACCGGCCGAACAAACTCCACGTGGGAGCTGCCCCAGCGCATACGTTTTGGAACAGGCAGGGATGCGAGCGCGTCATTGATGATGGCGGGCAGCAAGTTGGCGGTCTGATCACCGGGCCTGGTTGCCTGGTAGTACAGCTTGGTCACTTTACCGTCATTTTTTTCGCTGAGATCGGAAACATCGACCCCGCAGGAACGGGCAAAGCCCTCGGCCGCCTTGGTTGGTTTGCCATTGGCATCGAATGCCGCCTGCAGCGCCGGCCCGAACTTTTCTACGGCAGCATCCGCCTGACTCTCCTGAAGGTCGCTGACCAGCACAGCAAGACGTCGCGGTGTGGCGTAGGCAGCGGTACCTGAAAATCCCAGGTTCTGTTTTCCGAGACCTTCAGCGATTTCGCGCTCGAACGCTTTGGACAAGGTGGGCAGCGCTTTTGGCGGCAGCTCCTCGGTGCCGATTTCCACCAGCAAATCGCGGCTACTCATTGTTGTACTTCTCCAGGCTTTCCTTTCGCAGGGCTTCGGGCGCCAATGGGAAACCCAGTCGCGCCCGGGAATCGAAGTAGGCCTGGGCAACCGATCTGGCCATGGCCCGCACGCGCAGTATGTAACGCTGTCTTTCCGTCACGGAGATCGCCGAACGGGAATCGAGCAGGTTAAACGTGTGCGACGCCTTCAGGACCATTTCATAAGCGGGCAATACCAGCTGCTTGTCTATGAGGAACTGACACTGTCCTTCCGACTCGTCGAAACTGTGAAACAGGATATCGGTGTTGGCATACTCGAAATTGTAGGCGGACATTTCCACTTCATTCTGGTGGAACACGTCACCGTAGGTCACTGTGCCGTTTGGGGTATTGGCCCAGACGATATCGAAAATGCTGTCCACGCCCTGCAGGTACATGGCGATGCGCTCGATACCATAGGTGATCTCACCGCTTACCGGGAAGCATTCCAGGCCGCCCACCTGCTGGAAATACGTGAACTGGGTGACTTCCATGCCGTTCAGCCAGACCTCCCAGCCCAGGCCCCAGGCGCCCAGAGTTGGCGATTCCCAGTTATCCTCGACAAAGCGAATATCATGCACGTTCGTATCAATTCCCAGGTATTTCAGGGATTTTAGGTACAAATCCTGTATATTTTCGGGAGAGGGCTTCAGGATGACCTGGAATTGATAATAATGCTGCAGGCGCATGGGGTTTTCCCCGTAACGGCTGTCGGTGGGACGCCGGCAGGGCTGTATATAGGCGCTGTTCCAGCTTTCGGGGCCGATAGCGCGCAGAAAAGTCGCGGTGTGGAAGGTGCCTGCACCGACCTCAAGATCCAGCGGCTGGATGATCACGCAGCCGTGATCAGCCCAGAATTGCTGGAGGGCAAGTATAAGGCCCTGGAATGTGGACACATCGGGCGCCGAATTGCTCAAAAAAGGCTCCTGGAGGATCAATATCGGATAAAATAGCCGCAAGATCCCGGTTTAGGTTAGCCGGGGGCTCCGGCGGCCTGAAAAAGCGCTAATTATGCTAAAAACGGGCGGTGTTGGCGAGGATAAACTAGGTCCACGCTTCAGGTAATACGGCGGCTTCACAGCATCTGACATTTTGAAATCCCTACTCTTTATATGCTTCTTGCGCGGCGTGTCATTCCTGTCTCTGGGCGCCGCCAGGCATATCGGCACCCTGCTCGGCAGGATTGCATGGCTGATGCCGTCGCGTATGGCCGCCACCACGCGTACGAATCTCGCGATTTGCTATCCGGAAATTACCGAAAGTGAGCGTTTGCTTCTCGGCAAGAGCAGCCTTATCAATACGTTCCAGACCCTTGCAGAATGCGGCCCGGTTTGGCTGTGGCCTGCCCAGGATGTGCTGGATCATGTCCTGGAGGTCGACAACCTGGCCCTGTTGCAGGCCGCCCAGGCAGAGAAAAAAGGCACAGTGGTCATAGCTCCGCACCTGGGTAACTGGGAAGTGTTCGGCCTCTACCTGAATCAGTGTGGATGCGGCCAGAGCAGCCAGCTCTACCAGGCGCCCAGAGAGGCCAGCCTGGATCGGCTGCTCCTCAACGCCCGCAGCCGCAGCGGTGCCAGGATGGTCGCAACAGACAATAAAGGAGTGATAAGGCTGCTAAAAGCGCTTAAAAGCGGAGAAATTGTCGGCATCTTGCCTGATCAGGTGCCGAATGTGGATTCCAGCGGTGATTATGCGCCCTTCTTTGGCAAGCCGGTTCTGACCATGTCGCTGGTTTCCCGCCTGATCCGGAAAACCGGGGCCAGGGCCGTTCTGGGTTTTGCCGCCAGGGTGACAGTGGGAGGCAGGCATGGCTGGAAGATCATTTTTCAGGAGCCGCCTCCCGAAATATATGCCGAGCATATATCTGATTCCCTGGCGGCACTGAACCGGGCCATTGAACATGCCATCAGGGATTGCCCGGAACAGTACCAGTGGGAGTACAAAAGGTTCAGGCGCGTTCCGCCGGGAAATCAGCGTCCCTATTGACGCTGTAGTGAGCGGGCGCTATTGAATGATGCAGGTGATCACGGAATAATTTCGAAATCTTGGGACAAGACAATCAATGAACATGATATTAGACCTGCAGGCAGTATCCGCAGCCCAGACCAAGCCAGCCCCCTACCCTCACTTCATCGTCGACCAGTCGGTGAAAGCGGAATTTGTGGATGAGGTCCTGCGCGATTTTCCGGAAATCACCGCGGGGGGGAGTTTTGCCCTGGATGACATGACTCCCGGTCCACGCTTCAATGCCCTCCTCGAAGAGCTGAACAACAGCGATTTTCGCAACATCATCTCCGAAAAACTGGATATCGATCTGCGCGACAGGCCGATGGTCATCACGTTGCGCGGATATTCCCGCGCAAAAGATGGCCGGATCCATACCGATTCAAAATCGAAGATGGCCACGATATTGATCTATTTCAATGATGGATGGCGCGCCGATACCGGCAAGCTGAGAATTCTGCGCAGCGAGGACATGGATGATTACGTTGCCGAAGTTGCACCCAATGCCGGCACCATGATCGCGTTCAAGGTGACGGATAACTGCTGGCATGGGTACCCCGCCTTCGAAGGCTCCAGGCAATCCATCCAAATCAATTTCGTGGAGGATGACAAGGCTGCCACGAAGCATGGTCGGCGCCACGGCTGGACGGCAAAGCTGAAAAAACTTTTTTCCTGAATCTGGTGACGGGTTCACTAAAAATATTTTTCATGCCCATAATATTCGTCGTCTAACCGGCCTGATAGCCGTTACCGAGGACCAGTCATCGATATCAAGCGCGTACTTGTGATCAAGCTCACCTCCATGGGTGACCTGATGCATGCTCTCCCTGCCCTGACAGATGCGGTTTCCGCTTATCCTGGCATCGAGTTCGACTGGGTGGTGGATGAATCCTTTGCGGAAGTGCCATCCTGGCACCCTGCTGTTCGCAATATCTATAAAAGCGCCCATCGACGCTGGCGCAAACAGTTCCTGAATACGTTCAAGGGAAAAGAGGTTAGGCTTTTTGTCGAACAAATCAATAAAAACGATTACGACCTCGTTATTGACGCCCAGAACAACCTGAAAAGCGCCTTTATCAGTTTTCTGCGCCGGGGCCATGTACACGGCATGGACAAAAGCAGTGTCGCGGAGAGACCGGCGCATTGGGCCTATAAATATAGGCATTATGTAGACACCCGGCTGCATGCAATCATGCGGCAGCGCGCCTTGTTTGCGTTTGCCATGGGTTACGGGTTGCCGGATACCAGGCCGGATTACGGGCTGCGTGAAGATGCCTTTACCATGCCGGCACTGGAGTTGCCGGATCCTTATATCGTGCTGGTACACAATGCGAGCTGGACGACCAAATTATGGCCGAATGCGCATTGGCACAAGTTGATTGGCCTGGCTGCAGAAAATGGTTACAACGTTGTGCTGCCAGGCGGCAGTAAACAGGAGCTGGCCCGGGCGAAACAGATAGCAGGCAGGCATGAAAATGCGATAGCGCTGCCGCGACTATCGTTGTCTGAGCTTGGTGGAGTTATCTGTAAAGCCAGAGGCGCGGTCAATTGTGATACAGGGCTGGCGCATCTGACAGCCATGATCGGGACTCCCGCGGTTACGTTGTATGGTCCGACCAGTGACAGGCTGATCGGAACGACTGGGTTACACCAGCAACATCTTGTTGCCAGTGATCCGCCATATGCATGTGCACCGTGTTACAAGCGGGTCTGCCATTTCGAAAATAAAAAGTCGGCGATGTCGAGTTGTATGCGCGCATTCGACCCAGGCGATGCATGGTCACGTCTGACCAGGCTGATGCAAAACGGCAGCAGGGAATAGCGGCAGGAAAGGGTGGGTCAGTTGCGCCAGAAATGTGGCGACAGGATCACCAGCAGGGTAAACACTTCTAGCCGGCCAAGCAGCATGCCCAGGCAAAGAATCCATTTGGCCGCAGCAGGTAAACCGCCGTAATTGAAGGCAACGTCCCCGAGACCGGGACCCAGGTTGTTGATACTGGCGCCGACAGCCGTAAATGCCGTCGTGATATCCAGGCCGACGGACAACAATGCCAGCAGCATTACCATGTACGCCATCACGTACACGGAGAAAAACCCCCACACAGATTCAATGACCCGGTCCGGGACGCGCTGGCTGCCGAGTTTGATCGGGACCACTGCATTGGGGTGTATCAGTTTTTCAATTTCGCGGAAGCCTTGCTTGATGATGAGCACGATGCGAATGACTTTCATGCCGCCACCGGTCGACCCGGCACACGCACCAATAATGGCCATGTAAAAGAGCAGGAAGGGCAGGAAGGTCGGCCAGGCAGTAAAGTCGTCTGTGCTGAACCCGGTGGTGGTGGAAATGGATACCACTTCGAAGATGCCGCGGAAGAAAGCCTCAGACAGGGGATATGTGCCTGAAAAATAGAGGAAGAAGACGGTGACGACGGATATGAATACCAGCAGGGCAGTATAAAACTGGAATTCAGTGTCTTTCAGGTAGTGTTTGTAGCTTTTATGCTCCCAGGCGTAGAAGTGCAGGGCGAAGTTGACTCCCGAAATGAACATGAAAATCGTCGCAATAATCTCGATGCCGCGGTGATCGAAAAAGCCGATGCTGGCGTCGTGGGTGGAAAACCCCCCGATGGCAACTGTCGCGAAACTGTGGCCAATTGCGTCGAAAACGCTCATTCCTGCCAGGTAATAGCAGATAGCACAAAGCATCGTCAGGGAGATGTAGATTAACAGCAGGGCCTTGGCGGTTTCCGTCACGCGGGGCAGGAGCTTGTTGTCCTTGACCGGCCCGGGGCTTTCCGCGCGGTATAACTGCATTCCGCCTATGCCAAGCATAGGCAAGATGGCCACAGCGATTGCAATTATGCCCATACCGCCAAGCCACTGGAGCTGCTGGCGGTAATAGAGGATCGAGCGGGGCAGGGTGTCCAGGCCTGAGAGGACGGTAGCTCCGGTTGTCGTCAGTCCGGAAATGGACTCAAAGAAGGCATCGGTCACCGACATGTCCAGCGAGGGGGTGAAGATGAACGGGAAGCAACCGAATGAGCCAAGGACAGTCCAGAACAGGGTAACCACGAGGAAGCAGTCCCGGGTTCGCAGTTCCTGCCTGTTGTTCATGACAGGCGCCCACAGCACAAAGCCGCAAAGCAGGGTCAGGAAAAAAGTGGTCAGGAAGGAATACATGACACCATCCTGGTAATACCAGGACACGAGCAGGGGGGGCAGCTGGGTGAAGCTGAACAGCATTAGCAGCACACCGAGAATGCGGAGTATGACCGGCAGGTTCATCGACTGACCGTCACTTGGTGCCTGGAATCATTGTTGTATTTTCCTGTATGGCCTGGCGGCCCGAATCAGAAGAAAGTCAGCCCGACCTGGAACAGGCGTTCCAGCTCGGGTATGCGCTTCTTGTCCACCATGAACATGATGACGTGGTCGTCGGTTTCAATGACGATGTCATCATGGGCAATGTACACCTTGTCATCCCGAACGATGGCACCAATGGTGGTTCCCTCGGGAAGGTCGATATCCTCTATCTGCTTCCCGACGACCTTTGATGTGTTCTTGTCCCCATGGGCGATGGCTTCCATGGCTTCTGCCGCTCCGCGCCGGAGAGAATAGACATTCACCACATCGCCCTTGCGTACATGGGTCAGCAGGCTGCCGATGGTGGCCTGCTGCGGCGAGATGGCGATGTCAATTTCGCCGCTTTGTATGAGGTCGACATAGGCGGGGTTGGCGATCAGCGTCATGACCCGCGCCGCGCCCATGCGTTTGGCGAGCAGGGAAGACATGATGTTGGCGTCATCGTTATTGGTCAGTGCCAGAAACACATCGGTATCTTCAATGTTTTCCCCGATCAGCATTTCCTGATCAGAGGCATCGCCATGAAGAACTGTCGTGGATTTCAGTCGTTCCGTGAGCTCCCGGCATCGCTCGAGGTTCATTTCAATGATCTTGGTGCGGTAGTTTTTTTCCAGTGACGCGGCCAGGCGCTCCCCGATATTGCCGCCGCCGGCGATCATGATTTTCTTGTATGGCTTGTCCACCTTGCGCAGCTCGCTCATGACATCACGGATATCTTCCTTGGCTGCAATGAAGAATACCTCGTCACCCTGCTCGATAATGGTTGTGCCTTCAGGCTTGATGGCGCGGTTGCTGCGAAAGATGGCGGCAACGCGTGTATCCACATTCGGCATATGCTCGCGCAGCTGCGAAATTTCCTGGTCGATGAGGGGGCCGCCGCGGGTGGCTTTTACCCCGACCAGTTGCACCAGGCCATTGGCGAAGTCGAGTACCTGGAGGGAGCCGGGCAGGTCGATCAGGCTTTTGATGTAATGGGAAACTTCCTGCTCCGGGCTGATGACCACGTCGATGGGAATGGCCTCGGGGCAGAACAGTTTCTTTTCGGCAACGTAGGAATTCGAGCGCAACCGGCATATTTTCTTCGGCGTACGAAACAGGGAATAGGCAACCTGGCATGCCACCAGGTTGGTTTCATCACTTTCGGTGATTGCGATCAGCATATCCGCATCACGTGCGCCGGCACTTTCGAGGATGTTGGGGTAGGAAACCTGGCCTTCGACAGTGGCGATATCCAGGCGGTCCTTGAGCTCCCTGAGCCTGGTAGCACTAGGATCCACTACGGTAATGTCGTTGGCTTCCTTTGCCAGGTTTTCAGCCAGCGCGGCGCCAACCTTGTTGGCGCCGAGGATGATGATTTTCATGTGTCCGGAAAACTCCCGCTGACTACAGGTAAAAATTGCGGCGACATTATATGCCTATGTAGGTAAGACTGAAACGTGGCGACAAATTTTGTCAATCAGGGCAAATGCTTACTGCTTTTCCAGCAGCGCATAATAGAAACCGTCCGTTCCTGCCATACCGGGCAGGAACTGCATGCCCGGATGGCAGGGCAGGGTGCCAGGGTGGGACAACGGTACGGCCAGCGCATTGCCAGTGCTTGCCAGGAAATTGCTGACGATTTGCTCATTTTCCGCACGCAGGACCGAACAGGTGGTGTAAAGCAGCCGTCCACCGGTTTTCAGGCAGGGCCAGAGCGATTCCAGCAGCTGCCGCTGCAGGTCCGCAAGCCGGGGAATATCTTCGGCGCGGCGAAGGATCTTGATGTCCGGATGCCGGCGAATGACTCCCGTGCCGGAGCAGGGCGCGTCCAGCAGAATGGCATCGAACGGCCGGCCATCCCACCACTGCCCGGTGTTCGCGGCATCCGCACAGACAACATTCGCCGTCAAACCGCCCCTGGCCAGGTTTTCCCTGACTTTCAGCAGGCGGTCCTCATTACTGTCGAGCGCGACCATGTCCAGCTTCCCATCCGCCAGTTCAAGAAGCGCACAGGTTTTGCCGCCGGGAGCCGCACAGGCGTCCAGCACACGGTCACCCCGGGCCGGTGCCAGCAGGGCGGCGGCCAGCTGGGATGCCTCATCCTGGACACTGATGAGGCCATCGGCAAAGCCGGGCAGCTTTCCTACATCGACAGGTGACGCCAGGGTAATGCCGGAAGGGGTATTGGCCCCGGCGCTGGCGGCAATGCCACTGTTTGCCAGGTTTTCCAGGCATTGCTCACGGCTTGTACGAAACAGGTTTGTCCGCAGCACCATCGGCGCCTGCCGGTTGTTGTTGTCGAGGATTTTCTCAGCCTGTTGCGGCCAGTCCTGTCGTATGGCTTCCAGCAACCAGGACGGGTGAGCACAGCGTGCCTGGGCATCGTCCAGAATCGCTGCCTCGAGGGCTTCGCGGTCGCGCAGCGCCTGACGCAGAACGGCATTGACCAGGTTTTTTGCCCAGGGCTTTTTCAACAGCCGGGTTGTAGCCACGGTTTCATTGACTGCGGCGTGATCGGGTGTTCGCATGTGCAACAGCTGGTAGAGCCCGAGCAGGATCAGGCAGAGGACATCGTTGTCCTTTGCCCTTGGCAATTTATCCATCAGCCGGCCGGCAATGAAGACAAGCCTGGGATACCAGCGGCACACCCCGTAGGTGTATTCCTGAATCAGGGGCAGGTTTGCAGACGGCTGTGTGGTGCTGAGGGCTGAAAGCTGTGATGATAATGAGCCGCTTTCGGAAAGCAGATTATTCAGGATCCTCACGGCAAGTAAGCGATCACTTACAGTGCTCAAGTTGCTGTCCTCATGCCGGATTGGCGGCACTTAACGAGGCGCCTGGGGCAAACAGGTCCGGGTGCCCGTTGAGGACATCCTGCATGGCCATGGGCTTTTTGCCAGGCAGCTGGACGGCAGAAATTTCGAGGCGGTTTTCGCCACAGGCGACAGTAATGGCGTTGCTGCCGACGGCGAGTATCGTGCCCGGAACAGCGCCGGCGTTCCCGGCCTTACTCACGGCCTCGATTATGCGCAACCGGTCTCCCTGAAAAAGGCACCAGGCCGGGGAGCGCGGGTAGAAGGCCTGAACCTGCCGCTGGATGAGCGCGGCGTGTTGCCGCCAGTTAATTTCCGCCTCTTCCTTGCCCAGCTTGGCGGCATACGTCGCGTGCCTGTCATCCTGCGGGCGGGCATTGGCCTGGAAAGATCCCAGATCGGCCAGCACTTTTTCCAGGCCTTCACATCCCAGGGTGGCAAGTCTTTCGGTAATGGTCAGGGCATTGTCACGATCCCCGATCGGCGTTTTGAGCGCCAGTAGCACATCCCCGGTATCGAGGCCGGCATCCATCTGCATGATGCAAATACCCGTTTCCGTGTCACCAGCCAGGATGGCGCGCTCAATGGGCGCGGCCCCGCGCCAGCGGGGAAGCAGGGATGCATGGACATTGATACAGCCAAAGCGGGGTGTTTGCAGAACGGCGGGACTCAGAATCAGGCCATAGGCAACCACTATCATGAGATCCGGGGCAAATCCCGCCAGCTCGGCTGTTGCCTGGGCGTCGAGCCGGGCAGGCTGGAAAACCGGGATTCCGTGCTGTTCGGCAACGGCTTTTACCGGTGTGGGCTGCACCTTCTTGCCCCGGCCAGCGGGGCGGTCCGGCTGGGTATAGACCGCAACGATGTCATGGCCCGCGCCGACCAGGCTTTCCAGGTGAGTGGCGGCAAAGGCTGGAGTGCCGGCAAATATCAGGCGCATGGGATTTTCAGCCTGCTTTTTAGCCTATATAAGCCAGGGTTAGGCAATGGCAGCGGGATCAGGCTGGCGCAGCCGTTTTCTGCTGGCGGTGTTCTTTTTCCAGCTTTGAGCGGATGCGTTCCCGCTTCAGGCTGGAAATGTAATCCACGAACAGCTTGCCGTTGAGGTGGTCTACCTCGTGCTGGATGCACACGGCCAGGATGCCTTCTGCCACGAGCTCGAAAGACTCACCCTGCCTGTCCAGGGCATTCACCCTGACTTTCCGGGGGCGGGTGACCAGCTCGTAATAGCCGGGGACGGAAAGACAGCCTTCCTCGTGGCCCAGGGGTTCCGGGTCGAGTATGGTGATTTCCGGGTTGATGAACACCATGGGACTGGCACGGTCTTCGGAGATATCGATGACCAGCATGCGCTGGTGAACATTGACCTGGGTGGCGGCCAGGCCGATGCCTTCGGCGTGGTACATGGTTTCCACCATGTCGTCGAGCACCTGTCTGAGCGCATCATCCACGTGCTCGACGGGCTCGGCCTTCTTGCGCAGGCGCGGATCGGGGAATTCGAGTATGGGCAAAAGGCTCATGGGTGTAATATCGGGGCTTTTCGGGCACGCTCAAGTCCTTATGATACGCCAATCACAATGAGTTTTTTAACTTTATGATCTGATACCGGCGGCGGAATACCTAAATACGTCACAATTTACGTAAAATAACCTTGCTAACCGTATATAATTTAAGCACTTATTGCTACTAATCCGAAAATTACCCCTGCCGGGGACCGCAAAAAAAGGCTGACGAGGTTGCCCATGGTGAACACGTTGAAAAAAATCTTTCCTGCATTCCTGCTCGTGCAGATGCTGTCAGCCGCCGTCATGGCAGCCGACCAGGTACAGATTCGCGCCGATGCGCCGGGCCGTTACGAAGTGGTTCGCGGGGATACTCTCTGGGATATTTCTGGCCGGTTTCTTGAGGATCCCTGGCTGTGGCCGGAAGTCTGGGAACTCAATCCGCAGATTGAAAATCCGCACCTGATATACCCGGGTGACATCATTGAATTGCAATACACCGCGGATGGCCCGATGTTGACACTGCGCCGGGCTGGCAGCGCTGAAGGCTTGCGCACGGTGGTGTTATCTCCCCAGGTCAGGCGTGAGCGCCTGAACGGGGCCATCGATGCAATCCCGCTGGACCAGATCAGCGCCGCGCTCAGCGATAATATTGTGGTCCCGGCCAGCGAGATGGATCGCTCGCCTTATGTGCTGGGCAACCGCGAAGGCAGTCTCTTCAGCAGCAGCAACGATGAATTATTCGCCAAGGGCAACTGGTCAGGCGATGTTCAGCAATACGACATCATCAGGCCGGGCCGCGATTACGTCGACCCCGAAACCGGCACGGTTCTTGGTATCGAGGGCAAGCTGGTTGGCTCTGCCGCAATCCTTGAGCGCGACGGCGACCAGGCGACACTCCGCGTTAACGACGTGGAGGAAGAAATTCGCCAGGGCGACCGCCTCATTCCTTCGGCAGGCAACCGTATCGACGCCAATTATTTCCCGCGGCCGCCAGCCTTCAACATCAGTGCTCGCATTCTGGACATTGCGAGCGGCCGCACAGTAGGCGGCAAGTACGACACCATCGTGATCAACAAAGGCAGCAGCGACCGCCTGCGCTCGGGTGATCTGCTGGCCCTGCAGAAACCCGATATCGTCATGGACGACCAGGTTGGCAAAGCCAGTGTCGGACAGCGGTTCAAGCGCTCATTGGGTTTCGATAATGACAACCTTGCGACATTCGATGGCGAGAAATATGCATCGGTACTAATCTACAGGGTGTTCGATAACACCAGCCTCGGCATCATCCTGAGCGCCGATGATGAAGTACGGGTAGAGGACAGGGTCATCACCCCGTAAACTTTTTCGGGCTGGTCATGGAAGACCAATGCACCCGGCAAAGAACCAAACCACCGGCCCTCCGGCCAGGAAAAATTCCGATGAACTCCGGCGCTGGCTGTTGCTCGCCCACCAGCCGGGCATGTATTCACGTTTGTACAATCGCCTGCTGGACGCTCTTGGCTCTCCTGAACAAATCTTTTCCGGCACTGTAGAGATGCTGGAGGCCTGCGGTGCCAGCTGCGAAACGGCAAACGCCATTTGCGCCGCCGGGCGGGGCAGCGTGTCGGATGCAGCCAGGACTGGTCTGGACACATGCTGGCGCTGGCTGGATGCAGATAACCACAGCATCCTGCTGCGCAATGACCCGGCTTATCCAGAAAGACTGGCAGCGATACCTGATCCGCCCCCGCTGTTATACGTCAACGGCGACCCCGCATGCCTGAAGGCAAAGATGATCGCCATGGTGGGCAGCCGTCGTCCCAGCGCAGACGGTCGGCGCAATGCGCGCTGCTTTGCCTCCGAACTGGCGGCCCTCGGGATTGGCGTATGCAGCGGACTGGCCCTGGGCATCGACGGGGAAAGCCACGCGGGTGCGCTGCAGTCAAAAGGCGTGACGGTCGCTGTCCTGGGCACAGGCATCGATGTGGTTTACCCGACACGCAACAACAAACTCTTTGATGACATTACCGTCAATGGTGCGTTGGTCAGCGAATTCAATCCCGGCATACCGCCGCTGCCCCCGCACTTTCCTCGCCGAAATCGCATCATCAGCGGTCTCAGCCTGGGCGTTCTGGTCGTGGAAGCGGGTCTGCAAAGCGGCTCGATGATCACGGCGCGGATGGCGCTGGAGCAGGGCAGGGAGGTCTTCGCGATTCCCGGCTCCATCCATAACCCGATGGCCAAAGGCTGCCATCGCCTGATCGGTCAGGGCGCCAAGCTTGTCCAGGATGTGGCTGACATCTGCGAGGAGTTCGAAGAACTCATGCAACACGCGGCGCTGAATACGCCAGGACCGCAGGCTTCGTCATCACCGCCCCTCCCGAAAGAGCTGGCCAAGGTGCTCGCAGCCATCGGGCATGACCCGGTCTCGGTGGATGTCCTGTTGCCGGAAACCGGCATGACCGTGGAAAAGGCCACCGCCCTGCTGGCAGAACTGGAAATGGCAGGGTTGGTGCGGCGGGATCAACGGGGTTATTCCCGCACACTGCCTGATTAGTCCCCGCCCGGAAAAGATGCGAGAATACGCGGCGAATTTTTGCGGAATACCGCATGCATACAGTTGTAAACCCGGCATGCATTCCTGGCGGACGCCTGATGTCGATCAAATCATCCCGTCCTGGATTCAAGGACAATTCGACACAGTTCCAGCAAGGTCAGTGCCCACCCGCTGGTGATCTGAAAAGCCATGAAGCGATCAGGGAATGGGGCCGGCAATCTTTATATTATAAAAAGAAGCAGTAAGTAGAAGCAGTAACCGGAGTAACGCGTGACAAGTATCAACAGTGAAGCAGTGAGAGAATATCTCCTTGGCCTGCAGGACAGGATTTGCAAAGGTCTGGAGGATGCCGATGGCAGCGCGGTTTTTGGCGAGGACCAGTGGGACCGCGAAAAAGGCGGCAGCGGCCGTACCCGGGTGATCAAGGGCAAGGTTCTGCAAAAAGGCGGCGTTGCCTTTTCCCATGTGTTTGGCGACTCCATGCCGGCATCTGCCTCGGCCAACCGTCCTGAGCTTGCCGGCAGCGCTTTCCAGGCCATGGGCGTTTCCCTGGTGATACATCCGGATAATCCTTACGTCCCCACATCCCATGCCAACGTGCGTTTTTTCATTGCAGAAAAGGACGGGCAGGAGCCGGTCTGGTGGTTCGGCGGTGGTTTTGATATGACACCCTACTATGGTTTCACGGAAGACTGCGTGCACTGGCACCAGGTGGCGAAGGACGCTTGCGCCGATTTTGGCGACGATGTCTATCCCCGCTACAAGAAGTGGTGCGATGAATATTTTTACCTGTCCCATCGGCAGGAAGCCCGCGGCATCGGTGGTCTCTTTTTCGACGATCTCAACGAATGGGAGTTCGAGAAATGCTTTGCCTTCATGCGCTCAGTGGGGGACAGCTACCTGAAGGCGTATGTGCCGGTTATCGAGAAGCGCAAGAACATGCCTTTCGGCGAACGTGAAAAATGGTTCCAGGAATATCGTCGCGGGCGTTACGCGGAATTCAACCTGGTTTTCGACCGCGGTACCATCTTCGGATTACGTTCTGGCGTCGGCCGCACCGAGTCCATCCTCATGTCACTGCCGCCACAGGTGCGCTGGGAATACAACTGGCAGCCGGAAGCCGGGACAGAGGAAGCGAAGCTTTACACCGACTTCCTGCCGGCTAAAGACTGGCTTGCCTGACACGCGTCATTCATATCCGGGGCGTCCGGCCCCGGGTTATACTTCCCGTATCCTGAAATTCTTCCTACCGGCTGCACCGTCGGCAACTCACGAGAAGGAAACCCGTCTTGGACCGTTATGTCGTCATCGGCAACCCCGTCAGTCACAGCAAGTCTCCGCTGATACATTCCCTGTTTGCCGAACAGACCGGCCAGGCCATCGAGTACACCACCTTGCTGGCGGAATCGGGACATTTCAACGAGACAGCACAGGCCTTTTTTGCCGGTGGCGGCAAAGGCGCCAATGTCACCGTGCCGTTCAAGCAGGATGCCCATGCCCTTGCGGGCAGGCTGACACCGGAAGCGGAAACAGCCGGTGCGGTTAACACGCTCTACCTGGACGGGGACGTCTTGTGCGGGCATAACACGGATGGCCCGGGGCTGGTGCGCGATGTCCTTTTCAATCACCAGGGCACCCTGGCAGGAAAACACATCCTCATTCTCGGCGCAGGCGGTGCCACCCGGGGCATCCTTCAGCCCGTCCTGGCCCAGCAACCGGCAACCATCACTATTGCCAACCGCACGGTAAGCAAGGCAGAAATCCTGGCGGAAGGTTTTCGGTCGCTCGCGGGAACTATCAAGCTCGGGGGATGCGGGTTCGACGACCTGGCGGGCAGCACGTTCGACTGGGTTTTCAATGCCACCTCGGCAAGCCTCCAGGGAGAGATACCCGCCCTGCCAGGCACCATTGTCGATGCCCGAACCTGGTGCTACGACCTGATGTACAGCAGTGAGGTCACGCCATTTTGCCGCTGGGCGCAGGCAGCCGGCGCCGCGAAAGCGATGGACGGACTGGGCATGCTCGTGGAACAGGCCGCGGAATCATTCGAGGTCTGGCGGGGAATACGTCCGCAGACAGCAGGGGTCCTTGCCCGCCTCAGGCAGGAATGAGCGGTCGGGCGGGTTATTTCAGGACTTCGGAAGAGTTCAGGTGCAGGTCTTTCAGTTTCGTGTAGTGCCTGGCACTGTAAAGCAGGAAATCGACTTCTTCCTGGCGCAGGTCGCGAACCCGCTGTGCCGGCGAGCCAACGTAGAGACCTCCGCTGGCGAGGGTTTTGCCCGGTGAGACGACACTGCCGCCACCCAGGATGATATCGGACTCCACCACGGCGCCATCCATAACTATCGCGCCCATGCCGATTAGCACCCGATCCTTGATCGTGCAGCCGTGCAGTACGGCGCGGTGGCCAACAGTGACGTCACTGCCGATATTGAGTGAGAAGCCGTCGGGCCCGAAAGATTCCGGAGAGGTGCAGTGCAGGACCGAGCCGTCCTGGATATTGGTGCGGTCACCTATGCGAATGCTGTGGACATCCCCGCGAATGACGGTCAGCGGCCACACGGAGGAATCGACACCGAGCTCCACGTTGCCTATCACCACAGCACTCGAATCGATGAAGGCGCGGTCGCCGATTTTGGGATTGAACTCCATGTAACTGCGTACTGTCATGGCAGGGTCCTGGCGTGGAGACTGGCTGTCGTGGATAGGGGGATTATTTTCCAAAAATCCTTGGGAAACAAGGGAAGCCGAATGGCAAATCCGAAAAAATAGCTGTTATAATGCGCGCCCCAATTTGGCGCGTCAGCCCGCGATTTTCCGGGTTAATTGTCGTCCTGATTTGATACGTTTGTGCGGGATGCCCGGCGGTCGCACTTACCAGCACGGCTGAAGACCGACATGCAGGCCAATGACATAAATGTGATGATTTTCTGGGTGTGCGTTGTTATAGGCGCCGTCGTCTATGCGGCCATCATCTGGTCACTGGTGGTTTACAGGAAATCAAAAAAGCAGGAAGCCTCGTTTCATAAAAGCACTGCCGCTGAAATTGCATGGACGGTCATTCCGCTGCTGATCATCATTGCCATGATGATTCCTGCGGCGAAACTGCTGACACGGATATACAACAGTGACAGTAACAGTGGTCTGGGGTATGTGAGCATGCATGTTGCGCCGGACAGGGTCTTAAACCCATTGCAGGTAGTCAGGAATTCATGAAAAGCGGTAAACCTTCTTACACTCTCGTGCTTTTTGCCACTTTCTTCGCTCTGTGCGTGGTGATTCTCGGCGCGTGGACCCGCCTTTCCGATGCCGGCCTTGGCTGCCCCGATTGGCCGGGTTGCTACGGCTTCGTGCTGGTTCCCGAAACCGCCGAGGAAATCGCACAGGCCGAAGCCGCGTTCCCTGACGCACCTTTCGAGGCGCACAAGGCCTGGCCGGAAGTGATTCATCGTTATTTTGCCAGTACGCTCGGATTGCTCATCATTATTATCAATGTCATGGCATGGAAAAACCGCCACAGGCCGGATCAGCCAATCAAGCTGCCGTTGTTCCTGCTGATCCTGGTTATAGCCCAGGGCCTGTTCGGCATGTGGACCGTAACACTGAAACTCTGGCCCCAGGTTGTAACCACGCATTTGCTTGGCGGGTTCACGACCCTGAGCCTGTTGTGGCTGCTTGGCCTGAGACTCAACAACAGGCCCTGGCAGCAACCGAGCGTACCAGTGCGGCAATGGATGAAACTGCGGCCCCTGGCAATGATTGCCCTGGTCCTGCTTGTCTGCCAGATCACTCTGGGAGGATGGACCAGTTCCAACTACGCCGCACTGGCCTGTCCAGACATGCCAACCTGCCAGGGGCGCTGGCTGCCGCCGATGGATTTTGCCAGCGGCTTCAATGTCACACAGGAAATCGGACCAAATTATCTCGGCGGCCAGATGGACGGCGAAGCCCGCGTGGCCATTCACATGGCCCATCGTATCGGAGCGCTGCTGGTTACCCTGCTCCTTGGCTTCCTTATCTGGAAGTTGTACCGCAATGCCGGCGGCAGGGAGCTTACTCTGCTGACGCATGTGCTGCTTTTCCTGCTGATCATGCAGGTCAGCCTGGGCATCAGCAATATCGTGTTTTCGCTGCCGCTATGGGTCGCGGTTGCACATAACGCCGGGGGTGCTTTACTATTGCTCACCCTTGTAACCCTCAATTACAGACTCAACAAAGTCTCCGCGTTCTAATCATGACCGAGTTTTCCATGCAGAAACAGGCAGTCAAAGCTGCCACCTGGCAGGATTACTACGAGATGTGCAAACCCCGTGTTGTCATGATGATGATCCTGACATCACTGGTCGGCATGTTCCTCGCAGTTCCGGGCATGGTGGCCTTGGACATCCTGGTCTGGGGCAACCTGGGGATAGCGCTGGTAGCCAGCGCTGGCGCCGTGGTGAATCACCTCATCGACCACCGGGTCGATACCATCATGCAGCGCACCATCAAACGCCCGATACCCCAGGGCAAAGTCAGCCCGACCCAGGCCCTGATGTTTGCACTGGCTATTTGCGTGCTGGGCATGGCCGTCCTGATATTCCTGGTCAACCCGCTGTGCGCGTGGCTCACCCTCGCCTCCTTTGTCGGATATGCCATCATCTACACCGGTTTCCTGAAACGGGCGACACCACAGAATATCGTCATCGGCGGGCTCTCCGGTGCCATGCCGCCCCTGTTGGGCTGGACGGCAGTCACAGGAACAGTCGATGCAAACGGCCTGTTGCTGGTCCTGATCATATTTGCCTGGACACCGCCGCATTTCTGGCCTCTGGCCATCCACCGCAAAAATGATTATGCAAAAACCGACATACCCATGCTGCCGGTGACTCACGGCGATCCGTTGACCAAGCTGCATACACTGCTGTACACCATCATCATGTGCCTGGTCACCGTGCTGCCTTACCTGACCGGCATGAGCGGCATGTTTTACCTTGCTTCGGCCATCCTGCTCGGCGGCGGCTTCATGTATTACTCGCTGCTGCTGATGTTTACCGACAGGCCCAGGGCAGCGCTGACCACCTTCCGGTATTCCATTTTTTACCTGATCGCGCTCTTCATTGCGCTGCTGATCGATCATTACATCTGAGCGCGGTCACCCGCGGCAGCCTTGCCGGTGATGTCGACCATGGAAAAATCCCCATTGAAATTTACGCTTGTACTGATGGCCGGTATTTCCGTTATTTCGGGTGCGGTGCTGACAACGCTGTTCCTGTCCGCCAACGCGGTAACGGCCGAATCATTGCGAAACGACAGCTTCTTTGTTTATGACACCCCCAGGGCGCTGGAACCATTCAGCCTGATGGACGACGCCGGCGAGGCGTTCACCAACGCCGACCTGCAGGGGCGCTGGACAGCCGTATTTTTCGGCTACACCTTTTGTCCGGACATCTGCCCGCTGACCATGGCAAGCATGAAGCAGTTTCATGACCTGCTGTCGGCCCGGGGTGAAGATGCAGACTTCCAGGTCGTCATGATCAGCGTCGACCCGGAGCGGGATACCCGGGAGGTATTGTCCAACTACGTGAAATACTTCAATCCGGCGTTCATTGGCGTCACCGGTGAGTATGCTCCCATCTATACACTGGCCAGGCAGATGAACATCACCTTCAATTATGTCGCCATGGATGACGACAACTACCTGGTGAACCATAACGGGGAGGTCATGCTGATCGATCCGCAGGGAAACAACGCCGGGTTCTTCAAGCCGCCTTACCAGCCGGAACCGATGCTGGAAAACTTCCTGGCCGTGAAAAAGTTCCTGTCGCGGTAAACAGGCTCTTCTAGAGTTTTTCCCCCGCCGGCAGCAGCCGGCCAATCACGAACAGGAGGCTGGCCGCCACCACGATGCTGGGGCCGGTCGGCGTATCCCAGAACCAGGATGCCGTGATGCCGCCGCAGACAGCAAGGCATCCTGCAATGCTCGCCAGTATGGCCATGGATTCCGGGGTCCTGGCATAGGCTCGTGCGCAGGCAGGCGGAATGATCAGCAATGACGTGATCAGCAGGATGCCGACCACTTTCATGGACACTGCCACGATCAGCGCGATCAGCAGCATCAGCAGCATGCGCATGCGCGTCACATGAATCCCTTCCACCTGTGCCAGTTCTTCGTGCAGGGTTATGGCCAGCAATCGGTTCCAGTTCAGGAGCAGCAACACCAGGACAACAATACAGGTAGCGGCGATCCACAACAGGTTGCTTGCCGACACGGTGAGCAGGTCTCCAAACAGGTAAGACATCAGGTTCACCTGGTTGTCCGTGAAGCTGATTATGACGAGACCGAGGGCAAGCGAGCTGTGGGCCAGAATGCCAAGGATGGTATCCGTGGACAGCCCGCGACGCTTTTCCATCAACACCAGCAGAACGGCGAGCAGGGCACACGCCCCGATGACGGAGGCTTCGAGGCTTATCTCCAGCAGCAGACCGAGCGCGATGCCGAAAAGGGCAGAGTGTGCGAGCGTGTCGCCAAAATAGGACATCCGCCGCCAGACCACGAAGCAACCCAGCGGCCCGGCGATTGCCGCTACCAGCAGGCCGGACAGGAGCGCGCGCAGAATGAAATCAGCCATGGCGCTTCCTAGTGATTGTGCCCATCGTCGACGATCTCGCCGGCAAGATCGTGACTATGGTTGTGGTGGTGGGTATAGACTGCTAGCGTCTCGGCATCTTTCCTGCCGAACAGTTCGAGGTATGCGGGGTCGTTGCTGACCTGTTCAGGATGACCGTGGCAGCAGACATGCTGGTTAAGGCAGATAACCTCATCCGTGGCGGACATGACCAGGTGCAGATCGTGGGATACCAGCAGGATGCCGCAATCGTGCTTGTCGCGGATATCCGTGATCAGGCGGTACAGTTCCGCCTGGCCGTTGACGTCCACCCCTTGTGCCGGCTCATCCAGAACCAGCAACTGGGGATCCTGGATTAACGCTCTCGCCAGCAATACACGCTGCAGCTCGCCACCCGAGAGTGAATGCAGCTGGCTGTCGATAAGTGCCGAGGCACCGACCTCCTCAAGCACGCGGCCGGTCTCCATGGACCTGGCATTGGCGGCCAGGGTGAGGAACTTGCCGACAGTGACGGGCATGCTCTGGTCGACCTGCAGCCGCTGCGGCATATAACCGATGCGGATTCCCTTCCTGCGCGCCACCTTGCCGCTGGTGGGGCTGATCAGGCCCAACACGATTTTTACCAGCGAGGTTTTTCCGGCGCCGTTGGGCCCGATCAGCGTGACGATCTGGCGCTCGGCAATTCGCAGCGAAATATTCTGCAATACCAGGCGCTGGTCGAATTGCAAGGAGATTTCCTGCGCATTGAGAAGGACGTTATCTGGCACGGATCAACCGCCGGTGCTTAATAATACAGAAAGCTGGCAGAACCACAGGGTATTATTGTTATGGGCACAACGGGTCGACATGCGAGTCCTGTGGTATTGAATGAGAGTGATATATCATAGCATCTTTTTTCCGGCACTCTCACTGCGCCAACTTGCGGGCAACCACTGTTTTACACGCCATGGGCAACCGATTTATTACCGTCATACTTGGCATCCTGCTCCTGCCAGGCTGGCAGACCGCATCTGCACAGCCACAGGTTGCAGCAAGTATCAGGCCATTGCTGCTGATCGCCGACGCCGTGACGGACGGCATATCCAGGCCTGATCCAGTACTCGATGCTACCCAGGATCCCCACCACCCTGCACTCAGACCGTCGCAGCGCCGCGTCATTGACCAGGCCGGCGTGTTTCTCTGGATAGGGCCTGGAATGGAAACCGGACTGGAAAAGGTTGCCAGTGAACGTCCGGACTCCGTGTTGACGGCCATGGAGTTGCCGATGCTGAATCGACACGTTATAGGCGACACCCCGGACCCACATGTCTGGCTCGATACGGGTAATGCGCTGGTGATAGGGGCCAGCCTCGCTGACAGGCTTGCGGTGCTTGACCCTGGAAATGCCGGCCGCTACCGGGACAACCTGCGCCTGTTTCAGGAGGACGTGTATTCCTTGGACACGGCGATCCGGGAAAGGCTGCAGTCAGCAACCTTTCCGCCTTTTGCCGTGTACCATAACGGCTACCAGTACTTTGAAGCGCAGTTCGGACTGCAGCATGTCACCAGCTTTACCGGCAATGAAGAAGTACAGCCGGGAATCCGTCAGTTGCTGGCCATCAGCAAGGAACTGGCGGACAACCAGGTGTACTGCATCGTGACAGGGCCGTCACAAAACACAGCGCGCCTGGACAACCAGCTTGAACAGGACGCCATGCGATATGTCACCATAGATGTCCTTGGCTACGACATCGAGCGGTCCCGAGATGGTTACAGCCGGTTCATGCGCCAACTGGCGGAAGCCTTTGCAGGCTGCCGCACCGAGTAAGAAAACACGATTACCAGGAATATTTCACTACAGCATGGCTAAAGACAAACCACTGGTGCTGGTCGACGGATCGTCCTATTTGTTCCGCGCCTTTTTTGCGCTGCCGCCGCTTACGTCCAGCAAGGGGCAGCCAACAGGCGCGATCAAGGGCGTCATCAGCATGATCCTGAAGCTGACGAAGGATTACCCGGACAGCAACATCGCCGTGATTTTCGATGCCAAGGGAAAAACCTTCCGCGATGATATGTACGCGCAGTACAAGGCCAACCGTCCGCCCATGCCGGATGACCTGCGCAGCCAGATCGAGCCCATTCACCAGATCATCAAGGCGCTTGGATTGCCGCTGCTCATCATCGATGGCGTGGAGGCCGACGATGTCATCGGCACGCTGGCCGAGCAGGCCTGGCGCAAGGAAATCCCCACGCTGATTTCCACGGGCGACAAGGACATGGCCCAGCTGGTCAACCAGCACGTCACGCTTCTTAATACCATGACCGACGAAACGCTGGATATCGACGGCGTTACTGAAAAGTTCGGGTTACCGCCGGAGCGGATCATCGACTACCTGGCCCTGATGGGTGACAAGGTCGACAACATTCCCGGTGTTCCGGGCGTTGGGCCGAAGACGGCGGTCAAATGGCTGCAGGAATACGGATCGCTGGAAGCGCTTGTCGAAAAGGCAGACGAGATCAAGGGCAAGATCGGCGAAAAACTGCGCGACAATCTTGACCAGCTGAAGCTGTCGAAACAGCTGGCCACGATCAAGCTGGATGTCGATCTCGCGTTCGGCCCGGAGGATCTCGTTCACGCGCAGCCGAACAAATCCGAATTGCTGGCACTCTACAAGAATCTGGAATTTCGCACCTGGAGCAAGGAGCTGGAAGGAGCGGGGGTCGAGGCTGCCGATATACCCGGCCTTGAACCGGCACCGGCTGAACAGGAAGTCGAGGAGTCCTATGCACAACCCGACAAGATCGATTACCAGGTAATCACTGACCTGAAGAAGCTGGAAGCCTTCCTTGCCGGTGCCGTGAAGACAGGACGCCTGGCGCTGAGCCTCGAGGCAGAGGGTGCACATTACAAGAGCGCAGTCATCATCGGGATCTCCCTGTGCTGCGAGGCCGGCAAGGCAATCTATCTGCCACTGGCTCACTCGGGACTGGAAAATACCGGCCAGTTGATGACAGACGACACCCTGGCCCTGCTCAAACCGGTGCTGGAAGACAGGCAGGTGTTCAAGGTGGGGCATGACCTGAAACTTATCTCCCATATCCTGACCAACTACGGCATTTCCCTGAAGGGCAGGCGCTTTGACACCATGCTGCAGTCCTATGTGCTCAATTCGGTGGCTCACAAACATTCCCTGGACCGGCTGGCCTCCCATTATCTGGAGCAGGACAAGGCCACCCTGGAGGAGCTGCTCGGCAAGGGTCGCAGCAAACTGACTTTTGCCGAACTCGACATAGAACAGGCTGGCCACTGGTCGGCGGAAAATGCCGACTTCAGTTTCCGCCTGCACCAGATCCTCGGCAGCAAACTGGCAGCAACCGGTGAACTGGCAAACGTGTACCGCTACTTCGAGATAGCCCTGGTGCCGGTACTGACACGCATGGAAGATACCGGTGTCAGCCTGGACGTGAAGGCGCTGGAGAAGCAGAGTACCCAGATAACCGCGCGCCTGGCTGAGCTCGAGAAAAAAGCCTTTGAGCTGGCCGGTGAAGAGTTCAACCTGGGTTCACCGAAACAGCTTCAGCAGATTTTTTACGAGAAACTCGAATACCCGGTGATCAGCAAGACGGCCAAGGGCCAACCGTCCACGGCCGAGCCGGTCCTGCAGGAACTGGCGCTGGAGTATCCGCTGCCGGAAGTGATCCTTGAGCATCGCGGACTGAGCAAACTTAAATCCACCTATACGGACAGGCTTCCACTGGACATCAACCCGGACACGGGCCGTATCCACACCAATTACCAGCAGGCGGTCGCGGCGACTGGCAGGCTCTCCTCCACTGAACCCAACCTGCAGAACATTCCCATCCGCACCGAGGAAGGCCGGCGCATTCGCCAGGCATTCATCGCCGGCAAGGGCAAGGTGCTGATGGCGGCGGATTACTCACAGGTGGAGCTGCGCATCATGGCGCACCTTTCGGGCGATGAAAGCCTGTGCGAAGCCTTCAGCAAAGGGCTCGATGTTCACCAGGCCACGGCCAGTGAAATATTCTCGGTTTCCCTGGACAAGGTCGATTCGAACCAGCGCCGCAGCGCCAAGGCCATCAACTTCGGCCTGATTTATGGTATGTCTCCCTTCGGGCTGGCCAAGCAGCTGGGCATCGGGCGCAGTGAAGCCCAGGAATATGTCGAGCGTTATTTCCAGCGTTACCCGGGCGTTCGCAAGTACATGGATGACACACGCATGCTGGCCAACGAACAGGGATACGTGGAAACATTGTTCGGTCGCCGCCTGTACCTGCCGGATATCAAGGCCAGCAACGGGATGTTGCGAAAGGCAGCGGAGCGCACCGCGATCAATGCCCCCATGCAGGGAACAGCCGCTGATATCATCAAACAGGCCATGGTGGATATCGATCACTGGCTGGGTGTGGCCAACCTGGATGCCAGCATGATCATGCAGGTCCATGACGAGCTGGTTTTCGAAGTGGCCAGCGAAGATCTGGCATTGCTCGCCGAAGGGGTGAAATTCCGCATGGTATCGGCGGCTTCCCTGAATGTGCCCCTGGTCGTGGATATCGGCTCCGGAAAAGACTGGAACACGGCCCACTGACCGCACCGAACGCTGTGTCATTGTGTGAACAGGATTTTTTTTCAGGAACCGGAAAATTTTTTGAACTATTGTGAAAACGGTGGGTCAGAGGTTACAGCAGGGTGGTTTTCTCCCCGATTTTTCCAGCCTGCTGTTGAAGATATATCTCCTGGTTAATAAGGAGCGCGTTGGGCCCTAACTGTTTTCTCCTACAGTTAGGGCCCTCTCTTTATGGGCCTCCGGCCAAGCTCAAGGCTGTTTGTGGGCCTCCGGCTAAACTTATGGGCCTCCGGCTAAACTTATGGGCCTCCGGCCAAGCTCGAGGCTGTTCAGCCCATGGATTCCGGGGCTTCCAGGGATACCGGTTCGCACAGCCAGGATTGCAGCCGGCCCTTCAGCTCCCCCGCACCATCCCCCTTCAGCGCCGAAAACAGTTGTATGGAAATCAGGTCGCCATAGCCGGCCAGTTCCCGCCGGGTTTCCAGCAGCACCTTCTTGCGGGCCCCGGATTTGAGCTTGTCGCACTTGGTCAGCAGGATATGGACCGGCATTTCCGCCTGCCCGCACCAGGCGATCATTTGCCGGTCGAAATCCTTGAGCGGGTGCCTGCAATCCATCAGCAGGACCAGGCCGCGCAGGGATTTTCGCTCTCTCAGGTAGGCTTCCAGCTGTTTTTCCCACTTTGCCTTGACTTGCGGCGGCACCTTGGCAAAGCCGAATCCGGGCAGGTCCACCAGGTATTTGCCCTCGGCGACCTGGAAAAAATTCAGCAGCTGGGTGCGTCCCGGGGTCTTGCTCGTGCGGGCCAGTTTCGGCTGGTCGGTGAGGGTATTGATGGCGCTGGACTTGCCTGCGTTTGAGCGCCCGACAAAGGCTACCTCGTCGGCATCATCTGACGGGCACTGGTTGACAGTCTCCGCGCTCTGCAGGAAGCGGGTGCCCGAAAAATCGAGCTTTTCAGCGTGTTTTTCATCCATTTTGGGCGGGCAATCTGCTTGGGAATGGCAGAAGGCTTAAGGTATAATCGCGCGGTTTCAAAGGCTGTGGATTGTATCAGCACTGCAGGTGAATTAGCAGTGAGCGAGCCATGGCCGCCAACACCGATTTCATAATCCAGGAAGTAAAGAACCAGCGCATGAATAAAATTGCAGTGAAAGGAATGGCGAAATTCGTTTCAACGGTTTCCGTTGCCCTGTTTACCCTCGTTACAGCTACCCAGGCTCTGGCCCAGGGAGACGCCGCTGCCGGCGCCGAAAAGATCACCGTCTGCCTGGCCTGCCACGGCCAGGACGGCAACATGAGCCAGATCGCCAACGTGCCCAAGATTGGCGGCCAGAATGCTGACTACCTGCTCAAACAGATGAATGACATCAAAAGCGGGGTCAGGGCCGCTCCGCTCATGACGGGTATGCTCAACAACCTCAACGACCAGGACATGGCCGATGTTGCTGCCTACTATGCCTCACAGGCAGCCCCGCAAGGTGCCGCTGAGCCGGAAAAGGTCGCCCTGGGAGAATCCCTGTACCGTGCCGGTAATGCTGACATCGGCGTCGCAGCCTGCTCGGCCTGCCATTCCCCCAATGGCCAGGGCCTGGCATCAGCAGGTTACCCGGCGCTCAGCGGCCAGGATCCCGCCTATACCGAATTGCAGTTGCGGGCATTCCGCGACGGCGTTCGCAATAACGACGATGCGGAAGTGATGCGCAGTATTGCCGCCCGCCTGAATGATGCTGAAATTGCGGCGCTGGCCTCCTACCTCGCGGGCCTGCGCTAGTTCAGCACGGGTTCAGCAACGCCCGGCAATACTGCAAATAATATGAAAGTGATTGTGCCCGATAGTCAATAAATGCTGATTTCCGGGTCTGCTATGGCATACTCGCGATGATTTTTACCGGATTACGCTTTATGTAAAGAAGGAATAACCCAGGGAGAGAGACTATGAAACTGTTCTCGAAATTCACACTGCTGGCCGCCTTGTTCATGGGCGTGGTCGCCACCGTCAATGCCCAACCGGCGTTATACGTTGAAGGCACCCATTACGAAACTATCGCCTCACCGGTCAGAACCGCTGATCCCAACAAGATCGAAGTGACCGAAATATTCTGGTATGGCTGCCCGCATTGCTATGCGTTTGAGCCGCTGATTTCCAGCTGGGAAGAAAAACTGCCTTCCGATGTGGCGTTCGTGCGCAGCCCAGGCATGTGGAACCAGACCATGGAAATTCACGCACAGATTTTTTACGCTGCCGAGGCGCTTGGCGTTACCGGCAAGATTCATGATGTGGCTTTCAACGAGATTCACCGGAACCGCAACTACCTGCAGACTGAAGAAGTCGTGAAGGACATGTTCGTCAATGCCGGCGTTGCACCGGACGCCTTCGACAAGGCTTGGAAGTCCTTCTCAGTGACTTCTGCCGTGAAGCGCGCAGGCACGCGTATGCGTGACTACGGTGTGCGCGGCGTACCCAGCATGGTGGTGAACGGCAAGTACCTGGTTTCCGTGGGCGGACCCGTCGCCACCCAGACCGACCTGCTGAAAATCGTGGACTTCCTGGTCCAGAAAGAAAAAAGCGGCAGCTGACACGCTACACACGACCGACACTGAACGCCCAAGTTGGTTCAACATGGGCGTTTTTTATGGTACGGACTTTGCCGTTGCAGGTGTTTTGTAAAAAGTTCTCAGAAATTTCTCAGGTTTTTTAGACATTTACAGCAAAAATTTCATGTTTGAATAAACTTTTTGCCGGGGTGTGTTGTCATACAACAGGCCCGGCGCCACGAATTGCGCCAAATGCCGTTAAGCGGCTAGGGCGCCAGCCGAAAATAACCTATAATTCAACGTTTTAGAGAAAAATAAACCAGACAACAGCCATGGCATCGGGCATCCCCTTTCTCGACAAAATTCCCACCAGTGACATTGGCCTGAAAATCCAGTCCCTGCTGCCGGCCCGGCGTCATTCCGATATCTTCAACCGGATCGATATAAGCCTCCTGCTGTTTGATAACACCCTGGTCAATACCGCCAACGGTGAAGCCGAAGAAATCGCGTTGACCGAAGACGGCTCCTTCCCGGAAGCGATGGCCCGGGCGGCACGCCGCCTGGCCAGGGGTGACAAGCGCAACATCCTGCTGCTGCTGCCCACCGCCGACTTCGTAGCCACCGCCTATCACATGAACCTGGCCGGCGAAAAAATGATCCGGTCTGCCCTCGAGCTCCAGGCGCAGTCACTGCTTCCCGCTTACGAGGAAAACCTGCTGCTTGCCGTGAATGCCGCACAACAGGAGGGAGTTGCGTTGTGGTTCAACGAGCAGGAAGCGAACCGGCTGTTCCGGGCCTTCGCCCACGAGGACCTGTTTCTCGGTGCCATCATGCCCCGTAGCCTGGCCGTTTTGGACGCCTCTGATGATGACGACCTGAAAACCATGCTCATCAATGATGAAGAGGGCAGCAATATTTCCTTCCTCCAGGTCAGGAGCAATGCCGTCAGGCGCTTGTTGACCGTGAACAAGAGGGACCTGGAGCAGGAGGTGTTTGCCCGGCAATGGGAAATCGAAACCAGTCAGCTCAAGGGTGACGCCATGCGCAACATGACCTCGATGGATGATTGGAAAGCATTAAAACGCAAGGTACAGCCACTGCCCGAATACAGTTTCCTGCCAGCCGGCGCCATTGCCGAGCAAAAACGCATCAGCTTTGCCCGCAACAGCAAAGTCGCAATGGCCGCCACAGCAGTTGTGGTGCTGCTCCTGTTCGCGCCATTTATAGCCAGATGGCTGGAGTTGCGCGGCGTGCTCGATGACCTGGAAAGCGCTCAGGTCATGAGCGCGGAAC
>Ga0181589_10000436_pt1 | contig 29928 bp, 27 predicted proteins | sample 071ome_25_FD_132444 | JGI IMG/M metagenome (GOLD analysis project Ga0181589, IMG submission 132444) | Coastal salt marsh microbial communities from the Groves Creek Marsh, Skidaway Island, Georgia - 071410BT metaG (megahit assembly) | ecosystem: Environmental > Aquatic > Marine > Intertidal...
GTGCATGACACCGTTGCTGTCGTGGTCTTCCTGTTTGTGTTCTGCGTGATCCTGTTCTTCATGCCGGAGATGGGCGGCTACTTCCTCGAATACGCCAACTTCACGGAAGCCAACAACCTGGCCACACCGGAACATATCGCGCCGGTCTGGTACTTCACGCCGTTCTACTCCATGCTGCGCGCAGTCACTTACCCGCTGTTCGGCATCGACGCGAAATTCTGGGGACTGGTGGTCATGGCCGCGGCCATCGCCATCCTGTTTGTCTTGCCCTGGCTCGACAAGAGCCCGGTGAAATCCATTCGCTACAAGGGCTGGTACAGCCGTATTGCGCTGCTGCTGTTCGTGGTGAGCTTTATCATCCTCGGTGTGCTGGGTGTCTGGGCCCCGACTGAAGGCCGCGCCAAGCTGGCCCAGTTGTGTACGGTTCTGTATTTCGCCTACTTCATCGCCATGCCCTGGTATACCCGCAAGGAAGCCACGAAACTGCCGCCGGAACGGGTGACAGGCCGCTTCATCACCATTCCTCAGCTCATCCTGAGCCTGGTGATTATCGGCGCCATGGTATTCCTGCCCCTCAAGGCAGTGGCGGCCGAAGCCGGTGTTGAGCTCGAGCATGTAACCCTGGATCTGGAAGACAAGGAATCCCTGCAGTCCGGCGCACAGACCTTCATCAACTACTGCATGGGTTGCCATTCGGCCGGTTACTCCCGTTATAACCGGGTAGCAGCCGACCTGGGTATTCCGGAAGAGCTGATGGAAGAGTACATGCTCTTCAATGAAGACACCGCGATCGGTGACCTGATGGTGAGCTCCATGTCGAAAGAGCTGGGCAACAATGCCTTCGGCGTGGCGCCGCCCGACCTGACCCTGGTGGCCAGGGCGCGGGGAACCGACTGGCTGTACGGTTACCTGACCGGCTTCTATGCCGATGAAAGCCGGCCCTTTGGCGTCAACAATCGTGTGTTCCCCAACGTGGCGATGCCCAACATCCTGGAAGGATTGCAGGGTGTCCAGCATTGCGAGGATGCCGGGCATTGCGAGCACCTGGTGCATGTCGACGGCACCGGTACCCTCAGCGAGGAAGAATTCGAAGATGTGATTTATAACCTGGTCAATTTTCTTTACTACCTGGGCGAGCCTTCACGGCTCGACCGGCACAGGATAGGGGGATACGTCCTGTTGTTCCTGTCCTTCCTCTGGGTTTTTGCCTGGCTCCTGAACAGGGAATACTGGAAAGACGTGGGTCATTGATCAAACCGGGGACCTGGATGCTGGTAAATCTGGACGCCAGCCTGACTTAATTTATCGAGGCGAGAATTTATGGGAGTTGTCACCAAGCGCTCTTCAATGCTGTTTTACTCTGACGGCACCAGCCAGTACAGCCACCGTGTCCGCATCGTACTCGCGGAAAAAGGCGTTACCGTGGACATCGTTGACGTTGATGTGCACGACAAGCCCGAGGATTTGGCGGACCTGAATCCTTACAACAGCCTGCCGACCCTGGTGGATCGTGACTTGGTCCTGTATGAGCCGAATATCATGATGGAATACCTGGACGAGCGTTTTCCGCATCCGCCGCTGTTCCCGGTCTATCCCGTAGCACGTGCCCAGAGTCGCCTGTGGATGCACAGGATTGAAAAGGACTGGTGCGCACTGGTTGAGAAGCTGCAGGCCGAGGAAGGCACGCCTTCCCAGCTGGACAAGGCCAGGAAAGAACTCAAGGAAAGCATTGTTTCCATCACGCCGATCTTCGCTGAAAAACCTTTCTTCATGAACGAGGAATTCACCATCGTGGATTGCTGCGTCCTGCCGATTCTGTGGCGCCTGCCGGAAATCGGCATCAAGCTGCCGGAAACCAAGGCGACCAAGCCGCTGATCGACTACCGCAACCGGTTGTTCGAGCGTGCCTCGGTCCAGGAAAGCCTGTCCGAGCAGGAAAAGGAAATGAAGGTATAGCTCTAGCAGCAGGGACAGTGCAATGGTCCCTCGTGCCGGGGCCGTTGGTCACAAGCGGGTAGGGGCGCGCCGGGCAGGCAACTCCCCAAGGGTCAGATTCCATGACAATGACTTCTCATCGCCCTTACATGATCAGGGCGCTCAATGAATGGATTCTTGAAAATGACTGCACGCCCTACATCCTTGTGAATGCCTACGCCAGGGATGTTCAAGTTCCCCAGAGTTATGTCAAGGACGGGCAGATCGTCCTCAATATCTCCCCGGTCGCCGTGCAGGATCTTGTGATCTCAAACGCCGGCATTGAATTCAATGGCCGCTTTGGCGGCATCCCCACTCGCGTCTACGTGCCCACGCTGGCAGTGCTTGGTATCTACGCCAAGGAGAATGGCCAGGGTATGATCTTTGATACTGATGATCCCATTCCCGAACCCCCTGGCCCTGGTAGAAAGAAAAAAGAATCCGGGGTTCAAGCCAAGCCCACCAGGCCGCCTTTACGAGTAGTAAAGTAACCCGTTCAGGTACCGGACTTTTCTTTTGCCTCGTCTTGCCTTCGTTCATGACGCGACCTGCGCGTTGCATGATTGGGCGTTCTGCTAAACGAAAGCCGGGGCGATAAATCGCCCCGGTGCATGTTCTGAATTTGGAGGGTTTTTCGGGCTAGTTGATATATTCAAAAGCCCGGACGACTTTCGTGACACCTTTCGTATTGCTGACCAGATTGACTGTCTTATCGGCTTCTTCCTGGGTGAGCAGGCCCATCAGGTAGACCACGCCGTTTTCAGTCACGACCTTCGTTCTCAGGCCACTGATCTCGCTGTCGGCAAGCATCAGGGTCTTGATCTTGGCCGACAGCCAGGCGTCGTTGCTTCTCGATAGGAAGGTGGTGGCGCCGGCCACTTCGAGTTCGTTGTAGACTTCCTTGACACGGGAGCTGGACGACCTGGCCACGCGGGTTGCCAAGTTCTTCATGTCCTGGGACGGTACCTGGCCAACCAGCAGGACCGTGGCATTGAAGCTGACCACGTTGATGTGTGAATTCTTGAGCTGTTCATCTGCGGCGTTCAGATTCACCTTGATCGTGGTTTCGATGCTGCCGTCATCCACCATGGCGCCCATGGAGCGGCGACCACGATTTTCCTCGACGCCGTCGTCACCGGTGGTGGCGCTGATCACCGATGCACAGCCGTCAAGCAAGAAAAGCACACTGCAAAGTAATCCCAGGCGAAGAATGGAACTCGGCATTTAATCACCCCCAAAGAGTTGTGTGTCTATCAGGTCGCACAGGCAATGAATGACCAGCAGGTGGACTTCCTGGATGCGTGCCGTGCTGGTCGACGGCACACAGATTTCGACGTCGTTGTCCCCCAGCAGTTCCCGCATCTTGCCGCCTTCCTTGCCGGTGAGCTGTATAACGACCATGTTGCGGTCATGGGCGGCATGGATAGCGTGAATGACATTCGGCGAATTTCCGCTGGTGGATATGGCCAGAAGCACATCCCCGGCCTGGCCCAGCGCCCGCACCTGCTTCGAGAAAACTTCCTCAAAGGAATAATCGTTGCCGATGGAGGTGAGGGTGGACGTGTCCGTGGTGATGGCGATGGCAGGCAGCGGCGGGCGTTCGCGCTCGAACCGGTTGAGCATTTCCGCGGAGAAATGCTGGGCGTCACCCGCGGAACCGCCGTTGCCGCAACTGAGGATTTTCTTTTCCTGGAGAAGTGCCTGGACCATGCTGTCCGCGGCATTCACGATGAAGGGCGTCAGTGCTTCCATGGCCTGCATCTTGGTGTTGATGCTGGCATTGAAGTGCTGCTTGACGCGTTCCTGATGATTCATATTAGCGGGTACCTATTATAAATAATGGAAAATCAAAAAGCATTTTTTATCCACCGGAACTCCGGGCCGCCTGTACCTTCATGGATGCCGACCACGTCGAAACGACACGGCATTCTGTTGGTAAGACCATGTTTTTGCAAGAACAGCAGGGCAGTGCGGCGAATTTTTTGCTGCTTGTGCCACGTTACGGTTGCAACCGGTGACCCATGCGCGCTGGCCTGGCGGTACCGCACTTCCACGAAGACCAGGTATTCCCCGTCGCGGGCGATAAGGTCGATTTCACCGCAGCGGCCAAGGTAATTGGATTGGAAGTCGGTAAGGCCCTGCGCGGCAAGGAAGTCCCGGGCAAGCGCTTCAAAGTATGCACCTTTTTCACGCCGGCCACGCGGACGCCTGAAAAGTCCGGAGAGTGTGTCTTTCATGCGCCATCCATGGCTGCTGTGCAGGTGTCAGGGGGAATTCCCGCCGGTTTCTGTTACCGGGAGACCCTGCATCACGCGCGCCCAGCTCAGTTCCCTGATGATATTGTGGTTTTCACCGAGCCTGAGCAGGCCGGTAGCGCCGTAGATCTGGCTGTCAGGCACCTCGCTCAGCTGCTTGAGCCGGGGATACAGCCTGAACGCATCGACACCGAATGCCTGCAGTCGAAGGGTGAGGGCGCTGTTCTGCGGAAACAGGTCGGCGGTACGTGTCTTCAGTTCATCGTTGAGACCCAGCAGCCAGGGGCTGTCGCCGAACAGGATCCCGTTCAGGTCGTTGTCGACCAGGGGGCGGGGAACCCCGGAATATACATCCTGGCTTGCATACACCGGGATGTCACCCGCATAGAGATATGCCAGGGTCGGGTTGATCTGGCGGGCCGGGCCCGGTTCGGCGATAAGGAAAATGAAATCGATGTCCCGGCGCCGGCGCTGGATGAATTCCACGTCCTCCCGGATCAGGTCGCGCAACCGCTCTTTCCTGGCCTCACTGTCGTCGATATCCAGCAGGGCTTCGGTGGTGCCCGTGTAGTCGTCCCGGAACTCTTCCATGGCCACGATCTGTCCACCCAGGGAGAGCCAGTGATCGATGAAGCTGGCGCGCTTGCGCTGGTAAAAATCATCTGCACTGACGGCCGGGCTCAGGATAGCCGCAAGGCGATGCCCGTCTTTCCATGCCCGGTCGGCGATCTGCACGGCCTCGTTTTCCGGCGACAGGGCAAACTGGAACAGGGAGTCCGACAGCGGGCTGGAGCCTTCAACATTGTTTAGGGCCAGTATAGGTACGGGCAATGAACGCTCGGCATGCAGTTGCGCAACGAGCTGTTTTTGCAGGGGGCCGATCACCATCTGCGCGCCATCGCCCACGGCCTCGCGGTACAGCGCAAGGATGTCGGTGGAGTTGCCGGTATCGTACAGAAGAACTTCAGGAACGCGGCCGCCAATCTGCAGGACGTCATAGTAGGCGCTCATGAAGCCGTCGAGAATAACCGTTCCAGGCAGCGTGTTCAGGGGCAGGAGCAGGGCGAGACGCGCAGGGCGTTCCTCCGCCATTGTCTCGACCAGTTGCATGGCCTGTGGCATGTATACCGCCGCCGGATGCCTGCTCCAGGTGTCACGCCAGCGGTCGAGTTCTATGACCTGGCGATCCAGGTTGTACTGGTAAGCCTTGCCAACCAGACCCAGTTCATACCAGCCCTGGAACTCAAAGCGGCGCTCCGCGTTGGCCAGTGTATCGAGTGAATCTGCATCCAGGGCGATCAGTGCATTCCAGATCTGTTCATGGTTGACTGGCACCAGTCTCAGCGGCAGCAGTTTATCCGCCATTATCCGCGCCTGGGCACTGGCCAGGTATTCTCCCGCCCCGAAATAAAGTTCACCCCGGAACAGGTAGATCGACATCCGCTTGTTTTCCGGCAGGCGGGGAAGCTGCACCAGCCTGTCGCTGGTGAGCAACTGCAGGGCAGTATCCTGCTGGCCGGCATCTGCCAGCAGGCGAGCTTGCAGCAGCAGGATATCCGCGGCGAGTTCCAGCGGGACGGTTTCAGTGTCCAGTGTTTCCAGCAGCAGGAGCGCATCAGTGCTGCGGTCGAGACTGTTCAACAGCAGGGCGGCCTGGTAGAGCACGGTTTCGCGCTGAGGACTGGCCGCCGCCGCGCCCTGGGCGAGGAGCAGCTGGAGAGTGTCTTCATCGGCGTCTGCGACGCGTGGGATATCGCCCGGATCCGGTACCTGTCGATCCTCGACCGGAACACTGGCGCAGGCCGCGAGTACGAGCAACAGGCAACCGGCGAGCAGCCTGGCGGAAAGTTGCTGGAACGCGATGTGACTCAGGGTGATTCTCGAATACATGGTCTTGATCAGGATAGTATACTCCACTCTCTGTATAGCAGCATTCACGCGGATTTGTTACACGAATCACAGGAAATATCATGGCACTGACACCCTCCAACATGCTTCCCCTGGGTACCCGGGCACCGGATTTTCACCTGCCGGATACATCGGGGCGCACCGTCTCCCTGGCAGACTTCAGCAAGGACAAGCTGCTGATGGTGGCCTTCATCTGCAATCACTGCCCCTTTGTCAAACATATCCGGGCCGGGCTGGCGCAGCTCGCCGATGACTACATGCCCAGGGGGGTCGGCTTTGTCGCGATCAACGCCAATGATGTGCAGGCCTACCCCGATGACAGCATGGAAAACATGCAAAAAGAAGTGCAGGAAGCAGGCTACCATTTTCCGTACCTTCTGGATGAGTCGCAGTCAGTGGCCCATGCGTATGACGCTGCCTGCACGCCGGATTTCTACCTGTTCGACAGCGCTCGCAGCCTGGTTTACCGCGGACAGCTCGATGCCAGCAGGCCGGGCAACGATATTCCGGTGACCGGGGAAGACCTGAGAAAGGCGATGGACACTGCCCTTGCCGGCGGCGAGATTCCACCGGAGCAGACACCGAGCGTCGGCTGCAATATCAAGTGGAAACCCGGCAATGCCCCAGACTGAAAAGGGCTGCCTGTACATCGTCGCCACCCCGATCGGCAATCTCGAGGATATCACCAGGCGAGCGGTTGCCGTGTTGGGCGAGGTGGATGCCATCGCCGCCGAAGATACCCGCCATAGCAGGAGCCTGCTTCAGCATCTGGGGCTCAACACACCCCTGATTGCCCTGCATGAACACAATGAAACCGCTGCCGCGGAAAAAGTGGTGACCCGGCTGCGCAATGGTGAGGCTGTTGCACTGGTCAGTGACGCCGGCACACCGCTGATATCGGATCCTGGTTTCATCCTCGTCCGTGAAGCGCGCCGTGCGGGCATCCCGGTGATCCCGGTACCTGGTGCGAGCAGCATCCTGGCGGCGCTGTCCTGCAGCGGCCTGCCTACCGATCGTTTCATCTTTGAAGGATTTCTGCCCGCCAAGGCCGGCGCCAGGCGCAAACGCCTGAACGAACTTGCCGGCGAACAGCGGACCCAGGTGTATTTTGAGGCTCCCCACCGTATCGAGGCGTGCCTGTCCGCCATGTGTGAGACCTTCGGGGCGGCACGCCAGGCTGTCGTCGCCCGGGAGCTCACCAAGACCTGGGAAACCTTTCTCACCGGCACCCTGGCAGAATTACTGGAGCAGGTCCGGGCGGATGCCAACCAGAGCCGCGGTGAAATCGTGGTCGTGGTCGCCGGTCATGAGAAGCAGGCGCAAATGGATGCCGAAGCACAGCGTCTGCTGGATGTGCTGCTGGAGGAATTGCCGTTGAAGCAGGCCTCGGCCCTGGCAGCGAAGTTTACGGGCCTGAATAAAAAGCAGCTGTACCAGGCGGGCCTGGACAGAAACAAGCAAGCCGATTGATTCAGCCGGCGACCAGCATGCTGGACAGCAGTGTCGCAATGCCCAGGAAGGACATGAAGCCGGCAATATCAGTTACCGTGGTCAATACAATGGATGACGATTGTGCCGGGTCGAGGCCGAAACGCTTCAGCAATATGGGGATGACTGCCCCGGCTGTTCCCGCAATTGTCATGGAAATGATCATCGCCAGCGCCATCACCACTGCGAGACCGAAACTGCGACTCCACAGGTAGACTCCCAGCGAACAGGTGATCGCGATGCCGACACCATTGACGAAACCGGCGCCGAGCTCCTTCATCATTACCCGGAACCAGTGGCGCATGGTGATCTCGCGCACAGTGAGTCCGCGCATGGTCACGGCCAGCGATTGTGCGCCGGTGTTGCCGGATTGTCCCGCGGCAATGGGCAGCAATACGGCCAGTGCCGTGAACTCGGCAATGGTGCCTTCAAACAGGGCGACTACTGCTGAAGCTGCGAAGGCCGTCAGCAGGTTGATCTGCAGCCAGGGCTGGCGTTTTTTCACGGCAAAGAAACTCGATGACAGGGCTTTTTCGTCCCTGCTGGCGCCCACCATGGTCGCCATGTCAGTGGCCAGGTCTTCCCTCAGGGCTTCGATAAGTCCCTGGCTGCGGATGATTCCCACCATCTTGTGATTGACGTCGACCACGGGCATGACGGCCACCTGGTACTTGTCGAGTTTCTCGATTACATCCTCCATGGAATCCATGACGTCCACGAAGGCCGCTACCGGCCGCGACAGGGCGGACAGCTTGACGTTGCCGTCAGCGAGTACCAGCTGGTGGATGTCGAGGAAACTGTCCAGCTGCATATTGTCGTTAAGCAGGAAGAGGTGCTTGATGTTGCCTGTTTCCTGCCTGCGCAGCAGGTCAAGAGCCTCGTCCACGGTCAGGTGGCGGCTGCAGGCGGAAAATTCCGGGCTCATGGCCCGGCCGACGGAGTTTTCCGGGTAATCGAGCAGGGTGCGGAATTCATTCGCCGTGCGTTTGTCCATGTCGGCAAACAGGGCCTCGCGCTCCCTCGGCGTCATGGCGTTCAACTGCATGATGGAGATGTTGGTATCCATGTTGATGAGGATAGTGGCGGCAGCCTCGCGGGTAATTTTCTTAAGCACTGCAGTGACTGATCCTGGCGACATCCTGTCCATGACGCGGGCGACGATATGGGGTTGCTGCGTGGCCAATATTCCCGCCACTTCTTCCGGTTCCAGTTTCTCCAGGAAGCGGGCGGCGTCATCCGGATAATCCAGGAGGAATGCCTTGTTGAGATTTTGTACCGGTTCGAAAATTTCGGCCTGAGTGTTATCCATGGGAATGTTCCTGGTTATTTTCGCTCGCTTTCCACCGCTTCGCTGACAGAGTTCAACAGTGCCAGCAAAGATTGCCCGTAGACTTCGAAGATGCTGCTGACGGGATCGCGTCCAACCTGTTGGTAATTCCTTTTCGCCTTGTTTTGATTCAGTCCCAGGCGCAGCGTATGGTGATGCAGGATACCGAGCAGCTTGTTATTGCGGTTGGTGACCGGCAGATCGTCGGCAATTTCCCATGCCCGGTGCTCGCCAGCCTGGGTCAGGATCATCGGTGCAGGCAGCGCCGGGCAGGAGGTGTCCATGATGGCTGAGACCTGCTGATTCTCATTGGCTTTCAGTACATCCAGCAGCAATGTCCTGCCAAGGTATGTTCCTTCCCGGTCTACTATGTAGATCATATCGCTCCCGCCTGCAGTTTCCCTTGCCTTCAGGCTGCGCAGAACGTTCTTGCATTTAAGGTCATCAGCGATGCTGAGCATCGACGGATTCATCCAGGCACCCACCGTGTTGATGGGAAAGGACAGCAGCAGTTCGCAGTTCTTGCGCAATCCCGCAGGCAATTCATCCAGCAGGAGGCGGCGTGTGTTCTGGTCAACCAGGCGCAGGATGGAAGTGACGCTGGTATTGTCCAGGTCGGAGAGGATGGCGCCGGCATCCTCTATGTCCAGCCGGTGCAGCAGGTTGCTGGCAAGTTCCGGCATCATGTAGCGCAATACCGACGAGGAATACGCGGGCGGGATGGATGCGAACAACCTGGCGACGGCGTTGGGATCGGTTTGTTCCAGCACCCTGACCGCCGCTTTCGGATGTTCGGTCATGAAGCGCAGGGCAAAGGAGATATCTTCCTTGTTTTCCATAGCAGGTCTCTTAGCCTAGCCTTGCGCCTGTGTGCTGCCGGTATTGATGATGCTGATTTGTTCGTGGAAGTACTTGGCGGGAATGGTGGCCTGACCGCGCTGGGTTTCCAGGACTATGAACGCCTGCGACATTTCCACGATTTCACCTTCCAGCTCCCCCACGCGGATGCGGTCGCCGATCTTGCAATACTTGCGCGCATACTGCGCACCGATGATATTGGCCACCATGGTGCGGGCGCCGAGGCTGAAGGCGAGCGCAGCGCCGGCCAGCAGAATGGCGACCGACGCGACGATGATGTTGCTGAGAAAGTCGATGTTCAGGCCGATCTGCTCCACGCCGATGATGATGGAGCTGAAGATGATGACGATCTGCACGGAACGCGCCATGCCGGCACTTTGCGTGATGTGTGCGCGTTCCGCCGCGGAATAGATCGTTGATTTGGCCAGGTTGCTGAGCAGGAACCCCCCGAGGATGATCACGAGACCGGATACGAGACCCGGCAGATACCCGACGATGCTTTCCAGCCAGCCGGTGAACAGCTCCCAGCCGAGGATGTTCGCGCCCACGGCGAGAGAGAACAGGATGACGATCCAGTAGACGACTTTGCTGATGATCAGCGAATACGAGGTCTGGATGCGTTCCCGGTTGATATTGTCGATCCTGGTGATGCGCCCGAACAATGCATCTAGACCCAGGATCAGCTTTCGGGTACTCAGGCTGAGCGCATGTGCAGCGAGCCAGCCGATCAACAGCACGCCAATTGTTGCCAGGACCTGCGGAAAATACTCAATGATTTGCTGGGTGAACTGGGTAAAAGTGTCGTTGATTACAGCTTGCCAGCTGAAACCGGAATCTGCGCTCTCCGCCATGACATTATTCCCTTGCTGATTTTTTCAGTGCCTGTGCTTTCCAGGATCACTGAAGATTATCCTATTGTTCATGGCGTTCACCAGCGCCCGCGCAATCTTTCATGGTCTTTTAATGCCCCCTTCATTACACTGGCGCCCTGAGTCGGCCAGGCAATCGCTGTGAACTGCCCGCAAGGGCAGGGCATAGAGGAAAGTCCGGGCTCCACAGAGCACAGCGCCAGGTAACACCTGGGGGGCGCGAGCCTACGGAAAGTGCAACAGAAAAGATACCGCCACATCGGCACTAACCTGTCGGGTGGTAAGGGTGAAATGGTGCGGTAAGAGCGCACCGCATGGGTGGCAACACTCCATGGCAAGGTAAACCCCGCTGGGAGCAAGGCCAAATAGGAATCCACTGGTGTGGCTCGCACCGGATTCGGGTAGGCTGCTGGAGCACGCTGGTGACAGCGTGCCGAGATGAATGATTGCCCACGACAGAACCCGGCTTACAGGCCGACTCATTTTTTATCTGGAAAATTCGCCTGTGAATTTTCCCTGGAACGCCAGATCAGGCCCGCCATGGCCTGCCTGGCCGCCATTCAGGCCATGGCCCTGTGCGACCTCGGGGCGGTACTGACCCGTCAGTCCCGGGTATGGCTCAGGTTAAGGCAAATTCAAGCAGCACGGCGGCGGTACAGCTGAAAGTCAGGGGAAGATAATGACACCCTGGCTAAAATTCAGACAAAAACCGGCGGAAATGGCAATTTTGCCTTTTCCTGCGGCGCCAGACAGGGCAAAATACGCCCTTGAATGACATTCAGGCCTGTCCAGGCCTGATCCGAAGGCTCGAAGAAGCCGCCAAAAGCCCGAAATTCGGACTTTTTCCGCAATAAAACCAAAAATTTCACCAAGGCCCCCAGAACTTAAGAAGTTACTTTAAGTTTGTAATTCAGCTTGTTGTAAATCTTCAGTTTTACTGTCTCTCATCACACCCATTTTTCGTCGATTTCTGCGATTTTCGGCGCATTTAGGCTCATTTTCTACACAAAATAGACCGATTAACTGCTTGATTTGTGGGAATTCCCTGCCTATAGTGCGCAAAAGTGGCATGAAGTAGCAGAATGTGGGTAATTATGGGGTTGGTGGCACTATCGCGGTACTCCATTCCGGGAAACCATCCCTTTCTGCCATTTCGCCTTGAACCAGACACAAAACACAATTCATTCACTCATACAGGGCGCAACCGGTGTTATTCCGTGGCTTGAACTCAATCAATCTCGACGCGAAGGGGCGCATCGCTATCCCTTCGCGTTATCGCGGGATTGTGGATGAGCACTGCCAGGGCAAGATGGTCGTGACCATCGAAGCCACCGACGGCGAATGCCTCGTCATTTATCCGCTCAACGAGTATGAGGATATCCAGCGCAAGGTGGAAGCCCTGCCCAGTTTCTCTCCCACGGCCAAGCGCCTGAAAGGCCTGTTTATCGGCCACGCCACCGACGTTGAGCTCGACAGCAGCGGCCGGATCCTCGTGCCGCCCACCCTGCGCACCTATGTCGGGCTGGAAAAGAAAGCCGTGCTGGTCGGCCAGGGCAAAAAATTTGAATTGTGGGATGAGGACTCCTGGAATGCCAAGCGCGAGGGCTGGCTCAACCGGGAAACCACCGAAGAAGAAATACCGGAAGAGATCAAGGGACTGTCGCTGTAGTCCGGGGCCGTGGCGGATTTTCAGCATCAGTCGGTATTACTGGAACAGGCAGTCGATGCCCTGGTTACCGACAGGGACGGTTTCTATATAGACGGTACGTTTGGCAGGGGTGGTCACGCCAGGAAGATTTTGAGCAATTTGTCCGGGCAGGGAAAGCTGCTTGTCGTGGACAAGGACCCGCAGGCCATTGACGAGGCCCGCAGGTTACAAGAACAAGACCCGAGGTTGATAGTGGCGCACAGCAGCTTTGCGGACATAGTGGATCTTGCCGGCACCCATGATGTCGTCGGACAGGTGTCAGGTGTCTTGCTGGACCTGGGCGTGTCATCTCCGCAACTGGATGACGCCGAAAGGGGCTTCAGCTTCACCAAGGACGGCCCCCTGGATATGCGCATGAATACCGAAGCCGGGCTTACTGCAGAACAGTGGCTGGCCGCGGCGAGCGAGGAAGAGATGGCCCGTGTGTTCTTTGAATATGGTGAGGAAAAATTTTCACGCCGCATAGCCCGGGCCATTGCAGACGTTAGGAAGCACTCACCTATTAATCGGACTCTGCAGCTCGCGGAGATCGTGAAGCAGGCCAATCCGGCATGGGAAAAACACAAGCATCCGGCTACCCGGGTCTTCCAGGCCATCCGCATCCATGTCAATGATGAATTGCGTGACCTGGAAAAATCACTGGAAGGTATCGTCGAGGTGCTGAAAACGGGCGGTCGCATGGTTGTCATCAGCTTCCATTCGCTGGAAGACAGGCTGGTTAAACGCTTCATTGCCCGCGAGGAGCGGGGTGACGATTTTCCTCCGGACATGCCGGTGACACAGGCGCAGCTCAATCCCCGCGTGAAACGGGTAGGCAGGCAGCTAAAGGCGGACACCACGGAGGTGGCCGGCAATATCCGGGCACGCAGTGCAGTGCTCAGGGTGGCGGAAAAAATTGCCTGAGCCAGCGGGAGTAAAGGTCATGGCAGCGGGCAAAAGAGTACAGAAGGGCGGCAAGGATAACAGGGAGGTCGTTATCAGCGCGGCTTCGTGGTGCACCCTGATGGCATTGCTCGCGGTGACAGCAGGTTCGGCAATCGGGGTGATCTGGTCAACCCATATAAGCCGCCACCTGTTGAACGAATTGCAACAACTGGAACAACAAAGGAATGACTTGCAAGTGGAGTGGGGGCAGCTGCTGCTGGAACAGAGCAGCCTGGTTTCACAGGGTCGTATCGAGAATCTGGCCATAGCTGAGTTGGGCATGACAATCCCGGCGACGGAGAATGTAGTGGTAGTCACAAGTGACTAGCGGCAATGCAATCAAGAAACAACCGCTCTGGAGGCTGTATTTTGTCTCCCTGGCGGCTATCACACTCCTCGGTATCATCATCTGGAAAATTTTCGACCTCCAGGTCATCAACAATACCGTCCTGCAGGAGCAGGGCAACATGCGCACCGTGCGCAACGACGTCATCGCCGCACACCGCGGCAATATCATGGATCGCAACGGACAGGCCCTGGCCATCAGTACGCCGGTACAGTCCCTGTGGCTTAATCCCCGGGAAATCCTTCCCAACCCGTCATCCTGGGAAAAGCTGAAAGTAGCGCTGCCCGCCATCGACATCAATGCCGACGTGCTATGGAACCGGATCCAGGCCAATACCGAGCGCGAGTTCCTCTATATAAAGCGCCGTCTCGCTCCCGCCGATGCCCGCAAGATCCTCGACCTCGATATCCGCGGCGTTTATGCCCAGGAAGAGTACATGCGGTTCTATCCACTGGGTGAAGTGGCTGCCCATGTGCTTGGGCTGACCAATGCCGATGACGTCGGCCAGGAAGGTATCGAGCTGGCCTATGAAGAGTGGCTGCAGGGAAAACCGGGTTCAAGGCAGGTTCTGAAGGATCGCCGCGGCGGCATCATCCGCGAAGTGAAAATCAACGAAATGGCCGAACCCGGCAAGGATCTTGTGCTGAGTATCGACAGCCGCATCCAGTACCTGGCCTACAAGGCATTGAAGGAGGAAGTGACGCGCAGGCATGCCAAGGCCGGTACCGCGACGGTGCTGGACGTGGAAACGGGCGAGGTGCTGGCCATGGTGAGCCAGCCTTCCTACAACCCGAACAACAGGAACAGCCTGGCAGATGACGCCATGCGCAATCGTTCCATAGTCGATCTCATGGAGCCGGGCTCGACAGTGAAGCCCTTCACCATCATGGCCGCTCTGGAAAGCGGGCTTTTTGATACGAACAGCATCATCGATACCAATCCGGGCTACGTGCGCGTGGATGGCCAGTTGAAAAAAGACCCGGTTAATTACCAGGAAGTCACACTCGAAAAAATCATCACCAAATCCAGCCAGGTCGGGGCCATCAAGCTGGGACTGGCCATGGGTCATGACCCGATGATCGACGTCCTGCAGCGCGTGGGTTTCGGAACTGCCATCGGTACCGGCTTTCCCGGAGAAGCGTCGGGTGTGTTGCCCAGTTTTCCGCGGTGGAGCAAATCCGATATTGCCACACTTGCATACGGCTACGGATTCCAGGTCACGCCACTGCAGATTGCCCAGGCCTACATGATTTATGCCAATGAAGGCGTCAAGAAACCGGTGTCCCTGCTGAAAACGGCAGGGCCTGTTGTTGGTGAGCGCGTCCTGGACCAGGACCTGGTGAGAAAGGTGAACCGCATGCTGGAAACCGTGGTCAGCAAAAAGCTCGGTGGTACCGGCGTCCGCGCAGCCATTCCTTCCTACCAGGTGGCCGGCAAGACCGGCACGGCGTGGTTCTACAACGTCGGTGGCGGTTACGACAACGAGAATTACAACGCCTACTTCGCCGGTTTCGTGCCGGCCCGCAATCCCCGGATCGTCGCCGTAATCACCATTCACCAGCCGCAGGGCGATGAAACCGGCGGCGGCACGGTAGCGGCGCCGGCATTCGCCAAGATTGCCGCGGGTGCCATGCGCATCCTCAACGTGCCGCCTGATAACGAAGATAGCGAACCCAGCCAGATCAGCATGACCAATCAACCCCCCGCAGTTGAACCCGGCAACCCCTGGAGCCCCAGATGAATACGGCAGAAATCATGGCAAGGCAAATGCGGCTGTCCGAATTGGTGAAGGACGAAGTGGCGATACCTGACAGCATGAATGTTGAGCTGACGGGCATTGAAAACGACTCGCGGCGCATAGAGCCGGGAGATCTCTTCCTGGCATTCCAGGGCGCTACCCATGATGGCCGGAATTTTATCGATGACGTCATTGCCAGGGGTGCCAATGCCGTGCTGGTCGAGGCCGACGAGGAATGGTCAGAGATTACAGAGCGCGAAGGTGTGCCGATTATCCCGGTTGAAAAATTGTCGACAAGGATCGGCAGGATTGCCGCCCAGTTCTTCGACAATCCTGCTGCTTCGTTCGGTTTGATCGGGATAACAGGAACCAACGGCAAAACCAGTTGCTGCCAGTTTGCCGGCCAGTGCCTGTCCATGCTCGGTTACAAGTGCGGTATCAGCGGCACGCTGGGTTACGGCTTGTACGGTGAAGCCTATGCCTACAACGATGCAGGACCGGGCACGACCCCGGATGCCATTAATGTGCAGCGTATTTTCGAGGAAGTCCGTATCAAGGATGCCGATTACATGGTGATGGAAGTCTCATCCCACGGTCTGGCCCAGAAGCGTGTGAACGTCAACGAATTCGATATAGCGATATTCACGAATCTCAGCCGCGATCACCTCGATTACCACGGTGGTATGACGGCCTACGGTGACGAAAAGCGCAAACTGTTCATGCATCCCAACCTGAAGGTTGCTGTGATCAATATGGACGATATCTACAGCGCCAAGATTCTCAACAGTCTTGCCAAGACCGTGAAATGTTTTACCTACAGTCTGCACAATCCCAAAGCAGATGTGTTTCCCCGGGCGCTTGAATTCAGGCGCTCGGGCTTTTCTATAGACGTGATCACGCCATGGGGCGAAGGCGGTTTCAACAGCACCCTGGCGGGCTCGTTCAATGTCAGCAATATCCTCGCGGTGCTTACCACCGTGATGGCCGCCGAATCCGGGAAGCCGGGTTTCGACTTCAACCACATCCTGGAGAAAGTGGCGGCCGTGACGCCTGTGAAGGGGCGCATGGAAATCCTTGGCGATCATCCGGTTTCAGTAGTGGTCGATTATGCCCATACCCCTGACGGGCTGAAGAATGCCCTGTCAGCGCTGCGCCAGCACTACAAGGGCGAAATCTGGTGCGTCTTCGGCTGCGGCGGCGATCGCGACAAGGGCAAGCGTCCCCTGATGGCGGAAATCGCCGAGCAAATGGCGACCAGGGTAATCATCACCGATGACAATCCGCGTACCGAGGATTCCGGGGCCATCATCAGGCAAATACTCACCGGCCTGAGCGATGACGCCGATGTGGTCGTCGAAAGCGACCGTGCCAAGGCTATCGATTATGCCATCAGCCATGCGGCGGAAGGTGACGTGGTTCTGATTGCCGGCAAGGGGCACGAGGAGTACCAGGACGTGGGCGGCAATCGCATGGTGTTCAGCGACGTAAAACAGGCGCGCGTCAGCCTGAACAGGCGTTTCGCCGGCAAGAGCGGCAGGGATTGAGGCAAGGGTACAAAAAATGATAGGCACGATGCGCTTACAGGAAATTCAGGAGGTCACCGGGGGCATTCTCTCCGGTGGCGATGCCGAGTTTTCCGCCGTATCCATCGATACCCGCACGCTGCAGGAAAATGAATTGTTCATTGCCATCAAGGGGCCCAATTTCAATGGCAACAGGTTTGTCGGTAAGGCCGAGGAACAGCACGCCTGCGGTGCCATCGTCAGCGAGGCGGTGGTCTGCGGTATTCCCACGCTGCACGTGGCAGACACGCGGGATGCCCTCGGCAAGATCGGCGCACTCAACCGGGACCGGACCTCGGCCTGCGTCATCGCGCTAACCGGCAGCCAGGGCAAGACCACAGTGAAAGAAATGACGGCATCCATTCTTGCCTGCTGCGGTGAAGTCGTCATGACACGTGGCAACCTTAACAACGATCTGGGCGTGCCCCTGAGTCTGCTGAAGATCGAGCAGCACCATGAATTCGCGGTGATCGAAATGGGCGCCAACGGCCCTGGCGAGATCGCCTACAGCGTTTCCCTGACGCGGCCGCAGATCGGTCACATCACCTGCATAGCCGGTACCCACCTCGAAGGTTTCGGCGACCTGGCCGGGGTTGCCAGGGCCAAGTCGGAAATCTGGCAGGGCATCCGGGAGGGCGGTACCGCGGTGGTGAATCTGGATGATGGATTTGCCGGGCAGTTCATCAAGCAACTGGAGCAGCAGGCAGGGGGGCGGCGCATTGTTACCGTCAGTGCAAAGGGCAACACGTCGGCCAATGTTTACGCTACCGCGGTGAAACTCGATGCCATTCGGGGCGCCGCATTCACCCTCAATGCGGCATCGGGAACAATCGATGTCAGCCTGGGTGTGCCCGGCTTCCACAACGTGGGCAATGCCCTAGCTGCAGCCACCATGGCAATGGCAGCCGGCACAGGCCTGGATGCCGTCAAAACGGGGTTGGAAAGATTCACGCCGGTCAAAGGCCGTATGTGCATTGTCGATGGTATGCAGCAAGCCACAATCATCGACGACAGCTACAACGCCAGCCCGTCCTCGTTCAAGGCGGCCATCGACGTGCTGGTGTTGAACGCGGGCACGACCATCGTGGTCATGGGCGACATGGGCGAACTGGGCACCGATGCCGAACGCGGCCACCGGGAAGTCGGCAGGTATGCGCGCGATCGCGGCGTGGACCATTTCATCGCGGTCGGCAATCTCAGCAGGCTGGCGGTGGAGGAATACGGCGACGGCGGCATTTTCCTTGATGACCAGGCGCAGTTCGTCGCCACCATCCTGCCGTTATTGAATGCCTCGGCAACAGTGTTGGTAAAAGGATCGAGAAGCCAGGGTATGGAAAAACTCGTTAAACAGATCCAGGCGGAGGCGGCATGATCATGTCATTCCGGTTTGGGTCGCTTGTCGATGGGGAGGCACGAATCTCATGCTGCTGTTTCTGACCGAGTACCTGTCGCAGTTCAATTCCGGGTTCCGGGTGTTTGAATACCTGACCACCCGCGGAATATTCGGCATCCTCACCGCACTGGCCCTGTCCCTGGTCATCGGACCCTACATGATACGTCGCCTGAACTACCACCAGATCGGCCAGGTGGTACGTGATGACGGGCCGGAAAGTCATCTCAGCAAGGCAGGCACCCCCACCATGGGCGGTGCGCTCATCCTGATCAGCATCATCGTCAGCAGCCTGCTGTGGGCGGACCTGCGCAACCCCTACGTTTGGGTGGTTGTCCTGGTGACCGGCCTGTTCGGTGCCATCGGCTGGGTGGACGATTACCGCAAGGTGTTCGAGAAGAACCCGAAAGGACTGGCGCCGCGGTGGAAATATTTCTGGCAGTCGGTGATCGGCCTGGCAGCTTCCATCTATTTATACAGCATTGCCATGGATGCGGCCGACACGCAGCTGTTCGTGCCGTTCTTCAAGGATTTCGCACTGAACCTGGGCCCTGTATACGTGATCCTGTCCTATTTCATGATCGTCGGGTTCAGCAACGCGGTGAATCTCACCGACGGCCTCGATGGGCTGGCCATCCTGCCTACCGTCATGGTGGGCGCCGCACTGGGCATCATTGCCTACCTGACCGGGCACTCGGAGTTTTCTGCCTACCTGAATATTCCCTACATCGCCGGTGCCGGGGAACTGGGCATCTACTGCGGGGCGCTGGCCGGTGCAGGCCTTGGTTTTCTCTGGTTCAACACCTACCCAGCCCAGGTCTTCATGGGCGATGTAGGCGCGCTTGCACTTGGTGCGGCGCTGGGCGTGGTGGCAGTCATCGTGCGCCACGAAATCGTACTGATCATCATGGGCGGCGTGTTTGTCATGGAAACACTTTCCGTCATTCTGCAGGTGGCATCGTTCAAGCTGACCGGGAAGCGTATTTTCCGTATGGCGCCACTGCATCACCATTTTGAACTGAAAGGCTGGCCGGAACCCCGCGTCATCGTCCGCTTCTGGATCATTACCGTGATCCTGGTGCTGGTGGGACTGGCCACATTGAAACTACGTTAAGGCTTACGGGCAGGAAAAGGTCGCACGTGAATACAGAGCAGGCCAATGGAAAAATGAAAGTCGTAGTCGGTCTTGGCCAGACCGGGCTTTCATGCGCCCGCTACCTGGCCAGCCGTCAGGAAAAGTTCAAGGTGATAGACAGCCGACAGAATCCGCCTGGACTGCATCAACTGCAAGCCGAGTGCCCCGATGTTGAACTCGAATTGGGAGAGTTCAGGGAAGCAACACTTTTGAATGCTGCCCAGTTGATTGTCAGTCCAGGCGTGGACCAACAACTCCCCGCAATTCGCAAGGCGATGCAAAGCGGCGTACCGGTGACAGGTGATGTCGATATCTTCGTCCATGCCGTGGCGGCGCCGTTGATCGCCATCACCGGCTCTAATGCGAAAAGCACTGTCACCACCCTCGTCGGAGAAATGGCGAAAGCCGATGGTGTTGACGTACGGGTGGCGGGCAACATTGGCTTGCCCGTGCTTGACCTGCTGCGGGAGCCGCCTGCCAGCCTGTATGTGCTGGAGTTGTCCAGTTTCCAGCTTGAGACCACCCATGACCTGGGCGCCGAAGTTGCCACCGTGCTGAACCTGAGCCTGGATCACATGGATCGCTATGAGTCGATGGATGACTATCTCGAGGCGAAACGCCGCATTTTCCAGGACTGCCGTCAGGCGGTGATAAACGATGACGATGCCGCCAGTCAGGCCGATTTGCCGGATGCGGTCAAGCAATGGCACTTCAGCCTCGATGAGAAATCGACCAGCGAATTCAGGGTGATGCAGTTTGACGGTGAGCGCTGCCTGGCATTCAACGGGGAGCCGCTGCTTCCCGTCAGTGCATTGAAGATCGCCGGTGATCACAACGTGGCCAATGCCCTGGCGGCACTGGCTCTGGGGCATGCCGCGGGGCTTTCCATGCAGGGCATGGTCTCTGCGCTGAAAACGTTCCCCGGCCTGCCGCACCGCTGCCAGTGGGTGGCCGAGAAAGGGGGAGTGAACTGGTACAACGATTCCAAGGGCACGAACACCGGCGCCTGCATCGCCGCCGTCAACGGCCTGGGCGGGAAGGGCAGGATCATCCTGCTTGCCGGCGGGCAGGGCAAGGGTGCGGACTTTAGCGTACTGCGCGGACCGCTGTCGGCGCATACCAAGCTGGCCATCCTTTTTGGCGAAGATGCCGCAAAGATCAAAGCCGCGCTCGAAAATGCCGTGGTCACAATGACAGTGGCCTCGATGGAGGATGCGGTGAAGCTGGCAGACGAAAAGGCCGATCGCGGCGATGTTGTCCTGCTTTCGCCGGCATGCGCCAGTTTCGACATGTTCAGGAATTTCGAGCATCGCGGTGATGTATTCATGCACTGCGTGAAGGAGTTGCACTGATCATGCAGGCGGTAATGCAACATCAACACGATAGCCGGCCCTACTTTGGTGACAGCTGGCTGATTATCCTCACCCTGCTGTTGTTGATTTTCGGGCTCATCATGATGACCTCGGCTTCGGTGGAAATCGGGGAGAGCCTGTATGGCGACCCGTTGTACCACTTCAAGAAACAGGTCGCCTTCATGATCATGGGCCTGGTGGGTGCAACGATCCTGCTGAATATACCGCTGGCCTGGTGGGAGCGGGGCAGTCACGCATTGTATGCCCTTGCGCTGCTGACACTCATCATGGTGCTGCTGCCGGGTATCGGCCATACGGCAGGCGGCGGCACGCGCTGGATAAACCTGGGCTTCATGACTCTGCAGGTCTCCGAACCCGCCAAGATATGCATCGTATTCTTCATGGCGGGCCTGCTCAGCCGCTACCACGACTACATCTGCGGCAGCCTCAGGGGTTTTGCCATGCCTTTTGTGCTCATGGCCTTGCCGATGGCCCTGTTGCTGCTGGAACCGGATTTCGGCGCCGTGGTTGTCATTATGTTCGCTGTCATGGCCATGTTATTCCTTGCAGGTGCCCGGTTTTGGCATTTCCTGCTGGCGGCAGCCATGGTGGTTTGCGCGGGTGCCGCACTGATCTTCACATCGGCCTATCGCATGCGCCGCGTATCGTCCTACCTGCAGGCACTGAAGGATCCCTTTCACGAGGACATCGTCTTTGATTCCGGCTATCAACTGGCGCAGGCGCTTATCGGCTTCGGTCGTGGTGAATGGCTGGGCATGGGGCTCGGCAACAGCATTCAGAAAATGTATTTCCTGCCCGATGGCCATACCGATTTCATCATCGCGATCATTGCCGAGGAATTGGGTGTGATCGGCGTGCTGGTGCTGCTCCTTTTGTTTGCCGCCTTTATTGCTCGGGCCCTGATCATTGCCCGGCGCAACGAGCGCAACGGCAATTTCTTCGCCGCCTACGCGGCCTACGGCCTGGCCTTTATTTTCATCGGCCAGGTGGTGATCAACGTGTCCGTCAATATCGGCCTGCTGCCGAACAAGGGCCTGACACTGCCATTCATCAGCTCCGGCGGTTCGAGCCTGCTGACCTGTATCGCGATGGTAGCCCTGCTGCTTCGCATTGATATCGAGGACAGGCAGTCGGGCGGCAGAAAAACGTCGTTGAAGGTATGACACAGACATGATGGCAGCAGCTGACAACAGAAAAATACTCATCATGGCCGGAGGCACCGGTGGTCATGTGTTTCCTGCATTGAGTATTGCCCAGCACCTGTTGTCCAGGGGCATCCAGGTGGAATGGTTGGGTACACGCAACGGGCTGGAAGCATCGGTCATTCCGGCTGCCAACATACCCCTGCATTTCATTTCCATTGCCGGCCTGCGCGGTTCCAGCCTCGGGCGCCGCTTGCTGTCTCCCTTGGTGATTCTGGTCGCGGTGCTTCAGTCCATGCTCAAGGTCGCGCAAATCAAGCCGGGTTGCGTCCTGGGCATGGGCGGTTTTGTGACCGGGCCCGGCGGCCTGGCAGCATGGCTCCTGCGCAGGAAGGTGCTTATTCATGAACAGAATGCCATTGCCGGTTTGTCGAACCAGCTCCTTTTCCCGTTTGCCTCCATTGTCATGGAGGCCTTCCCCGGCTCTTTCCAGCGCAAGCAGGATATGACCCAGAACTGGTTGTTGAAAAAATTCATCAGGCCCGGCAACACCATCGTCGTCGGCAATCCCGTACGCCGTGACATTGCCGCCCTGGGTGCTGAGCCCCTGGCGAAGGCCGAAGGGCGCCGGCTGCGTGTACTGGTTATCGGCGGCAGCCTCGGTGCCGTGGCGATCAACAGGACGCTACCTGCCATGCTGCAGCTCATACCCGAGAACGAACGCCCGGAAGTACTGCACCAGTGCGGGAAAAGGAACGTGGATGAAACCAGGGGGCTGTACCGGACCCTGGATATCGTACCCGGCGAGCAGATACGCGTGGAGCCGTTCATCGATGACATGCAGGCGGCCTACCGCTGGGCCGACATCATCATCGCGCGGGCCGGCGCCATGACCGTGGCCGAGATCGCCGCCGTTGGCCTGGCCTCGATCCTCATTCCCTATCCGTACGCGGTGGATGACCACCAGACGCAAAACGCCGGTTACCTGCAGCGCGCGGGTGCCGCGGAAATCATTCCGCAGGACGAACTTGACGAGCATCGGCTGCTGACAGCACTGAAGAAATTCGGTGATGACCGCGAGACGCTACTGGCAGCCGCACGCAACGCCCGCCAGGCCGGCGTGCCTGATGCAACCGAAAAGGCCGCAGCCCTGTGCATGGAGGCATGTCATGCCTGATGCGTCTCTGAACATAACCCGTGGCGGCATGATCCCGGAAATGCGGCGTATCCGCAGGATCCACTTCGTCGGCGTCGGCGGAGCGGGCATGAGTGGAATCGCCGAAGTGCTGCTGAACCAGGGTTACAGCATCAGCGGCTCGGACATCAGCGAATCCTCCGTTACCGAACGACTGGCGACGCTTGGCGTGAAGATATATATCGGTCACAAGTCAGCGAATGTGCAGGATGCGGATGTTGTCGTGGTCTCAAGCGCCATCGACCAGGGTAACGAGGAGATAGTCGCTGCCATGGAAAAACGCACGCCCATTATCCGCAGGGCGGAAATGCTGGCCGAGCTGATGCGCTACCGCCACGCCATCGTGATCGCCGGCACCCACGGCAAGACGACCACCACAAGTCTCGTCGCCACGCTGCTGGGTCAGGCCAATATGGATCCCACATATGTCATCGGCGGCATTCTCAACGGCGCCGGCACCAACGCCAAGCTGGGTGCGAGCAACATCATGGTGGCGGAAGCCGATGAAAGCGACGCCTCTTTCCTGCACCTGCAGCCGATGGTCGCCATCGTCACCAATATCGACGAAGACCACATGGTCACCTACAACGGCGACTTTGAGAAACTGAAAACAACCTTTATCGAATTCCTGCACAACCTGCCGTTCTATGGCCTGGCGGTACTGTGCATCGACGACCCGGTCATCCAGGAACTGCTGCCCAGCATCTCCAGGCCGGTGCTGACTTACGGCCAGTCCAGCTTCGCTGACTTCTGCATCAAGGATGTAGAGCAGAAAGGCATGGTCACCCGCTTCAAGGTGAAGCGCCCTGACCGTGACGGCCTGCTCGAACTGACCCTGAACCTGCCCGGCCTGCATAACGTGCTGAATGCCACCGCTGCCATCGCCGTTGCCACGGACGAAGGCCTGAGCGATGAGGATATCGTCAAGGGCATCGAATCGTTCAGCGGCGTCGGTCGCCGTTTCGACGTCAAGCCGCCCATGAAGCTCGCAAAGGGGGAGGTGATGCTGGTCGATGATTACGGACACCATCCCACCGAGGTCGCGGCCACCATCCGCGCGATACGCAGTGGCTGGCCGGAAAAGCGCCTGGTCATGATTTACCAGCCGCATCGCTTCAGCCGCACGCATGACCTGTACGACGCTTTCGTGGACGTGCTCTCGGAAGTGGATCTGCTGCTGATGCTCGACGTGTATTCCGCCGGCGAACAGCCGATCCACGGTGCGGACTCGAGGAGTCTGTGTCGCAGCATCCGCCAGCGCGGGCAGCTGGATCCCGTTTACGTGAAGGACCAGGGCGATATCAGGAAAGTACTCAATGACCTCTTGCTTGATGGCGACATCCTGCTGACACAGGGCGCCGGCAGTATCGGCATCCTTTCCAGGGAGCTGGCCAGGGATGGACTGGGGTATGCATGAGCAAACCGGCGACAACCCAGGTTACGACAATGAGGGCTTCGGCAAAGTGGCGGTTCTGATGGGCGGCAATTCCGCAGAGCGGGAGATTTCATTAATGAGCGGGCAGGCGGTGCTGGCCTCCCTGCTGCGCAGCGGCGTGGATGCCACGGGGATCGACGTTACCAGCCGTGCTCTGCCCCAGGCACTGATGAGCAGGGCGTTCGACCGGGTAATGATCATGCTGCATGGCAGGTATGGCGAAGATGGCAAGGTTCAGGGGGAGCTTGATGCCCTGGGCATTCCCTATACCGGCAGCGGTGTGACGGCTTCTGCACTGGCCATGGACAAGATCGAGACCAAGCGGGTCTGGCTGGAGCGGGGGCTGAATACGCCGGCATTCGCAGAGTTGAACGACACTACCGACTGGCAGGGCGTTATCGATGAACTCGGCACGGTCTTCGTGAAACCTGTAAACGAGGGCTCAAGCATCGGTATTTCACCGGCAGATACGGCGGATGCACTGAAGGCAGCCTATGTGCATGCCCGTCAGTACGACGACAAGGTAATTGCCGAGCAATTCATCGATGGCCCGGAATACACCATCGGGATTCTGGCTGGCCGGGTGCTGCCGGTCGTGGGCATGAAGGCAGCGTCGAAATTTTACGACTATGACGCCAAGTATTTTTCGAATGCAACCCGCTACTTCTGCCCCTGCGACCTTGATGCCGCCGATGAAAAGGCACTTGGGGACCTGGCGAAGCGTGCCTACGACGCCGTGGGCTGTACCGGCTGGGGTCGGGTCGATGCCATGCGCGATGCAGACGGTACTTTCTGGCTGCTGGAAGTGAACACAGTGCCGGGCATGACCGGCCACAGCCTGGTGCCGATGGCGGCAAAAGCTGCCGGAATCAGCTTCGACGAGCTGGTGCTGGAAATACTGGCCAGCAGTAAAACAAGGACGGGTGGCTGAACATGGAAATCTTCACGCCTGGCAAAAAACCCAATCGCAGGCGCAGCGGCGCAAGCACACGCGCAGCGCAGCGCCCCGTTCGCCGGATCAGGCCGGCGGACGTGCTGAAGGTGGTCTTTGTCGCCCTGCTGGTGGCTGCGGGCGCCTGGGGCGCCCTGAGTACGCCGAAGGTGGTGGAAAAAGTGAGCAGCCAGCGCGTGGAGCAGGTGCTTATCGAGGGCGAGGTCAACTACGTGTCGGAGCAGGATGTGCTGGCTGCGGTAAACAGCTTTATCAGTGAGAGTCTGTTGCTGGTGGACATGGTGGAAATCAAGAAAGAGCTGGAGTTAAGGCCCTGGATCAGGAGCGTGACAATTCGCCGTGAGTGGCCGGATACGCTGGTGCTGAACGTGACGGAAGAACAAGCCATTGCGCGGTGGGGTGAAAAACGCCTGCTGAACCAGGACGGCGCCATTTTTTCACCGGACAACATCGTTGGCCTTGAGCAACTGGCCATCCTGACAGGCCCAGACGATTCCGCCCGCAAGGTCATGGAGCAATACCAGCTGTTCAGCCAGCTGCTGTACCAGAGGGGCTTGAAGATAGCCGAACTGTCACTCAGCGATCGTGGCGCATGGCGCCTGATGCTGGGCAACGGGGTGCAGGTGAATATCGGCAAGGCCGACGTTATGCCCAGGATGCGCCGCTTGGTGGACTTTCTTGATCCATTTTTTATGGAGCACATGGTTTCAGTTGAATCGATTGATCTACGGTACAAGAGCGGTATCGCCGTGAAAAACAAATCCATTACAGGTGAAGAGGTGGTCTCGCTATGACCAAATTTCAGAATATGAACAAGAAGGAGTTGCTTCCCATGAGTAACCCAAGCGGCGGAAACATGATTGTCGGCCTGGATATCGGTACGTCCAAGGTCGTGGCGATCGTCGGTGAGATCAATGCCGAGGGCGGTCTCAATATCGTCGGCATCGGCAGGCACCGTTCCCGGGGACTGAAGAAGGGCACAGTGGTCAATATCGAGTCCACGGTACAGTCCATCCAGCGTGCAGTGGAAGAGGCCGAGCTCATGGCGGGTTGCCAGATCCATTCGGTCTACGCGGGTATCGCGGGCAGCCACGTACGCAGCATGAATTCTCACGGCATCGTCGCGATTCGGGATAAAGAGGTGTATCCCGCCGATATCGAGCGAGTCATCGATGCCGCCCAGGCCGTCGCCATTCCGGCAGACCAGAAGGTCCTTCATATATTGCCCCAGGAATACATCATCGATTCCCAGGAAGGGGTGAAGGAGCCGCTGGGAATGTCCGGCGTCAGGCTGGAAGCAAAAGTACACCTGGTCACTTGCGCGACCAATGCCGCTCAGAACATCGAGAAATGCATCAAGCGCTGTGGACTTGAAACCGACGAAATCATTCTCGAGCAGCTGGCATCCAGTTATTCGGTGTTGACTGAGGATGAGAAAGAGCTCGGTGTGTGCCTGGTGGATATCGGTGGCGGTACTACCGATATCGCCATATTCACCGAAGGCGCCATCAGGCATACCGGGGTTATCCCCATCGCCGGTGATCAGGTGACCAATGATATCGCCATGGCCTTGCGCACGCCGACAGACAACGCCGAGGAACTGAAGATCAAGTACGCCTGTGCCCTGAGCCAGCTGGCCAGCGCCGACGACATGATCAAGGTCCCCAGTGTTGGGGATCGGCCGCCCCGGGAGCTATCCCGCCAGGCGCTGGCCGATGTGGTCGAGCCGCGTTATGACGAACTCTTTCACCTGATCCAGGCTGAGATCAGGCAAAGCGGATACGAAGACATGCTGGCAGCAGGTATGGTCTTCACCGGTGGTACCAGCAAGATGGAAGGCGTGGCTGAACTGGCAGAGGAAATATTCCATATGCCGGTGCGCATTGGCATGCCCACGGATGTGAACGGACTGGTGGATATCGTCCGCAACCCGACCTATTCGACCGCGGTAGGGCTGCTCCTGTATGGCATGCGCCAGGCCCAGGAACGGGAAGGCAGCACGGTACGTGAACCGGGCATCACGCTGTTCGAGCGGGTAAAAAACATTTTCAGGGGTGAGGACTGACACTCGTCACTCAAAACCGGCAATCAATTTTTAACTACAAGGTGGACTATCCCGAGGGGGTATTAAGATGTTTGAAATAGTAGACAATATTGCACAGAGTGCGGTCATAAAGGTGATCGGAGTCGGTGGCGGCGGCGGCAACGCTGTGCAGCACATGCTCAAGAACACCATCGATGGTGTCGAGTTCATTTGCGCCAATACCGATGCACAGGCGCTGGAAAAAATGGATACCAGGATGAACCTTCAGCTTGGTGGTGCCGTAACCAAGGGTCTTGGCGCAGGTGCCAATCCGGAAGTCGGCCGCCAGGCCGCGCTGGAGGACCGTGACCGCATCCGGGAGATCATTTCAGGTGCCGACATGGTGTTCATTACTGCCGGCATGGGTGGCGGAACCGGTACAGGTGGTGCACCGGTAGTGGCCGAGATCGCTCGCGAAATGGGCATCCTGACCGTGGCCGTCGTCACCAAGCCGTTCCCGTTCGAAGGCCGCAAGCGCATGGCGATCGCCGAGCAGGGTATTCGGGAACTTGCAGAGCATGTTGACTCTCTAATCACCATACCCAACGAAAAGCTCATGGATGTGCTGGGCAAGGGTTCCACGTTGCTTGATGCATTCAGCGCCGCCAATGACGTATTGCTGGGTGCGGTGAAAGGCATTGCCGACCTCATCATGCGTCCCGGCATGATCAACGTGGACTTTGCCGACGTCAGCACCGTGATGTCCGAGATGGGCATGGCCATGATGGGTACCGGTTATGCGCGTGGCGAAAACCGTGCGGTTGAAGCGGCAGAGGCGGCCATTCGCAGCCCGCTGCTGGAAGACGTCAACCTGCAGGGTGCCCGCGGCATTCTGATCAACATCACGGCAGGTGAGGACCTGACCCTGGGTGAATTCAGCGAAGTGGGCGACACCATTTCCGAGTTTGCCTCTGACCAGGCCATCGTCGTGGTGGGAACGGTCATCGATCCGTCACTGAAGGATGAACTGACCGTTACCGTGGTCGCCACCGGACTCGGCGGCATGCAGATCGAGAAGCCGACCAAGGTGGTTGACAATACGGTCAAAAACCACAGGAACGCGGACTTCAACAACCTGGACAAGCCGGCCATACTGAGAAAGAAAGAGGCTGCCAGGATGAAGGCGGAAGCGGAAAGCGAGCTCCAGGAACGCCGCCCCTTGCCGAAAGCCGTGGGCGCGGAAACCGACATGGATTTCCTCGATATCCCGGCTTTCCTGAGGAAACAGGCGGACTGAGTGCCGGCTCCCATGAGCCGGCGGGGCTGCATGAGCAGGAAAGTGGGGCTGCTATTGGTGAAAGTGGCGGATTTTGTTAATATTCGCCCTTTCCGGACAACCGGGCAGCCTCGCCTGCCGGGTAACAACAAGCAGCCTCAGCGGTTACTGCTGCAAACCTGGAGTCATCCCGGGTATGCACAGAGTCATGGTAATCGCACTGGAAAGCGAAGCAGCGATACTAACAATGGACGGAAGAGCTTCGGGGGAGAGCGGCAAGTATTTTCTTCAACCGAAGTGAGAGTGAGAACGAGCATTGATTAGGCAAAGAACGCTAAAGAACGTCATCAAAGCGACTGGAGTGGGTCTGCATACCGGTCAGAAAGTCTACCTGACCCTGCGTCCCGCACCCGTTGATACCGGCATAGTCTTCTCCCGGGTCGATCTCGACCCAGCAGTCCTGATTCACGCCGTTGCAGAAAACGTGGGTGATACCACCTTGTCATCCACGTTGATGAAGGGCGATGTCCGGATTTCCACCGTCGAGCATCTCATGTCCGCCATGTCTGGCCTGGGAATTGACAATGCCTATGTCGAAGTCAGCGCTTCCGAAGTGCCCATCATGGACGGCAGTGCCGGTCCGTTCGTCTTCCTGATCCAGTCTGCCGGTATCGAAGAGCAGAATGCTCCCAAGAAGTACATTCGCATTACCCGCGAGGTCACCGTGGAGCAGGGTGACAAGAAGGTCAGCCTGAAACCCTTCAACGGCTTCAAGGTCGGCTACACCCTGCTTTATGATCATCCCGTTCACCGCAAGTACACCAAGGAAGCCTGTGTCGACTTTTCCAGCACCTCTTTCGTCAAGGAAGTGAGCCGGGCACGCACGTTCGGCTTCATGCACGAATTCGAGGAACTGAGGAACCGCAACCTGGCTCTCGGCGCCAGCATGGACAATGCCATCGCCGTGGGGGATTACCGGGTGCTCAACGAGGACGGACTGCGGTACGAGGACGAATTCGTGAAGCACAAGATCCTCGACTCCATCGGCGA
>Ga0181589_10000444_pt1 | contig 29712 bp, 18 predicted proteins | sample 071ome_25_FD_132444 | JGI IMG/M metagenome (GOLD analysis project Ga0181589, IMG submission 132444) | Coastal salt marsh microbial communities from the Groves Creek Marsh, Skidaway Island, Georgia - 071410BT metaG (megahit assembly) | ecosystem: Environmental > Aquatic > Marine > Intertidal...
CGAAGGCCCTCCGAGTTCCTCGCGTGAGCCGCCCACGCGCGTCGCGCGCTCCATCGCGCGCGCGGCCGACTCTGAAGCGCCGACTCTGATGATCGGCGGGGTGTTGGCGCGACGACGCGTCGAGGCTCAATTTCAAATCGCGCGCGAAAACGTTCGGAAACGATGGACGCGACGACGACGAACGTAGAGCTACACTAAATATCGATTACTAACACCGACGGCGACGGACGATCGCGAGAGCGCGACGCGTGGCTGTGATCGCGACTACGACTGCTCGGCGGGACATAACATGTGGGCCATGATGGGCACGCATTTGTCCCTGCACGCCCCGTAGAAGACGCCCGGAACGCGAAAATCGCGAGGACGGGGCGCACCAATCCACATCTCTGCGATGGAGATGGGCTTGACGCCTCGCACGTGCGCCCAATTTAATAATTTCGGCGCGCAACAGTCGGCGCATCCGCAAGGCAACGCCGGCACCGGCGGATGGAACACCTCTCGAAGAGGACGCACGTCTCCCGCCAAACTCGGAAGCCGATAACTATCCCATATTTCATCCTGAAGCGCATGCGACAGCGCCTTGCGCTCGGTTTTCATTTCCTGAACGCGTGCACGCAATTGAGCTAAAAGTTCGAGTTTCGGCGCCACGGCCGCATCTCTCGCGCGCTTCATCTCCGCCATCATTCGCTTCGACGCTCGACTCTCTTCCTCTAAAACCCGCAGCTCCTCATCGCCCGCACCCTCTTCTCGCGCGCGTCGTCGCGCCTCTCTCGCCCGCTTCGCCTCCTCGCCGACATCTCGCAAGGACTGCTCGCTCGCCGACGTCTTCTCTCGCACCTCCGCTCTCACCATCCTCTCCTCCACCTCCATCCTCCCGATCGCTTCGCTCAGCGCCTTAATCTTCGCGTGTTCCATCTCGTACGTCTCCGTGTCGTGCGTCAGCGTCCCCACCGGCGGCGCCCATCCCTCCACACGCCACTCGCCGTACAACTGTCCGCTAAACGCCTTCAGCGTCACTCGCTCGCCGGTGCGCCCATCCACCCCCACGAGCGCGCCGATCATCTTCCCACCGTCGGGTGCGTCCAAACGATCGGCCGAGAACCTCTCGTCGCCCTCCTCGGCGTCGTAATCGATCCTTCCCGACGCTCGAATCGCCGTCGCCACCGCGCGCGCCTCCGCCTCCGCCTCCGCCGTCCGCGCCATGACGTGGTCCATCCCGCACCGCGCGCACGTCCCGCGAACCGCGCGCTCGCGCGCGCGATCCTCCTCTATTCCTCTCGCCAGCGCGCTCGCGTGCGCGTCCGCGGCGCGCGCGTGTCGACGCGACTCGCGGCGCGGTGGGTCGTCCAGCGCCGTCTCGGGACGCATTCGTCTCGGAAAGTCGGCGTCGTCGCGCGCGCGTCGCGCGCGCGCGAAGACATCGACGCGATGGACGCGACGGCGCGCGAGCGCGAGCTCGTCTCGCCGTCTCGCCGCGAGCGCGAGCGCGACGAAGCGAGACGCCGACATCTGCCGTTCGTCACTTTTCGTCCGTCGTTTCATGGGGACGACGGCGCGCGCGATGTCCGCGTCGACGGCGTCGACGACGACGCCGACGAGGACGACGAGACAGAGCGCGATGCGCGATGGGTTCGCCGTCGCGCGCGCGACCCCGCGCGCGCGCGCTGGCGGAACGTCGTTGCGCGTCGGAAGAGACGGAGGGCGCGCGGGCGCGTCGTCTTCCGGGACGTCTCCACGCGCGACGGCGTCTCCGCGCGGAGACGCGACGTGGCGCGGGAGCGAGGAGGCACCCATGGGGACGACGCGACGCGCGGCGGAGGCGTTCGTCGCGCGGTGGGAGGCGATGGGGGCGACGCCGAACGCGAGTCTCGAGCCCGAGCTCGCGTCTCTGCGACCGCGCGAGGGCGCCGAGGCGAATCTGCGCGTGGAGAACGCGGTGTACGAGAACGAGACGTTTCGTAAGATGCACTGCGAGTTGGCGTGGGGCGATGGTGGATTTGAGGTGTTGCACGTGGTGATGTATCCGTGGGCGGAGCGCGCGGCGCCGGTGTTCGCGGCGGACGTCGTCGGATTCGGCGGACGCGTGTCCCTGTGCATCGCGGACGTGGCGCCGGTGACGGACGATTTATCGCTTCCGAAAATATACGAGGACGCGCTAACGCCCGAACTCGAGCGCGCGCTCGAGCGCGGACTCGTTCAGCGCGAGCTTCCAGACTGGGGTCGCGCTATTCTTGGCCCGCTGTGTCTGTGCGTCGGCCCCAAAGCCGGCGACGACGCCCAATCCGAGGTCGACGCCTTCTTCGAGTACGCCTTCACACTTCACGACGCGCACTGCGAGCTCGCATCCTCCACCGCGCTCCGTCTTCCCGTCGAAGACGACTCGGCGCTCGTCGCGCAGACGCGCTTTTGCGACCGCCAACTCGAAAACGTCAAGACCCGCCGCGCCCTCGAACGCGCCTTCGGTCCCGAACTCACCGACAGATACATGCGCCGCGTTCTCTTCGACGTCACGGCGTCCACGCCGAGATCACGCGCGTGCGCATCGTCCGTCGCTTTGTAGTAAAAACCGCACCCGCCTCCTCCCTTCGCCGTCCGCCTCGGTGCCCTCGACAACACTAAACGCGATCGCATCCTCATTCGACCGCGCGGCGTCATGTCGAGCGAGCGCACGCCGCTCAGGGCGGACGCGGGCGCGACGTCGAGCGCGCGCGGATCTTTCGCCTCCGCGGCGGTCGACGACGTCGTCTCCTTCGCGAGCGCGGCGCCGTCGAACGCGGATGCGCCGAACGACGCAACACCCCGCGCATCCTACTCGCGCTGGCCGCGACGACGCGGGTACTCGGTGATCGCCGTCGCCCTGGTGCTCGGCACGCTCGTGGGGGCGGTGTTGTACGCGGTGGAACCGACGGCGACGGCGGTGCCGCGACCGGAGGCGGCGACGCCGGCGAGCGCGAGCGCGGAAACGATGCGTTTGACAGCCGCGGCGAGAGCGCGCGACGAGAAGGACGCGTCGACGAGCGAGACGACGGAGAGCGATGCGGGTGCGGAGAATTCCGTGAATAACAACAGTACGTCGGCGAACGAGACGTCGAGCGGCGCGCCGGCGCCGCCGAGTCCGCCGCTCAAGGTGTCGTGGGGGGAGATTTTGGAGCCGGTGAAGGACGAGCCGAAGACGCTGCTCTCTCTGAACAGCGGTGGGAAGACGGAGACGGTGGCGTCGCCGCCGCCACATTCTCCACCGCCGCCGCCGCGACCGCCGACGCCACCGTCACCGTTGAGCTTAGAAACTAGACACGACTACACGCCGACGCGGTTCGCGACGTTGCTGGCGAACGCGTGCGCGGAGAAACGCGCGGCGTCGGCGTGCACCGCGGCGAGAGATAAGTACGGATGCGCGTGGACGGGAGCGTCGTGCGTGGTTGATTGCGGGACGTTCCAGAGTCCGGAGGGGTGCGCGATGCAAGGGGACATGTGTTCGTTTGACGCCGAGAAGGGCGCGTGCAACTATGCGACGTACAGATGTTCTCGGTACAAGGACGCCGCCATGTGCACGACGGCGGCGGCCAAGTGCGAGTGGAATGAAGGCGTGTGTTTCGATTTCGACGAGGCGACGAAGGCGTGCGCGGCGAAACCAAAGGCGACGTGTCAACGCAAGCCGGGCGTGAGCGTGGCGGAGGAGGTTCCGTGCATGCACCACGTCCCCGACACGATGTACATCTCGGGCGAGGTGGTGTACATAGGTGCAGACACCAGTATTACAGATGCGCACACCTTGAACGGCACGTGCATCGTCGATCGAGACTGCGGTTTGTTCAGCAATCGCCCCGAGGCGTGCGGGACGCTCGCGCCCAAGTGCGTGTATGACCGCGCGGCGAGCAAGTGCGTCCGATCGGCTCGCGTCGAGCAAAACCATCGCCTGTGCGGCGATCGCGCGCCCAGTGGACACAAAACGTGCCCGAAGGATCCTGATTCGGGCACACCGACGTTTTGCAACTTCAACTTTCAAAACGCCGGCTTTTGTCAACGCTGCCGCGCGTTCGACTCCGTCCACGCGTGTCAATCGCTTCCGAGCGAACGCGGGCGTCAGAGGTGCGCGTCCAAGTGTTTTCCGAACGCTACCGACCCAGACGCACCCTCACCCTCCACCGACCTCCCTCGTCCACCCGCCACCAACAACCTCACCGAACACTTCACCGGTTTGGGCCGCGACGCCGCCGACGCGCCGCCGACGCCCGCCGACGCCGCGCCCACCGCCTTTTCGCGATTCACCGTCACCGATCTCGCCTGATCCGATAAACCGCGACGAACATCGCCTCCTAGCCACCCACCCCTCTGTAACAAACGAACCGACGCGTCCGTCGAAAAAATCCCGCGCGCCGCCTCCCCAAACCCTTTGAACGACCGACCGCTCGGATTGCACACCCACGACCGTCACACGCCGCCCCGCGCGCGGTCTCCGAGTCATGAGCGCGAAGAAACGACGCACGAGCGAAGACGCCGGCGCGAGCGGCGACGCCAAGCGCGCGAGAGGCGCCGCGAACGCGACGAACGCGACGACGAACGCGGGGACATCATCGATCGCCATCGAGGATTCGGAGGTGCGACTCGACTCGACGCGCATCGCAACGCGCTCGATCGCAACGCGCGCGATCGCGCGAATGGATGGATGCGGTGACGCGCGTCTCGTGCGTTCATCGCGCGTTCGTGCGGTCGACGACGGACGTGCGCGCGTCGGGAGGGACGATCGTCGACGGAGCATTGGCGCGACGCCCGGTGGCTGAGGTTTGCGAGGCGGACGCGCCGACGAGACGGGAGGAGGCGATCGCGCGAGGCGAGACGACGCGCGCGCGGTGGATGTGTACCCGAAGGATCGATAGAGGTGGACGCGAGGACGATGCGCGCGGTGGGGAGGGGAGACTGACGACGGAGACGTTCGTAACTCGACGCGTAGGGAAACGCCAACCGTTCGAGACGAAGCGCGAGAACGAGAAACTCGGGTGGTGGAAACGATGTCGGCGTCGAGAAAGCGAGCGCGAAACCGTCGGTGGGTGCGAGCGGGGCGCAGGCCAAGACGAACAACGGTGGGAATGGGGCGAAGGCGGCTGCGGAAAAGGCGGCGACGGAGAACGCCACCAAGGTGAACTATCGCCAGGGAGAGTCGCTCGCCGAGCACTTAAAGTTGAACGATGGCGTGCTCGACGTGTCCATTCCGGCGGAGGCAACGTCAAGCGCGAATACGCGACTTCGTTCTCGACATTTATGGGGCACAGATGTGTACACGGCTGATTCCGATCTCGTCGCCGTGTTGACGCACGTGGGATATTACAGACCGAACGGAACGGTGCCACCCAATCTCGAGACGGTGCACGCCGTCGTCCGCGCGACGCCGCATCCCGAGGATGGGTACCCGTCGACGAGTCGAAACGGTATTCGCTCTCGATCGTGGGGTAGCGTTCGGGATGGCTGTGGATTTGTCGTCGAGAGCGCGCGCGCCGTGACGACGGCGGGCGTGGAGATTGAATTGACGAACACTAGCAAGCGAAAGGTGTCGCCGACGTTTTTCCCGATCGAGAAGGAGCACGTCATTCATACGAGACACACGACGTCGAGCGCGGCTGGGAAGAAGGGTTTGATTCGTGAGGTGACGATTCAATACAACCTGTGCAACGAGCCGTGGATGAAGTACAGCGTGAGTCTCGTCGCCGACCAGGGGTTCAAGAGATCTCAGTGGACGTGCGCTCGCCTTCGTCGCGATGTTTTGTATCTCGAAACGCAGCGCAAGCGATACGAGTTGAGTCGTGTGTCCAGCAAGAGCGGAGACGAAGATAGGTTCAGGTGGGCGCTGAGCAAGAAGCCGCTGCCTCTCGACGCGACGCGCGAAGTCGGCGTGCCGCTCCCGAAGACGCACGTCGACACGTCGATCGATGACTTGCGCTGGGACGAGATTCAGTGGGGTGCGAATTCTGTGTGCGTGCGAGGGGAAACGTATCAGATCGCACGCGTACAATACTTACCGCGCAGCAAATAGAAATTTTAAACGAATACCGATTACATCCAGAATTGTACAAGCGTCAAGCGTCTTCGGCGAATCGTTCATCTCGACATCCCACCCGTTTGTCCGCGAGGACCGCGACCGAACGTCTCGTCGATCATTAAATCCACGTTCCCGTATTCGCTCCCTTCGGTCGTCCAGTCCTCGTTTTCGCCGCCGACGATGATTTGCTTGAGACCAAAATATTCGCGTGAAAACTGAATCAACGAGTTGACCAACACGTCGAACGCCATCTCGTCAGCCGTGCCCATGTCCACCCACACCCGCGCCCACTCCGCCTTGTACTCGAGCTCGGACATCTCGTGAAACGTTCTCGACGACGTGTCCGTGCTGAAATCGTGCGCCTGTTCCATGGAATAATCCATAAAGGACACGGCGTCGTACGTCTCCGACGCCTGCATGTTGTAGGCGTTAAATCCACCCAATTTACCCAAAACAAACCACGCCTTGAACACCTCCTCCAACAACGGCCTCTCCATCTCCGCGATCGCGTTGTGCGACTCGATCCATATCCAACAACTAAACGGATTCACCTCTCGAAACGTCACCAACGTCGGCACCGTCGACCCGCTTCGCTCTTGATAAATCTTCTCCTTCTTCGTCTCGAACCGCTCCCGAATCTTCGCCTCCACCGCCTCGGGATCCCCGTTCGCGCTCTCGAGCAGGGACGCGATCTCGGGATCCCTCACCGATTCCTCCTTTAATATCTTCATCCACCGCTCGGCGCTCTCGCGCGCCTCCGCCTTCTCCGCCGCGCTCATCTCCTCGTCGCCGTCGCCGCGTCCGCCACCACCTCGTCTCGACTCGGCGCGCTCGCGTCTCGCGCGTCGCATCGCGCGTCTCGAGTCCATCGCCGCGGTCTCATCGTCGCCGTCGTCGCGTTCATCCTCCGTCGCGCGACGCGTCGCGCGTCGTCCGCGCGCGGCACCGCCGCCACGCCCGAATCCACCTCGCGCGCGCGCCGACGCCGACGAGCGCGCCGACGAGGCGACGCGGACCGACGCGACCGACGACGCGACGACGACGACGCCACCACCACCTCGCGCGAGCATCGCGAACGACGACGACGCGCGTCCGCCCGGTCGCGCGCGAGACGCTGTCGAGCGCCCCGAGGGGAACGAAGTGTCCCACAAGGACAGAATGGGACTCATCGACCGGTCGTGACTCAAGAAACCCATGGACATCCGTGACGGCACGAATCGACACGACGGTCGATCACCTCCACGACACCGACGCCGCACTCGACGACGCGCGGAAATCATCGCGGTGTTTGACGCACTCGAACGAAACACACATCACACATCATCCATCGCCATGCTGAGTCCGGCGCGACGCGCGACGGTGGACCCGTTCGATCATCATCATCATCGCGTCGCGACGCCGAGTCGCGCGCAGGTGCGTGTCGATGCGACGCGAGGCGACGCGCGAGGCGACGCGCGAGGCGACGCGATCGCGCGCGCGCGGTGCGGGAAAAAATTTCGATGCGTCGAGTGGCGTCGCGCGCGAGACGCGTCGCGCGAGACGCGGGCGTGAGGCGCGCGTACATTCGTCTCGGGGGAATCACGGAAACATCGACACGAGTGTGGTGGTGGAGAGGAGGACGACCGGTATCGGCGACTCTCGACGACTGACGCGCGACTGTACTCGACGCGACGCGACGCAGGTGGTTGATCGGTTCATCCCGAGCAGAAGCGCGCTGGACTTGGACGTGGCGCAGTACAACTTGTCCCAGGAGGGTCGGGACGGCGAGGGGGAGACGTCGACGACGGAGTTGAAGTCTCCGGCGAAGGAAGCCTATAAGAAGAGTCTCGCGGATAACTTCCACGTCACGGAGAATGGGAGCGACGCCGCGAAGATTCTCGCGTTCAAGTCAAAGGCGCCGGCGCCGCCGAGTGGGATGGAGAACTCGGCGCGCGGTGTCTACACGAGCAACTCGGCGGGCGTCAAGGCGAAGAAGACGTTTCGTCAAATTCCCTCGGCGCCCGAGCGCATCTTGGACGCGCCAGAGTTGGTCGATGACTATTATTTGAACCTGCTCGACTGGGGGGCGTCGAACCAAGTGGCGGTGGCGTTGGGATGCACCGTGTACACGTGGAACGCGGATACCGGGGCGATCAATCAGTTGTGCCAGACGAACCCGGCGGATGAAGACGATTACATCACCTCCGTCAGCTGGGGCGCGGATGGACGACACGTCGCCGTCGGTACGAATAGCGCGGAGGTTCAAATTTGGGACGCGTCTCAGTGCAAGAAGGTGCGTACGTTGCGTGGTCACGCCGCGCGGGTGGGTGCGATCTCGTGGAACGGTTCGCAGCTTGCGACTGGAAGCCGTGATAACAGCATCATGGTGCACGACGTCCGCATTCGCGAGCACTGCACCTCGACGCTCCAGGTTCACCAGCAAGAGGTGTGCGGGTTAAAGTGGAGTCCGAGTGGCAACCAGCTCGCGTCTGGCGGTAACGACAACTTGTTGCACATCTTTGACGCGAGCTCCATCGGCAACCAACAAGCGTTGCACAGATTAGATGCGCATCAAGCCGCCGTCAAGGCTCTCGCGTGGTGTCCGTTCCAGTCCAACTTGCTCGCGTCGGGCGGCGGTACCGCCGACCGTTGCATCAAGTTTTGGAACACCAACACGGGCGCGATGCTCAACTCTGTGGACACGCACTCGCAAGTGTGCGCGTTGCAGTGGAACACGCACGAACGGGAGCTTTTGTCGTCGCACGGGTACAGCCAAAACCAATTGTGTTTGTGGAAGTATCCCACGATGACGAAGATGGCTGAGATGACTGGTCACCAAGCGCGAGTCCTTCACATGGCGCAGTCTCCGGATGGGACCACGGTGGTGTCCGCGGCGGCGGACGAGACTTTGCGTTTCTGGAGGTGCTTCGATAACGCTGCGGAGAAGACCAAAAAGGTGCGTGATTCCAACGATTCATCCGTTCTTCGCAGGTTCAACTTCCGCTAAACGCGGCTGCACGCTATGGATTAGTTTCCCTGATTTCCCTCAAACTCCGATACCACCGAAGGACTCCGCGCATGCAGATGCCCCCCCCCAAATGTTTCATCACTGTATTAGTCGTTGATGACTGACCCCCTGACCATGCACGCACTCGTGTTTTTTGTTTGTTTTCGTTGCTGCGTTTTTGAGGCGAGGATATGGCGTCGCGTTCGCGCGCGGTACTCATCACTACCGCGGCGAGCGCGAACCGGGTCCGACCCGAGAAAGCGGGTCACAAGAAGAGAAAAGACGTTTGGTTTCATCGGTTTCAAGGGTGTTTTTATCAACACCACCACGTCGGAAAGATGTCGTCGCCTCGCTTCGTCCCTTCGCGGCTCGCTCGTTAGTCTTCGTCGTCCCGGAATACACATTTTCATTTAAAAAGCGGTGAGCTGTCTCCGATCACGTCACAGCGACGCGCGCGTCTCTCCGGCCGCGTCGCACCCGCGCGCGCCATGATCGTCGGCGCGAGTAACTTCCGTACGTGATGTGTCGTCGCTCGTCGCGCCCGAGGACGACCGCGCGCGCGTCCGCGTCCGATCGCGTCGGTGCCGAATTTGAAAGTCAGCGAACGGTGACGATGAGAATGACGACGACTGACGACCCTGCGCGTGCGCAACCTTTCGCTTGCGAATAGATTACGCGTACGCGTCGATTCGAGACGAAGGCGCGAATTGTCCGGTGCTCATCTACGTTTCCACGGCGGATGTGGACTCGTTGTGCGCGTTTCGAGTGCTCAAGCTCATGCTTCGGAGCGATAACGTCGCGTACTCGGTGTTCCCGGTGAGTGGGTACGGTGAATTGCAGCGATTAGGCGGGGAGATCCCGGACGACGGTCAGCAACGCGCCATCGTGCTCATCAATTGCGGAGGGACGGAGGATGTGAAGTCGGTGTTGGGGCTGCGCGAGGGCGCGAGGGCGTACGTGTTTGATTCGCACAGACCGTTGGATTTGGAGAATGTGAACCCGGGGAATCAGGACGTGTTAGTTATGAGAGACGACAAGGAGGGCGAGGAGACGTTTCCGGAGCCAGATTCGGAGGAGAGCGATAGCGATGACGACGATGACGACGATGACGAGGAAGCGGGGGGCATGTCTCCCAGGACTCGGCGGTTGAAGAGAGCGGAGAGGCAGCGCGAACGCGCCGCGTATTACGCTCGCGGTTCATTCTACGGACGGTCGACTGGCATGATAATGTATGACATAGCGTATAAGATGAACAAGGATAGACTGGAGAATTATTTACCGCTTTGGCTGGGTGTGGTGTCGATGACGGATCAATACTTGCATCAACGTTCGTCGCACGAGACGTACACCTCGTGCGTCATGGAGTTAGCCTCTCGTGTGAGCGCCATGGCGAACGCGGACGCGCCGGGTACGCGGTCTTTAGAAGATGGTACCATCGTGAAGGCGTTCGACGATCGACGTTTGCAGTACAACGAAGAGTTTCGGTTCATGTTGTTGCGTCACTGGACGCTGTATGAATCGATGCTTCATAGCAATTACGTAGCCACTGCATTGCAGACGTGGACCGAGCGAGGACGAGCGAACCTCAATTCGTTGTTTGCCCACGTCGGTATTCCGCTCAACGTTGCGAAACAGAAGTACTCACACATGTCGCCGGCGCAAATGAAGCAGTTCGAGGAACGTCTGGCGGAATACGGCGCCTCACACGGATTGGAGAACTCCAAGTTTTGGTCGTTTCAGTACAGTCACGGCTACGCGCTTCGAGTGTGCGCCGCGGACGTCGTGTACGGAGCGACTGCTTTGCTCGAGGGATTGCTAGACAGAGAAGAGGATAAGACGCCGGCGGACAACTTCTGGCGAGCGTCGCAGTCATTATCTTTAGGGAACTGGGACGAGATGGAAGCTGGTATTTCGCACGCCATTCGTTTACAGCAAGCTATCATGCGTCAAGGAGGCGTCGCGCTGGCGTCTTCTGCGCACGTTCGCACGACCGGGAGTTTGCGGTGCTTTTCGCTTCTCGATCACGGTTCACCCGCCGATGTGAAGCTGTTCATTCACCCACTGTCATTATTAAAGCTCGCGTTATTCATTCAAGACGGACTTCGTGTGACCAAAAAGAGGTTACGCCCGCTCGTCGTCATCGGGCCGTCTGCGGACGATGACTCCCTCGCTTTGATCGTAGGCGTCACCGCCAAGCCGAACAGCGACGACGCCGTGGGAGGTAACTTCTTCACTCACTCATTCAAAATGGCGGCCGAGCGTATTCACGCCCGTTTTAGACACGACTCGTTCGAGGCGTCCGTCATTCAAGTCGCTCAGCGAGACTTGGGACAGTTTATCGAGGCTTTATCCGATATCGACGCCGAGCGCCTCGCGCGCATTCGAATGGCTAGCGCCGACTAAATCTTGTTACACAGTGTGCTAATTTCCTAATCTTTACATGACAACCATGCGAGCATGAGTTTTAAATCTGTCAGCATGAGTTTGAGCGCATATGTCCAATTTTCATCTCGATTGAATGTGAACGACATCTTCTTTCCATCCACCTTGTCGCTCGAAATCACGAATGGGAGTTCAAACGGTGGATTCACGCCTTGTCGCACATCCCTGGCGCGCATGAACTCGCTAAGTTCGTGCATACACGTGAGAAATCCTAAAACCGCTTTGTCGTACTTGTGGGATGATATGATTGAAACCGGACCGAAAAGCTCGTACGCGTTGCCTCTCGCGTCGTACACCTTCGGGAAGCTCCCCATCGGCTTGAGGGTGTACTGCGTGAAGGTAAACTTGCATATTCGCGCCATTGACTGCAGAAGCAAACACGCCAAACCGAACGCGGCGTTGATCTCATCCCACTCCACGACAACGTTCGGTAAACGACCGAGACGAAAGCCGTTGATGGTGCCGAAAGCGCCATCCGTCCAGATGTGAAACGCGTCGTTGAACACGTTGGTCTTCTCGAGCCGTTCCATGTGCATCTGAGCTTGCTCGGTTCTGGCCACTATTGCGTCTCGTCTTTCCATGTGTGCGTTCAAATTCTTCTTAAACGCGTGGAATTCGCGCCAGTACGTGTCCTCGGCTTCATCCAACGCCGCCGCCTTCTTCGCGAGCTTGTTCCTCGCCAAACGCGTCGCCGCGAGCTCGCTCTCCAACGCGCGCAACGTCTCTTCAGCCTCGCGCTCCGATTTTTCGACGTTTTGCATCGCGAGAGAGATGGTCTCGCCCCCCTCACTCGTCGTGCCGTCTCCTCTGGCGTCGTATTCGTCGTCCTCCGCGCTTTGCAAACGTTCGAGCGCCTCCTCGTACGCGGCGCACTCCGCCTCCGCCTCCGCCGTTCGTCGCTCCACCTCCGCCACGATCGCCGCTGAACACTCCGCGCACAGCGGATGATCAGTGTCGCTCAGATCGCTCGCGATGTCGAACACTCGAGCCATGACGTTGGCGTCCAACCCTTCGCCGCCCGCGCGTTCGTTCGGGAGCACGACGAACGAGTCCGCCATCGGCGTCGGTCCTTTCCCAGGTGCCGTCAATGATCGCGCGGTCGACGCGGTGCCGGGTGACGAAGACATCTGATCTCTAGAATCGCCGCCGCGATGCGCGCGTAGGGCGAGTTCCGGCGCCAAGACGACGAAAGATTCCTCCAACGACGCATTCGGAGGTAGTTTGGGCACGTTGACAAACTCCAACGTCCGCGAGCACGCGGAACATCGAAACTCACACCGCTGCGGCGGTGCAGGTGGTGAATGCGACGGTTCTCGCTCGACGGCGAGCGGGGACGACGCCCGCACCGGGCGGGCCGGTGATACTTGGCCCAATGAGCTCGACATCAAGTGAGGCGCCTAGGAGCTTCTCGGCGCAGTTTGTGTTGAGACCAACTTCGATTAAAATTGTGCTAAGTAGTTAAGCTAAGAGTCATCGGAGGCGTCTTCACCTTCTTGGCTCTCTTCCGACGCGCTTTCACCCGAAGCGAACGCCGCGTCGATGTCAAAGCGATCGTAGACGGTTTTGAGCTCGGGCCTTTCCACGCCGTCGAGAGCCGACTTGAGCATGGTTTTCAGTTCATCACGGGAAGGTTCGCCGGTATAGTTTGCGTCGTCGTACAGTTCTTGCACCCACCGTGCGATGTTCGATAGGCACGCTTCCTCGACGTTCTCGTTGTACTTCTCAAAACCACCGACGGCGTCGCGGCGTCTGTACTCGTGTTGAAAATCCGGAACGTCGTTGAAGGCCCGCGTCGCGCCCTCGACATCACCATTCAACAGATGCATCTTAGCGAGGGTCATGTAATAGAATGGCATCGTCGGCTTCGGGTGAAACTCAATGGAATCGATGTCGTATCTCGACTCTTTGCCCTGGTACGTGCCGGCGTCAATCTCCGAGTTGATGCGCTCCATCCGTTGCTTTCTGCGTTCGATCGCTCGTTCGATGCTCTTCAAATACTGTTCGTTCGCCCAGGCGGCGTGTTCCTTGTTACCAGCCTTGATGGCGTAGTTGAAGAACTTGTAGTACGTCTTGCTCGGAATGATGGCGCCGCTCGCCGTGAACGTCTCCTCGTACTCGCGCGCGAGATCAAACATGCCCTTATCGAGGCAGGCTCCGATCATGGTCGCCGTTGCGAAATACGTCGCCCCGAATTTATCTCGCACGGCGTCGTACACGCGATACACATATTCGAACGGTCCGTTGTACGTTGCGAAAAACGCTTGCTTTGCGACCAAATTTTCCTTTTGAATCCCAAGAGTAGGGAGATTTTCAATCGACCAAGCCACGCCCTCGTAATCCTTGAGTTCGTGCATTTGGTAAAACAAATCCAATATAACCTTACTACTCCAAAACACCTGCGTCTCGTCCGTATTATGCTTGGCCGAGCGAATGCGGTGCATCTTCGCCATGAAATCGAGCACCGCACGGACCTCTTCGATGGACGTCACTTTGGCGACGATCGATCTAAGCTGTCTCGAGCCGGGCGGGTAGTCTCCCTCCGCGACGCGATTGGTGACGAGTTCGATCCCTTCTGTGACGCTCGCGGCGCACGCTACGGCTACTTCCGGTTCGTTTCTCACGAACGCGCGGAGGTGTTCGGGCACCTCCGGCGGCACGATAAACTTCACCGGCGGCGGTGTCTTTTCGCTCGCACCATCGGCGCCAACCGCGCTAGACGCGTCCTCTCCGCTCTCTTCCGCCTCGGTCTGACTCGCGAATCCACGCGCGCACCCCGCCGAGACGCGTCCCGCGCGACGGATTCGATTCCTCGCCGCGCCTCCGATCGCCCCACAGACGCCCTTCGCGCCCGCGATCGCCATCGCCCCCTCGCGCGCGACGCAGACACCACCGAACTCTCGCGCGCCCCCGACACCGCTCGCGCTCGCGTCCCCTCGCGCGCCGTCCACCCCCGACACCGGCGACGCCACTAACCCTCGCGCGCGCGCCGGCGCATCCAACTCACCGACGTTCGCGCGCACCGACCGCTCGCGCGCCGCCGTGAGCGCGCGTTCGAGTCGACGCGCGACGTCTCTCACCGCTCGACGCATCGCGACCGGATCGTTCGCGCGCGCGTCAGTGTCGCGTCGCCGTCGCGCCGTCGGTCGCGCGTCGGTCGTCACCACCCGTAACTTTACCGAAAGTTCGCCTATCTACGAATCTCCCGAAAAAGTCCCATATTGTAGTCTCGCCAGGGTGAGCTTCGCTGGCGCGGAGGACAGTCTTCAAAACTGTTGGGGAGTAAAGGCCCAGTGGTTCGATTCCACCTCACTGGCGATGTGTTCTATGGACCGTATATCCGATCATTTCTTTTATGGTATGTCCGTTTTTATCTTTTTTCACAGTCTACGCGCGTGTTGTTCTATGACGTGTGGGACGACCCATCCATCCACCCACATCCACCCACCCATCCAGCCGTCCCGATCACGCGAGCGCGTCGCGCAACGCGCGCTCGATCGCCGCGTACACCGGCAACGCCCGCCTCACCAAAAACGGTTCCACCACCCGCGCCGCGTACCGCTCGTACACCCCCGTCGCCACGCTCACGACGTACGCCCCATACAAGAATCCAAACACCGTCATCGCGCTCACGAGAAATCCCGCGATCGGGTGCGCGTCGAACCATCGATCGATCTTGGTCGAGTAATACGCCACCGGATCGCGCTCGCGCGTGAACGCGCGCGATTTTTTCCCCTTGGCGCTCGGTCGTCGCCGTCTCGGCGCCGTCGTCGTCGCCGGTCGCATGACGCGCGCGCGAATGTGGTGTGACGACGAGTCGGACTCGTCGTTTCGAGTCCCCTCTCGGTCGCACGGTGGGGGAACGACCGCGTCGACGAATGCGCGACGACACACGGCGACGCGCGTCGCGCGATCGATCGATCGCGGTGACCGACCGCGCGCGGAAAGGGGCGCGCGAGGTGCGACGCGAGACGCGAGACGCGCGCGCGGGCGAGGGACTCGACGACGGTGGAGGGGCGCGCGAGGTGCGGTGACGGGACGCGAACCAACGAACGCGCGAAAGCGCGCGCGATGATGCGCGCGACGACGCGTTCGCCGACGCCGATGGGTGCTTTGAAGGGTGAGGGGACGTCGAGGATGGAGGACGCGATGTGGGCGGCGGTATCGGTGGTGACGCCGGCGCGGTGCGAGCGCGCGAGGGAGGAGACGCGGGGGGGCGACGACGGAGACGCGGGCGAGGCGCGCCGCGCGCGCGGGGCGAGCGCGGGGAAGAGCGCGCTGAGACGCGCGGGGGAGCGACGTCGGGCGATTTTGAGCGAGCCGTGTGCGGTGCCGGTGGTGCGTTTCGGCGCGGTAGACGTCGGGAAATCGAGCGCGGAGACGTTGGAGATTGTGAACGATACGGCGTTGACGCGAGAGGTGACGTTTCGGGAGAGCGACGTCTTCGCGCGCGACGGATTCGTGGTCGATAGGCAGACGGTGACGGTGCAACCGGGGACGACGGAGTGCGTGGAGATTACGTGGACGCCGCAAAAGGTATTGGCGGCGACGTATTGCGGACAGCTCGCGTTTACGGTCGTCGCGGAGGCTCCGGTGCCGATGCCCGAGGTGGAGATGAAGGCGCGCATTCGCGGCGTGGCCAAGGGTGAGGTGTTGCGCGCGATCACGAACGAGGAGAGCCACACCGCGAGCACCACGAAGCGACCGCGCGACGTGCGATTGGCGACTCGACGCACGCTCGTGGCGTCACCGAAAAAGCTCGGATTCGAGGACAAGGCGGCGTTGGAGAGGATTCGCGTCAAGCAGCGACGTCTCGAGGAGGAGTCGACCGACTTGTCTCTCGCGCCCGTCGCTCGGGCGTTACAGTTGCACCGCGGGGAAGAAGAGACGAAAGAGGACGCGTCGAACGGCGCGACCGTGTCTGACGAGTTTCAGGCCGATATTTGGTTGCGACAGCAAGAGCTCGCCTTTATCGCCTGGTTGAACCACACCATCGTCGTCGACGACGCGGGAACGATGGGCGATGATTCTCCGACTGAAAATCGCGGTGGGAACGCATCGGCGAGAGAAGTCAGGCAAATCGTCCGTAACAAGCTTACGTCGCTGTACAGCTACGATGATGAGCTCGGACGCGTTTTCAAGAAGACGTACAGGCACGTTGATAACGCGCGGTTCCGGTTGAACACCGGTCAGACGTTCATGGATAACGTCGCCTTGAAGGAAGATTTCACGAGAGCGTTGTCCTCGTACTCGCCTTTCTGGCTCCAACTCGGCGTGGACGTCGTCGTCGGTGGCGGTGTGACGTGGAAACGCTCGAACGACTTGGGCGACATTCAGCGTGAATGCATCGCAAAGTTGTGTCGAGACAGGGATTTGGAGATTGAATTCGGTACCGGTCACACGCCGGGAGCTCCGCCGTTTGCACACGGGTACGAAGAAGCTCTCAGTAGAAACATCCTCAAGCGCGTGTTACTTTTGGTATTTATTTTGGATCGCGCTGCCATGAGCGGAGTGCCGCCGAATACTCCTTTACTCATGCGTCCGCGCGCGGCGCTTAAGCGAAGCGAGGACATCCTGCGCGCGGCGCTCCAGGGGTCCATGTATGGCGAAGGCGACATCGTCCGTAATCTGAGTCAGTGTTCGTACAAGCTGCATTACCGACAAAATCCGATTCGCGAGTACGATTTTCAATGCACAAACTTGGCGGTTGATCTTCGCGACGGCGTGCGCCTGTGTCGTCTCATGGAGGTGTTGAATGCGGACGTTCTTTTCATGAGTTACGACGAAAAGAACAAAGAGTGGAAACGAAGTTTATTGAGTGAAGTGCACTTTCCGTGCGCGTCGCGCAGTCACAGAATACAAAACGTCGAGGTGGCGCTTCGCGCGATCAAAGACCAACAGGTTGGATTGCCGGGGACGTGGAGTCAAATCAAGGCGGAGGATATCGTCGACGGTCATCTCGAACACACGATGGGCTTGCTGTGGGCGTTGATGATGCACTACTCTGCGCCGGGTTTACTGTTGCCGAAGTCTCTAGACGCGGAAATCACGCGCTTGGGTGGTAAAGTCCCCGACGTGAAGCGCATCGAGCGATTGTCCGCGGCGAGACGAGGCGATTCAGTCGTCGAAGCGCCGCAGTGTGCCATGGAGGCGCGGCTGTTCGCCTGGGCACGCGCGGCGTGTGCGACTCAACGTGTCGAACTCAACAATCTCGGCAGTGCTTTTACCGATGGTCGCGCGTTGTGCGCTCTCATTCGCGCGTACGCGCCGATGATGATTCAGAAACGTCGCATCGGTAACGCACCGTTGAAACTTGGAGATGCGAACATCGACGTGGCGAGACAAGCTCGAAACGTCGCGCGAGACAATTTTGCCGCGGTGTCCAAGGCACTTCAAGCGCTTGGTGGTGTGCCGAGTCCAACTTTTGACATCCGACACTCGCACACGGCGGATTGTGAGTCACCCGATCCCCGAGCGGTGAGTGGGTATTTACTCTTCTTGAGCGCTCGACTGTTGCTCCTTCGACAACAAGAGGTCGCGTGCATCAGAATACAGCGATGGTGGCGTTGGAAACGTCCGAATCGTCCCAAGTTTGCCGAGGTTGTGCGAAAATGGGAACGGGCGGTGACTTTCATCGCGTCCCACGTGCGCCGAACGCAAGCCGTCAAGGCGGTGGAGGCGAGAAAGAAAGCCATCGTGACGGTGCAATCGTTCCGCAGAGCGTGCGTGGCGAGACGTCACTTCTTAAAGGTTCGGGGAGCGGCGGTGAAGATTCAGGCGCAGCATCGAATGCGAACGGCTCGCCTCGCATTCAAAGATGCACAGTGGGCGGTGAAGAAATTGCAAAAGATGCGACGCGGCTGCGTGGTGAGGAAACAGTTCCTGTTACAAAGGAGCGCCGCGTGCAAAGTCCAGGCCATTCGTAGAATGGTGTGCGCTCGACGCGACTTTCTCAACAAGATCCCTGCGGCAATGGTCATCCAATCGCACTGGCGAGGCTTTGTCGCTCGCGTCAAGGCCAAGCGTATTCGAGAGGCTCGGATGCAAATCATCCATGATGCAGCGACAAAGCTTCAAGCGGCTGTGCGCAAGTGCATCGTTCGTAAGCAGTTCATGCGCCTGCGTTGGGCCGTTGTTTTATCGCAAGCACGTCTGAGAATGTCTCAAGCGCGCAAGAAGTTCTTGGCGAAGAGGTCGGCGAGCGTCACCATTCAGCGCCATGTGCGAGGCTTCCTCGACTACAACGCGTACCAGCGCCGTTCGGAAATGATTAAACGAGAGAAGCAAAATAAAGCGGCGACTACCATCCAGAGAGTTTGGCGCGGTCACCGCGTTCGGGATGAGATTCGATTCGAAGCACACTTTGTCACGGTCATTCAAGCCTACGTGAGAGGCTGGCTCGCTCGAAGACGATACGCCGAGGCAGTCGTCGCGAAGAATGCGAAACTCAAAGCCGACAAGGACAAGCTAGAAATGCGAGCGAAGCTCGTTCGTGACCGACGCGAACGTAAAGCTGCGACGGTGATGCAAAAATATTTGCGAGGTTTTCTCGCGCGGAAGTCGACGGCGAAAAAGTTGCGTCAAGCGAAGCGCAAGGCTGAGAAGGCGGCTGAGAAAGCGCGACAGAAGGATGCAGACTTGCGCGCTAAAAAGCAAATACGACTCAAGGCTGCGAGGTTGTATAACGCCGCGGAGACTATTCAAAGTTGCGTTCGCGGCTTCTTGGCGCGTAAAAAGTTCAACCGCATGCGCCACGGAGCCTTGGTCATTCAAAAGAACTTCCGCGGGTTCATAGCGAGAAAGTCCTACGATGACACGATGGCTAAAGCCGTTTCGATTCAAGCGCACGTGCGCGGCATGGTGACTCGAAACCGCTCTATTCCCAAGTTGGAGTGGCATCGTAAGAGACTCGCGCGCGCCGAGAATACGCGGAAGACGCACACTCGCGCACACCAAGCGGCGATGATGATCAGTCGCCCACACAAGAAAGATGACTGCATGCGTGGGTGCATGTATTTCATCGATCAGTGGAGTGCTTCGAAGGAGTGCCGAGACACCGTCACCGAGGCGAGCATTTTGCACGCGTTGATGCGAAACATTCGTGTATGCGGCCGAGCGGCGTCTCAGGTGCAATTACTCACCGTCGCCTACAGTCTCCTCGAGGTTATCGCGCGAGATAGGCAGTACGCACACACGTTGGCAGATTCTCCCGATAGCATGATGGTCATTCTCGAACACTTGCAAATGTTCCGAGACCGCCCCGCTCTCTTGGAATCCGCCGTCAACGTGATGGTGGCGCTGAGTAACAACGCGACGACGAAGAAGTTCTTGGCGAGCGAAAAGTGTGCGCAACGCCTGGAACAGATGATGGGGATTATCCGTTGTGATCGCGTCGTGCACAGACGCAGCGCCATGTCGTATGCGCAGCAAGGCTGTGCAAAAGAGGAACAAGACGCTCGAGAGGCGTTGACGATTAACGAACAGGCGTTGCTTTGTTTGAAAAAGTTGAACGCATTGGTCGGTTCCACCAGTCACTAGATGGAGTGTTGTAATACAATCAAGTTTTAAAGCACTCGATTCACCCTCTGATGCGCATGTTGAACGGAATACGCAGGTAGACGCGCACGAAATCCAACAGACACAACACCGCCATGCCGCTTCCCATCGCTTCCCAAAACACCTGCGACATCGGCGTCGACTTCTCTTCGTCCACGCGCAAAAACATGGGGAACGACACCAAGAAGTAAATCCCATAAAACGCCGATCCGAGCGTGTACGCCATGTGCCGATCCTCGAACGAATAGTACGGAAATCCACAAATTGTCAAACTCTCCATGAACGCCGTTGTGTACGCCGCCGCGCCCACCGCCGCGCACTCGAACGCAAATCTCCACACGTCGTTCACGTAGCCGGTTCGAATTCGTCGCAGCATCGCGTTCGACAACACGTGGTAAAACATGAAATACGCGTGCGTCATCAGATACATCGAAATCGGCACGTCGTTTAATCGGTGCGCGTCAAACGTGTACTCCGCCTTGAGCACGCCGTAAAAGTAATGCGTGTACCAATAATTGCCGATGAAGCTAAAAATCGCGATCCACACGTTCGCCTTGACGATGTATCGCTCACTGATCGGTTTCTTCGCGTCCGCGTCGCACGGATAGAGCAACGGATACAGTATCGCCGGCGCCGCGCACGCGCCGCAATACGCCAGGTATCCCCACCGCCCGAACGATTCGTACGCCGACGTCGCGATCACCACGCCCACGCTCGCGATCCAACACGCCGAGTACTTGAGACAAAACAGTTCGCCGTGTCGCTTCCCGGGATTGGTCTTGGCGCACGCCAACCACCGCGCCGGGGATGACGACGAGGACGTCCCGCGCGCGCGTCTCGTCTTCGTCGTCGTCGTCGCGGGCGTGAGCGACGCGTACGCGAGGGCGAGCGCGGAAAAGATGGCGGTGAAAATCACCGCCATGTCCGTCCACACGTCGCGCGTCGTCGTCGTCGTCATGTCTGACGCGCCCGTCGGAGTGTCGTGCGTCACTCTCGCGCGCGGCGGCCGAGACGATTTCACAATGAGCGGGAAAGCGCTCGCGAGCGACAGCGAGGACGACGACGTGCCGACGAACGCGTCTCCGGCGGTCAAGCGCGAGACCGATGACGCGGGCGACGCGAAACCCGCGGCGAAAAAGGTGCGCACGACGCGCGTGGGTGCGACAAAAGTCGTGACTGACGATGGACATCTTTCAAACGCGACACAGGTGAAGAAGATGAGCGGCGCCGAGGGTAAGAAACCGGCCAAAGACGACGAGGACGATGACGACGATGACGGTGACAGCGACGCCGACAGCGTGGACAGCGAGTGCGTGGACGATCTGTCCGGGGACGAGGTTGACGTGTCCAACATCATAGAGGGCGGCAGACGCGCGAGGCGCGGGCGACCGACGACGTTCGATTACGCCAAGGCTGGACCGGCGTTCGGAAGCGATAGCGACGACGAATGAGTCAGTCGACCGTCGTTTCGTTCGTTCGCGTCGCGCGAGTGAATTTTGTGTTGTAATGACGACCGACCGATGCGCGCGCGCGACACACTTCGACTCGCGCGCTCATGTCCCGACGCGACGCGGTGTCCCTGTTTCGACGAATAGTGCGCGCGGGGAGGACGTTCGGGGGAGATAAAGACGCCATCGCCGCCTTGGACGAGGCGCGCGCGGCGTTTCGAGCGCGCGACGCGGGTCTGGACGTCGCGAAAGCGCTCGCGGATGGTGAAAAGAGACTCGAGCTCGCGCTTCACTACGGCATCGTCGCCGAGCGATTGGAGCACTCGAGACTCGCGGGAGGCGGGAATAAAGACGTCGAACCTCCGGAGGGTGCGGGTGCGCGGTCGGCCGCGCTCCGGGCGACGATGGCGAGCCAGTTTCCCACCAATCCCGCGGCGGCGGCGGCGAGAGCCAAGGCGCGAGCGAGACGCGCGGCGGTGGCGAAAGTGGAACGCGAGAGCGAGCGCGTCGAGTAATGCATTGTAACAACATAGCGTATAGCATCTTGTAGCGATCTGAAGACTGGATACACATAGAATTACATAATACAAATGGTGTGCGCTCGACGCCACGTGGAGCACAGCCTAAACTACCATAAACTCTCGACGCCGTAATTTCGAAGCTCCTTGTACGCGGGAACCGTGTACAAAAACTGAAGCACGGGGCGAACGGTGTTCGTCGTGTTGTTCGCCATCCCTCGGTGGAGTAGACGATAATCGTACAAAACGCTCTGACCAGCTTCGAGAACACCGTCGAACGACAGACGCAGCGTCGCCACCGCCTCGCCGAAACCGATGAGTTGACTCGTCTTGTGAGATCGCATGAAGAATTGCGTGAACCCTGTGGCCGCGTTCAAATCGATCAACGGCATGAAGACGCACACGCCGTACGGGGGCGCGTGTCCAAGCCCAGTTCTCGGATCGCACTCGGCGTCCAAGTGTCGACCATCGGCGTGCCACTCTTGATTTTTCGCACCCGGTTTCGAATACACCACACTCACGTTGACGTTCCACGAATCGGACATCAGATCTCGCACGAAAGGAAGCCACGGCGCGTCCGTCTTCGCGAGCGCACGAAGCGAGGCCCACTCCTCGCGCTCTAAATCCACCAACGCGTCGAACCTCTCGCCGCCGCGCGAACCGATTTCCTTAAACGCGAATCGATCGCTCCCGTACGAAATTTCCGTGTGCGCCTCGGCGAATCGGCGCTCAATCTTCGAAATATACGCGTCCACCGCGCCACGTATCGCCGACACGCGCTCGCCGTCGACGCGCGTTAAACACGTCGCGACGCCCTCTTCGTCGAACTGTCTCGCCGCGTCCGCCGTCGATGAACAATCCAAATCCCGCGCCGTCGTCACCTCAAACGATCCCAGCGGCACGTACCCCGGCGCCGTCATCTCAATATCAACGTCCTCCACCTCAAACGCGCCCTCGAACTCGCGCGCGACCGCCTCCAATCCACTCCTCAACCGTCTCGCCAGCCTCGCCTCTTCGCTCGAGCACGCGCGACACCGCCACGCCACGCACGCGTCCATCGTCATCGCTCCCGACGCCTCGTCCGCGACGCACGATTCCACGTGCGTCACGGACATCGCCCGCGCCCGCGTCCATGTCATCGCTTTCACGCGCGCGCGCACGGTGGCCGCGAGTCTCTCGACGCCGTTCGCATCTTTTTCCACCGAATGCACGCGAAGCGTCACGCGCACCACGTGCGTCGCGAGCGCGCGCTCGTCGTCGTACAGAGCGGCATCCGCGCGTTCCTCGTCGTCTGCCTCCTCGTCGTCGTCCGCGCGCGCGTCGAGCGCCATGACGCGAGGCGGAAGAGGAGACTCTGGTCGGCGGCGTCCGAGACTAGCGCCGTCACAATCTCGCCCGCGCGTCGACGTCGAGACGACGAGCGCGCGGTCGCACGAGACGACGGCGAGGATGACGGATCAGGCGGTGCTTTTGCTTCGCAAACAGCTCAAGGGTGCGCGCGCGAGATGCGACGACGACGACGCGAACGTCCGTCCGTCGACGCGGTGGATCTGTTTGACGACGAGGCGTGCCGAGGATGCGCGCGCGCGACGAAGACGACGACGACGACCGCGACGATGAGAGACTGACGACGATTTATGTGCCTCGTTCGTTTCCCTTTCGCGACGCAGAGCTGTCGAGGAACCCTATCGAAGGATTCTCCGCGGGTCTCGTGGACGACTGCAACGTCTTCGAGTGGCAGGTCACGGTGATGGGACCTCCCGAGACGCTGTACGAGGGTGGTTTCTTCACGTGTAACATGTCGTTTCCGAAGGATTATCCGAACAAGCCGCCGAACGTGCGATTTATTAGCGAGATGTGGCATCCGAACGTGTACGCGGACGGACGCGTGTGCATATCGATTTTGCACAGCCCGGGGGACGATCCGCACGGGTACGAGGACGCGAGCGAGCGATGGAGTCCCGTGCAGACGGTGGAGACGATCATGCTGAGCATTATCTCGATGTTATCGGATCCGAACGACCAGAGCCCGGCGAACATCGACGCGGCGAAGGAATGGAGAGAAGATTACCCAGCCTTTAAAAAGCGTGTGGCCAAGTGCGTGCGAAAGTCGCAAGAGGAGTGAGACTCTGCAAAAAGTTCAACATGTGGAGTGATAAATTTGTTGTTGTGGGTTTTTACACCTACGACGACTCGACTCGAGGGACGACGAAGCATTCGAACACGCGCAACGCACGTTCGCATAGACAATTCATTTTCACGTAGCGCGCGAGGCGAGGCGATCCGATGGAGCGCATCGCGTCGCCGATAGATAGACGAGCGCGGCGGTTTGTATTAAGATATTATGATTTACGGTACAGCGAGACGGAGTGGTGGAAAAACTCGGCGTGGGATTAAAAAATGATTGGAGAAAGAGCTTAGATGGCGAGCTTCGCGAACGCTTCGGCGGCGGCGATGGCGTCTGGAACCGCGTCGACGTTCGGTCCTTGACCCTGCGCCACGCCGTTCTTGCCTCCGCCACCCTTACCGCCGAGAGGTTCGCACACCGCTGAGAGCCAGCCCTTGACGTCAATGCTCACCTCGGGAGGGACGCTCACGTAGATGAACTCCTTACCCTTTACGTTGGCCAGGAGCGTGCATGCGATGCCCTCCTTGAACGCGAACGTCGCCGCCTCTCTCAAAGCGTTCGCATCCGTACCGTCCGCTAGGGTGGAGACGAAATACTTGGCGCCGGCCGCCTTGGTCGCCGCCGTCTTCTCTTGCACGTCTACGATGGCTTGCGCCTTGGCCGCGGCGGCGGCTTCCTTCGCCGCCTCCACGACTCTCTTCACATGACTATTGACCGCTTCGCGAATCTCTTCGCGTTGGATCACGGGCAACACCGCCGTGTCGACCTCATTTTTAAGAGAACCCAACGCCTTGTCGAGCTCGTCGCCCGTCAAGGCGTCGCACTTCTTCACCGAGGCGAGCAAGTCGGCCGCGCGCTTCAACGCCTCAGCCGCTCCACCGCGCGTCGCCGCGGTGATGCGGCGAACACCCTTGGCGATACCAGCCTCTTCGAGCACGACGAACTGTTCGGCCGCGTCCGTGGAGACCAAGTGCGTCCCGCCGCAAAACTCGATCGAGTACTCCTTCCACTTTTCGTCGGACGGATTGGCGAGCAAGTCGTCGATGCTCGGACCGACGGAGACGACGCGAACCGGATCCGGGTACACCTCACCGAACACGGCGCGCAAGCCGTTGATGCTCATCGCCTTTTCGAGTGCGACTTCTCGCTTATCAACGGCGAGCTTGGCTTGAATCTGCGCGTTCACCACGCGTTCGATGTCGGCGATTTGCTTCGTCGTCAACCCCTTGTTATGCGAAAAGTCGAATCGCAACTTTTCGTCGTCAACTAAAGAACCCTTTTGGTCGATGCCATCGCCCACGCACTTTCGCAGCGCATAGTTGAGGACGTGCGTCATGGTGTGGTTGGGCATGATGTTTTCGCGACGGTCGTAATCGACGGCGCACTGCGCCGCGTCGCCAACGTTGACGACGCCGGAGACGTCGCCAGTGTGAAGCACGTAACCGGCGGCAACCTTGACGTCCTGGACGTTAAGCGCACCGTTCGGCGTCGAGACAACACCAAAGTCGCTCACTTGACCGCCAGACTCGGCGTAGAAGGTTGTGGCGTCGAGGACGAGACCGTACGGGCCCTCCGCCTCAGACGTCGACTTGACGAAACCGCTCGGCGACAAAATGGCGGCGACGGTAGTGTCGAGCGTCGGTCGACCGACGGCGTACTTTTGTTCATCTTTCGTCGTCGCGATCGAGTTGTTTTGCAACCACGCCGTGGCCTCGGCCTCGAACAAGAGCTGGACGCCACCAGACTTCTTACCGCCGGCGCGCGACTTTTCTTGCGCCTCGGCGAACGCCTCTTCGAATCCCTTATTGTCGAGGGTGAATCCAATCTCCTCAGCCATGATTTCGGTCAAATCGTTCGGGAAACCGAACGATTCCCACAACAAGAACGCCTCGGAGCCGGAGATGACGGATCTACCCTCCTTCTTGGCAACTTCGACGACCTTGTTGAATTGATCGATACCCTTTTGGAGCGTGCGGCTGAAGGAGGCTTCCTCGTCGGCGATGATCTCCGTGATATGCGCTTGCTTGGTTTTGAGTTCCGGGAAGACGTAACCGAGCTGCTTGACTACGATCGGAACGAGCTTGGAGAAGAAACCTTGCTTGGCGCCCAATTTTTCTCGGCCGAAGCGAACCGCGCGTCGGAGGACGCGACGCAACACATAGTTGCGGCCATCCGAGCCTGGAGCGGCGCCATCCGCGATGGCGATGGAAAGCGTACGGATGTGATCCGCGATGACGCGGTACGCCATGTCCTTCTCGCCGACGTCTTCCTTACCAAGGAGCCCGGTGTACGGCGCGGCACCGGTGATGCTTTGAATCTCCTTGAAGATGGGCATGAAGACGTCGGTGTCGTAGTTGCTCATCTTGTTTTGCAAAATTGATGTGAGACGCTCGAAACCCATACCGGTGTCGACGTGCTTGGCCGGAAGCTGCTTGAGAACGTTGCCCTCTTCGCGGTTGTATTGGATGAACACGACGTTCCAGATTTCCAAGCAGTTCGGATCGTCCATGTTGACGAGAGAAGACGCGTCGCGGCCGCCGATGCGATCGTAGTGAATCTCGGTGCACGGACCGCACGGACCGATGTCGCCCATTTCCCAGAAGTTGTCGGCGCATCCGAACGGCATGACGCGGTTCGCCGGGAGGTACTGGAGCCAAATGTCGCGCGCTTCGAGATCCGGTTCCAAACCTTGCGCTTCGTCACCACCAAAGTACGTCGCGTAGAGACGATCCTCCGGAAGCATGTACACCTTGGTGAGGAGGTCCCACGCCATCCCGATGGCTTTCTCCTTGAAGTAATCACCGAACGACCAGTTACCGAGCATCTCGAAGAAGGTGTGATGGTACGTATCCTTACCGACATCGTCCAAATCGTTGTGCTTACCACCGGCGCGGATGCACTTTTGCGTATTCGTCGCCTTGGTGAGCTTGGCGAGCGCCGTCTTCGGATCAGCCTTACCCAAGAAGATGGGCTTGTACTGGTTCATCCCCGCGTTGGCGAAGAGCAACGTCGGATCGTCGACAGGAACAGCCGGGGAAGACGGCCAACGAGTGTGATGGTGCTTCTCCGCGAAGTAGTCGACGAAGGTGTCGCGCACGCGCTTCGACGGCCACTCCTCGACGTACTTGACCGGTCGAGGCAAAGTCTTCGGTCCGCTCGGATCGTACATCACCGCGGTCTCGCACACCGGCATCGTGCCCACAGACTCGAGCCACTCTTGCGTCGCGTACACGGTCTCGATCCATCGCAAAAGCTTCGGGTACTTGGCTTCCCATTCGCTTCGCGCGACGAGGTAGCAATAGACGTTGCTCAAACCGCTAGCGCCGACGATGTCCGCGAGCGTCAGCGTGTTATCGACCAAGAACATCGCCTCGTTCGCGACGAGATACGCCTCAACGGCAGCCATGAAATCGGCCACCGTCTTCTTCGCCTCGCTCTCCTTCTTTTCATCGTACACGAGTCCTCTCGCCGCGCCGATGCCGACGATCGGATACAACCAGTGCGGCCCGCACACGTCCACGACGTTGAACGAATCCATCCATCCATCGATTCTCGCTCGAGTCCACGCGTCATTCGGGTAAATGCTCACCCCCGCGCTCCCCACGGTGGCCAAATACCTCGCGATCGCGTTACTCTCAAACGCCGCCGTCCCGCGCTTGACGTTTTCCAAACAGGGTACTTTTCCGAATGGATTCTTCTCCTTGAGATACGTCGCCGACTTGTTCGTCTCCCCCATCACGCACGTCGCCTGCGCGAGATCTTCATCCGGCACGCCCGCGAATCGCGCCGCCGCCGCGATTCGATGCGAACGCGTCGTCTCACCGTACAGGTTGTACGCCATGACGCGTCGAGAAAGATGCCGTCGATCCGACGAGTAATCCCACGCGCGCGACGCTCAACGGCGACGCTCGACGGCGCGATTCGACGCGCGAGCGACGAGAGTTGAAACGCCTTTGGTCTTTACGCGCGTTTTCACGACGCGTAGACGTCTCGCGACGTGGTGTGACGCGCGATTCGACGACATCACGGCGGATGGGTCGGCGGCGGGGATAAGCCCTGCGGAGGGCGAGCGGGCATGCCGAACGGAGACGCGCGAGGCGATCGTGCACGACGGGGAAGGATGCGGAATGGGAACGCGAGGGCAGTAGTTTAAATGAATACGTGTATAATTACCGTGTACGATGATGCGTGTACGATGATGCGGCGGTGAATCTCACGCGCCGAGGGCGAGGCGCGGGGAACGCGCCGAAGGACGCGCGCGTCACGCCTCGAGGTGATAATCCTTCGGAACCTTGACGTTCCAGCCGCGTTCGTCGGGAAGCTTGCCCTGTTGAATGCCGGTGAGCTCATCGTACATCATTTGGGAAGTCGGGCCGACTTCACCGTTGCTAAAGGTGGCTTTTTTACCTCGGAACGTGACCGAGCCAACCGGGGCGACGACGACGGCGGTGCCCGTGCAAAAGCACTCGTCGGCATCCATGACTTCTTCGATGGAGACTGGGCGTTCCTCGACGGTGAAACCGCGCGCGGCGGCGAGTTCGCAGATGGACTTGCGAGTGATGCCCGGAAGAATGGTGCCTTGAAGAGAAGGGGTGGAGATGTTCTTACCCTTGACGCAGAAAAAGTTGCACGAGCTCACCTCTTCGATGTACTTGTTCTCCTTGGCGTCCAAGTACATGACGTCGGAGAAACCTTGCTTCTTCGCTTCTAATTGCACCTTGAGCACCGGGGAGTAGTTACCGATGCACTTGGTGCTTCCGCTGCCACCAGGGGCGGCGCGGTGGTACGTCTCCTCGACCGTCAAGTCGATCGGCGTCAACTGCCCACCCTTGAAGTACGACGCCACCGGCGAGCAGTACACCAAAAAGGTGTAGCTCGGCGCCGGTCCCAATCCCAAAATAGCCCCGGTACCGATGAGCAACGGTCGCAAATACAGAGAACCCATGCCCACCGGCGGGACGTAATCCGCGTTCGCGCTCACCGTCTGCAACACAGCCTTTTGGAACAAATCCCTCGGCACCGCCGGCATGGACATGCGTCCCGCCCCTTCTTCGCATCTCGCCGCGTTTTCATCCGGTCTAAACACCAACAACTCATCCTCCACCGTTCGAAACGCCTTCATGCCCTCAAAAACACCTTGTCCGTAGTTCAACACCGCCGCCGCCGGGCTAAGACTCAGGTCTCCGTACGGCACGACGCCCTCAACCTTCCACTCGCCCCCGAGCTCGCACGTCGCCTTGAACATGTGCGACGTCGGCGTCAAACCGAACCCGATCGCGTTCCAATCGATCTCACTCGCCGGCGTCGCCTGCATCGCCGCCGCGCGCGCCCTCGCACCCTCGCGCCGCCGTCCGCGCACCGCGACGGACGCCGCGGACGCGCGCGCGCCGTCATCGCATCGCTTGAGCTGCGCGCGACGCATCGTCGCGACGCGCGCGGCGGACGCGGTGTGCGCGCACGGCTGCATCGCGTCGATCGATCGACGACGACGACGACGACGGAAGGGTGTCTGTCGCGCGTCCTCCGCGAGCGACGACCGCGCGCGACTGACTGGCGCGGCGTCCGTCGGCGGATCGACGCGGATAACCCGCCTCCGCGACACG
>Ga0181589_10000447_pt1 | contig 29619 bp, 28 predicted proteins | sample 071ome_25_FD_132444 | JGI IMG/M metagenome (GOLD analysis project Ga0181589, IMG submission 132444) | Coastal salt marsh microbial communities from the Groves Creek Marsh, Skidaway Island, Georgia - 071410BT metaG (megahit assembly) | ecosystem: Environmental > Aquatic > Marine > Intertidal...
TTGGATGGTCAACCAAACGGATCAATTCCCGGTAATAGTTATAAATGCCATCATCTGCCACACCCTTAAAATAAAATGGCGGCAAAATCATCGCCCCTAAACACCCCTTTTCGACAGCATGTCGCGTGAGATGGGCGGTATCAACCAAATTGGTCAGGCCAGTGCCGGGGATAAGTTGTAAAGGATTAATGCCATTAGCGATCATCATATCTAGCACGGCGATGCGCTCATCAATCCCAACAGATAACGCCTCGCCCGTGGTGCCAAATGGCGCCAAACCCGCACAGCCACCATCAGATAACAGCCATTTTGCATGGCTTAGAAAGAGATCTTCGGCAATCGTCAAATCGTCATTAAATGGCGTTAATGTGGGGGCAATTAACCCTTTAATCATGGTCTTTGTCCTAAACAATGTTTGATAAAATGGATGCCATACATGGCTACACCGGACGAGTCATATTAGCAAGAGCCAAACAGGTGAAAATCCAGATTTCAATGTATATATATTGTCAGGACTTTGCCAGCATCCCTTTAGATAAATAAGGGACTTGCAATATGGGAATAACATGCTAAAACCCCCACTGGAAAGCAATACGGCTTTCTGTAACCTCTTGCTGATAGTTTGACGCTTTGGATCACCATTAATTGGTTTTCTGGGGCTAGCCATCGGCTCACATTCCTGATGATCAGGGGTGGCATGATCCAGAAGGGGAATAACATGCGACTTTACGAATGCGTATTCATTATACGCCAAGATTTGTCCACCACGCAGGTTGACACCATCACCAATGAGCTTTGCGCCATTATTACTGACCACAAAGGTTCTGTGCATAAACAGGAATACTGGGGTCTGAAAACCATGGCTTATAAAATTAAGAAAAACCGCAAAGGGCATTATGTAATGCTTAATTTTGAGGCGGATGCCGCCACGGTTGCTGAATTTGATCGCCGCATTGGTCTGAATGAAGATGTTCTGCGTTCTCTTATCATCGCTATCGAAGCGGTTGATCCAGAGCCATCAATCATGATGCAGAGCAAAACTGAACGTTCAGGTTCAGATTCTGATGACGCCAGCGCGGCTTGAGCAAACCTTATAAAAGGACAAGATCATGACACAACTTGAAATTACCAGACCTTCTGTACGCCGCCAATCGTCGCGTCGCCGGAAATCCTGCCCGTTCTCACATCCCAATGCACCAAAAATTGACTATAAAGACGTCAAGCTGTTGCAACGATACACAACCGAACGCGGCAAAATTGTTCCTAGCCGGATCTCTGCCGTTTCGGCAAAGAAGCAACGAGAACTTACCACTGCCATTAAACGGGCTCGTCATTTGGCTCTGATGCCATTTGTAGTATCCTAAGGGAGGCGATGATGGAAATTATTCTCTTAGAACGCATTGTTAATCTTGGGCAAATGGGTGATCTGGTCACCGTTAAGCCTGGATACGCTCGTAATTATTTGTTGCCACAAGGCAAAGCTCTTCGTGCCACCAAGGAAAATCGGGAACGCTTTGATAATGATCGCTCACAGCTTGAGGCTGATAACCTTAACCGTAAAGGTGAAGCTGAAAAAGTCGCCGAAAAGATGAAAGACCTTTCCGTGTCCCTAATTCGGGCGGCAAGTGAAATGGGTCAGCTTTACGGTTCTGCTACAGCTCGTGATATCTCTGATGCGGTTAGTGAAAAAGGCTTCACGATCAACCGTAATCAAATTGATCTGAACACTGCGATTAAGACCCTTGGGCTTTTCCCTGTTCGCGTGGCTCTGCATCCAGAAGTATTTGTCGAAGTGACCGTCAATATCGCCCGTAGCGCGGATGAAGCTGCTGAGCAAATCAAGCTTGGCCGCGCCATTGTCAGTGACGTCGCTGAACGTGAACGGATGGAAGCAGCGGAAGCAGCCAAAGCAGCTGAACAAAGAATGGCTGAACTTGATGCTGAAGAGACTGAGAACACAACTGGTCTCGACGCCCCTGCCGCAAGCGAATCAGAAAACGCAGATCAGGCTGACGCTAGCGATGAGGAAACAGCATAGGCTTCTGTCTAAGGCATTGATACCGGATAACAATTTTCAGTTATCCCCAGTATTCACGATTTACACAACTTCAAAACAGGCATGATGATTTTCATGCCTGTTTTTTTAATGCTATAACAATTTCATGAGTGACGGTTACATCCAAACAGGACAATCAACAAACATAGCAGACCGCCCCCTGCCCCAGAATATTGAGGCAGAGCAAGATTTGCTTGGCGCTTTGCTTAGCGATAATGAGATTTTTGACCGCATCCCGGACAATCTGGATGAGGCTCATTTCTTCAACCCCCTTAATGGCCGTATATTTGCTGCTATTCGCAGGCTTCATTCCAAAGGCCAACTTGCCAATCCTGTGACCCTGAAAAGTTATTTTATTGGTGACCACGGTTTTGATGACATTGATATTGAGACTTATTTGCGAGAATTAATGGATAATGTCACCTCACTGTCTGAGGCTCCACATTATGCCAATGATATTTATCAGTGCTTCCTGCGCCGAAAATTGATTCTGATCGCGGATGAAACCATTAGCCGTTCCAAAACAGCTAATCTGGATATCAATGCGGAAACCTTAATCGAAGAAACCGAACAAGAACTGTTTCAATTGGCTGAAAACGATAAAGTGTCAACAGGTCTTCTTCCTTTGCATCATGCCCTGACCGAGGCCATCAAAAGAACCGAAGCCGCGCATAAAAATAGTGGCCATATCTCTGGCGTCAGCACAGGTTTAACCGGATTAAACAATTATCTTGGTGGATTACAGCCCTCAGATTTGATCATTCTTGCTGGTCGCCCAGGCATGGGGAAAACAGCCCTTGCCACCAATATTGCCTTTCATGCCGCCACTACCACACGCACCGATGAGAAACCTCAATATGTGGCTTTTTTCTCGCTTGAAATGTCGTCAGAACAATTGGCGAACCGGATCTTATCAAGCGAAACAGGGATTCCATCAGATGATTTGCGGTTAGGCCGAATTAACCCTGGGCAATTCAATGATATTATTCGCACTAGCAATGCGATTGAAAATGCCCCGTTTTATATTGATGACACCCCCGGCATTTCAGTGTCGCAATTGGCCTCACGCGCAAGGCGATTAAAACGCACCCATGGCTTAGGCTTGTTAGTGGTTGATTATCTTCAACTTTTGTCCGCACCATTAGGAACAAAAACCGAAAATCGCGTACAAGAAATTTCATCCATCAGCCGAACCCTTAAAAATATCGCTAAGGAACTTGATATCCCCGTTCTGGCCCTGTCACAGCTATCACGCGCCGTTGAACAGCGCGAAGACAAACGCCCTAACCTTTCTGATTTGCGGGAATCTGGATCAATTGAACAGGATGCTGATGTGGTGCTTTTTGTTTATCGTGAGGAATATTATCTCAGCAAAAGTGAACCTGAACAAAAACCAGAAGAATCCTTAGACACTTATCAGATACGTCATAATCGCTGGGTAGAAAAATCAGAAAAAGTTCAAGGCAAGGCTGAGGTTATTATTGCCAAACAGCGCCATGGCAGCACTGGCGTTGTGACGCCAAACTTTATTGGCAAGTTTACCAAATTTACAGATGCTGTTGCCGAAGATCATCTGCCTGAACGTTTTTAACTCGTTATGGCTGTGTTTGACCGCCTAATTGCTGAAATCAATCAGGGTGCTATCATCCGCAACTGGAAAAGGCTGGATGGGCTTTCAGACCATGCTCATACCGCCGCAGTGGTTAAAGCAGATGGGTATGGACATGGGGCAGAGGCGGTAACCGCCGCCCTTTATCAAGCAGGTTGCCGCATCTTTTTTACTGCGAGCGCTGATGAAGCGGCGATCATCCGCCCCCATGCTGCGGATGCTGTGATTGGTTATTATGATGGTCTCTTTGCTGGTGATATTGAACTGATTAAAACGTTTAATCTGACGCCTAGCATCAATGATGTTGGGCAGATCGCGTTGCTTGACCAATTGCGCGAATATGGCGACAAAAAACCATCTGTGATGCTACAGATTGATACGGGAATGAATAGGCTTGGCCTGGATTGGCGCTGGCTAACCGATGCCAATGCCGCCGAATTATCAAAGCACGCTGAGATCAAATGGGTTTATTCTCATCTCTCTAGCGCAGATGATCCGTCCAGCGATTTAAGCGAAGTTCAGCGAAATCGCTTTTGCGATGCGATCAAGGCAATGCCAAAGACGCCTGCCAGTCTTGCTGCCTCTGGCGGGGCATTGCTAGGGCCTGAATATCATTTTGATATGATCCGCCCTGGTATCGCGCTTTACGGATATCCACCACTGCCAAGCGAAGGATTCACCCCTGCCTTGACCCTAAAAGGACGGGTGCTTCAGATACGTCATGCTAAAGCTGGTGAATATGTGGGCTATAACGCTACCCATCAACTCAAAAGGGACAGCAAATTGGCAACAGTGGCTGGTGGATACGCTGATGGCTTGCGGCGCCAGCTTAGCAATCAGGGGCAGGTTTGGCTTGGTGAACGTGCTGCCCCGATATTGGGGCGCGTGTCTATGGACACCCATATCATTGATATTACCGACTGGCCTGAAGGGTTGTTGGGTCAACTGGATTATATGACACTAATCAACCCTGATCATGATGCGAATGTCATGGCTTTATTAAGTGACACGATTTGCTATGATGTCCTAACATCCCTGAGTCTTCGGGCAACTCGATCTTATGTCTGAATTGCTGGCAAAACTGATGCTAGGCTAACCGAAGAAACAGGTGACGGTAGAACCAATTTACCTTAAGAAAGGTGTCATGGTGCAAGTGTTACAAATCCCCGGCAGAGCCGCCCTTGGCATGTTATCCGAAATTGGACGGCTTAGTCTATTTGTGGGACAAGCGCTGTTCTGGCTTGTTCGTACCCCATGGTATGGGCGTCAAATTTTACGCCAAATCATTGATATTGGATATTATTCCCTGCCTGTTGTTGGTTTAACAACCATGTTTTCCGGAATGGTCATCGCCTTACAAAGCTATACCGGCACAGAACGGTTTTCAGCAGAAGGGGAAACCTCTGTGGCTACTGTCGTGGTGCTGATCATCACCCGGGAATTAGGCCCGGTCTTGGCAGGATTGATGGTCGCAGGACGCATAGGGGCAGCAATGGCAGCTGAAATAGGCACCATGCGCGTCACGGATCAGATTGATGCGCTTGATACCTTATCAACGCGCCCAATGCAGTATTTGATCGCCCCTCGGGTCATAGCGGGCACAATCTGTTTGCCCTTTTTAGTGCTGGTTGGGGATATTATCGGGGTTTTTGGCGGTTATGTGATTGCTATTTATCAACTGGGGTTCTCCCCTTCTGTTTATCTAGCAGGCACGCTTGAGTTTCTTGAACCTTTTGATGTGATAATTGGTCTGGTAAAAGCCGCAGTATTCGGGTTCATCGTTGCGATTATGGGATGCTATTTTGGGTATCATTCGGGCCGCGGTGCCGAAGGCGTGGGCCGCGCCACTACTAATGCTGTTGTCTATTCTGCCATCATGATTTTGATATCTGATTTCATAATCACTGGCTTTGCTTTCGTACGGTAAGACCATGACAGAAATACAAATTCAAATTCGTGATCTTAAAAAAAGCTTTGGCTCAAAACATGTCCTAAAAGGCATTTCCCTTGATGTTCCCAAAGGTCAGTCCGTTGCCATTATCGGGGCTTCTGGCACTGGCAAATCAGTGTTGTTGAAATGTATTCTAGGCCTGATCCAGCCGGATAGTGGTTCCGCCACCGTAGATGGGATTGAAACCGTCGGAGCAAGCCGCCACACCCGTGAGGAAGTGTTGAGAAAATTTGGCATGCTTTTTCAGGGTGGAGCGCTATTTGACTCCCTCCCAGTTTGGGAAAATGTCATGTTCCGTTATCGCCAGAACATAAAATTGGATAAGGCCGGATTACGAGCTGAAGCCAAAGCCACCTTAGCCGAAGTCTTGTTAGAAGAACGTGTGCTTGATCTTTATCCCGCCGAACTATCCGGTGGAATGCAAAAACGTGTTGGTCTGGCTCGTGCGATTGCTGACAAACCCGGCATTTTGTTTTTTGATGAACCAACATCCGGGCTTGATCCTATCACTAGTGGCGTGATTAACCGCCTCATCCGCAACGCGGTGGATCGCTTGGGGGCAACCGCGATGACGATCAGCCATGATATGAACTCTGTCAGGCAAATTGCTGATCAAGTGGCGATGATCCATGATGGGCATATTATCTGGCAAGGAAGCGTTAAAGATATGGATCAGGTGGATCATCCCGTCGTCCATCAGTTTGTTCATGGCTTACCCACCGGCCCTTTAACCAAATATGCAGAAAGCATTTAGATGGTGCGCAGCAAAACCCAATATGTCTGTCAGCAATGCGGCGCTGTTCACAGTAAATGGTCGGGCAAATGCAACCAGTGCAACAGCTGGAACAGCATCAATGAGGAATCCCTAAACGCGACCCCCGGGGCGGCAGGTAAAGCCAAAGGCAGCAAAATTACCATGCATGGGCTAATAGGGGAAACCGCCCCACCCCCGAGGCTTTCGACGGGTATTCCTGAATTAGATCGGGTGCTTGGCGGTGGCTTAGTTCCGGGATCAGCAACGCTAATCGGTGGCGACCCGGGAATAGGGAAATCCACCCTTTTGCTTCAGATGGTATGCCAAATGGCAACAATGGGACAGGATGCTGCTTATTTTAGCGGCGAGGAATCCGTGGAACAAATCCGGATGCGCGGCGGCCGTCTTGGGCTAGCCCAACAGGATATGACGCTAGGGCTGGCAACAAGCACGAACGCGGCGGATATATGCGCTTCATTAACTGCGGCAAAGCCTGTTACCGTTGCCGTGATTGATTCGATACAAACAATGTTCCTGCCTTCAATTGAATCTGGCCCCGGTACAGTCAGTCAGGTTCGGGCCAGCGCATTTGAAATCATCAGAGCCGCAAAATCCAAAGGCGCGGCGGTCATCATTGTTGGTCATGTCACAAAGGATGGTGCGATTGCAGGGCCAAAGGTTCTGGAACACATGGTTGATACCGTGCTTCATTTTGAAGGTGACCGCAGCCATCATTTCCGTATCTTACGGTGCATTAAAAATCGCTTTGGCCCAACGGATGAAATTGGTGTCTTTGAAATGAAAGGCAGTGGTCTGGCTGAAGTTGCAAACCCATCTGAATTGTTTCTGGCAGACAGGCAAGATCATGTTTCGGGCGCAGTGGTATTTGCTGGCCTAGAAGGCACAAGACCTATACTGGTTGAAATCCAAGCATTAGTTGCCCCATCAACTATGGCAAACCCACGCCGTAATGTTGTTGGCTGGGATCAAGGCAGGCTTTCTATGCTAGCCGCCGTTCTAGAAGCGCGTGGGGGCGTGCCCTTATCAGGTCGAGATATTTTTCTAAATGTGGCTGGCGGGGTGAAAATAAGTGAACCTGCAGCTGATTTAGCGGTTGCTGCTGCGCTGTTATCATCAATTAGCGATCTGCCTTGTCCACGAAATTGTGTGGTATTTGGTGAAGTAGGTCTTGCCGCCGAAACACGGCGCGTGGCACATCCTGAATTGCGCCTTAAAGAGGCCGCAAAATTAGGCTTTGATCAGGCTATTCTTCCGCCACTTAAAGGGGTTGATTTAGAAATACCAAATGGCATGGCAATGCATCATGTTGCCGATCTTGGTGCGCTGATTGGTGCGCTTGGTGGCATGAAACAAAATCCATGATAAGAGATTGCCCAAGCCACCAGAAATAGGGTAAAAGAGAGCGATATGGAAATTGCTATTCCTTTTAATTTTATTGATATCCTGATTGTCATCATAGCAGTGATTTCTGGCTTTATGGCAAGTTTGCGTGGATTGATCCGTGAGGCGCTTGGTCTTGCTGGCTGGGTTGTTGCCATCATAGTGGCGCGCTTATCAGATGTTGTGGTCGCTGAACAATTAGATGACCACATTGCCTCTGAAATGATCGTTAGCGTGCTGGGGTTTGCTATTCCGTTTTTGCTTGTTGCGATCTTTTGGTATGTTCTGTCAAATATCCTGAGCCCACCATTGCGACGCTTTACCCTCAATATTCTCGATAGGCCTCTAGGATTTATATATGGGTTAGCTCGCGGATTTGTTATTGCCGCCCTCCTTTATATGAGTGCTCTTTTTGCGGTCGATAACGAAGAAGCGTTGCCAAATATGGTTCGCGATGCGGCACTGGCAGACGGTCTGCGAAGCACAACCCTATTTCTGGCAAGCTTAACGCCAGAGACTATGCGTGAGGAAATTTCAGCTAAAATTCCAGACACCCTTATTGATCCTGATCAAGCTAATGAGATCACGGATCAAATCATTTCACCAAGCGAAGAGAGCCCATCAACATCAGAGTCTAACGCGGTTGGTGATCTTCTCTCAGATGAGCTTGGCACCCTTCCCACTATTACCGATGGAACCCAATAATGCCCTATGATAATGACGTGCCTGTTGATGGTTTTCACGATGAATGTGCCGTTTTTGGTGTTTATGGCACCTCTGAAGCCGCCGTCCACAGCGCGTTAGGGCTTCACGCTCTCCAGCATCGCGGACAAGAAGCCACCGGAATTGTTAGCATGGATATTGAAAATGATGAGTTTCATATTCATCGGGGAATAGGTCATGTTGGTGAAAACTTTGACGCTTCATCAGGGCATCTGGATCGGCTTAAGGGTATGGCAGCAATTGGTCATAACCGCTATTCGACCACTGGACAGCCAGAGTTGCGGAATATTCAGCCCTTTTTCTCTGACCTTGCTTTTGGCGGCTTTGCCCTTGCCCATAATGGTAATCTGACGAATGCAGATCGGTTGCGCCGATCCTTGGTTGAAACCGGTAGCTTGATGCAAAGTAGCACTGATACCGAAGTCATCATCCATTTGGTGGCACGATCGCACCAAACTGAACCAGCTTTGCGTCTGGTTGACGCGATGAAACAGGTTGAGGGGGCATATTCGCTGGTTTGTTTGTCACAGCAGGGCTTAATTGCCATGCGTGATCCTCATGGTGTGCGCCCCCTAGTGCTGGGCCGCCTTGGTGATGCCTATGTGGTAAGCTCTGAGACTTGCGGGCTAGATATTATTGGGGCGGAATTTATTAGGGACATAAACCCTGGTGAAATGGTGATCATTAATAAGGACGGCATTTCTTCAAGCCAGCCTTTTGCCCATCAGCCATCGCGGTTTTGTGTGTTTGAATATATCTATTTTGCCCGTCCAGATAGCGTGATGGAAAACCATCATGTTTATGAAGCCCGAAAGAAAATTGGCATTGAGCTAGCCAAAGAGAGCCATGTTGAAGCTGATGTTATTGTGCCAGTTCCTGACTCAGGGGTTCCTGCGGCTCTTGGTTATGCCGAAGAAACTAAAATTCCTTTTGATTTTGGCATTATCCGCAACCATTATGTTGGACGCACATTTATTCAACCCACTGATGCCGGACGTCAAACCGGCGTGAAAATGAAACATAATGCCAATAGCAAAACGATTAAAGGGCGCCGTGTTATCTTGGTGGATGACTCTATTGTTCGGGGTACAACTTCGATTAAAATCGTCAATATGATCCGTCTGGCTGGCGCAACAGAAGTCCATATGCGTATCGCCAGCCCACCAACCACGCATCCTTGTTTCTATGGAGTTGATACGCCAGACCGCGATAAGCTTATTGCCGCCAATATGGATACCCAAGCGATTGCGGAACATATCGGGGTTGATAGTCTGGCCTTTATTTCACTGGATGGGCTTTATCGTGCGCTTGGGGAAACTCATCGTCATGCCGATACTCCGCAATATTGTGATGCTTGCTTTACTGGCGAATATCCCATTGCGCCAGGACGAAGTGATGGGCGTTCTAATAAAGGAATACTCACCAAATGATGCCCTTAAAAGACCGCATCGCTCTCGTCACCGGAGCATCACGAGGGATTGGCAGGGCTGCTGCTAAAGCATTGGCAAGGCATGGCGCACATGTTATTGCCACCGCACGCACACAAGCTGGCTTAGAAGAGCTAGATGATGAGATCAAGGCCGAAGGCGGCATCGCCACACTAGTTACCATGGATTTAAATGACCGCCCTGCTCTTCCACGGTTATCTGCGGCTATCCATGAAAGATGGGGGCGTCTTGATATCATGATCCTTAATGCTGGTATTCTAGGGACGCTTTCCCCTGTGGCGCATCTGGACGAAGACACATGGGATGATGTGATTGCCGTCAATCTCAGCGCCAGTTTTCGCGTAATTCATCACCTCGACCCCTTATTTCGCCGTTCTGACGCTGGACGGGCCGTTTTGGTGACATCCGGTGCGGCTCAGGCTAGTCGCGCCTATTGGTCTGCTTACAGCGCTAGCAAAGCTGGCTTAGAGGCATTGGGCAAAAGCTGGGCCAATGAACTTTTGCAGACCACGCATAAAGTCAATATGCTTAACCCGGGGCGTATCGCCACCAACATGATTGGGCAGGCGTTTCCCGGCATTGATAAAGCAACCTTACCATCACCTGATGATATTGCTGATGCTTTCGTAAAGCTTTGCTTGCCTGATTGTCCTCACCAAGCTCAGATACTGAATGTAAATCAATTGATATAAGGGTTTTTGCCTTTGCGCATCATCAACCGTAAGGGCAGGCCTTCTAACCCAAAATCATCTCTTAATCCCGCTGCTAGATAGCGCAGATAATGATCTGGTAATTCGGCTGGACGGCTAACAAAAAAGGCAAAGCTCGGCGGTCTTGTTTTTATTTGGGTGGCATAACGAATGCGAATACGCCGTCCTTGAACCAAAGGCGGTGGATGCGCTTCAAGTTTGCCCATTAGCCATCGGTTTAATGCAGCGGTTGATACACGTCTGTTCCAGCGGCTATAAATTTCAAATATCGCTGTCATCAGTTTAGGAACGCCACTCCCCTTAAGGGCTGAAATCGTGACCATTGGTACTCCCTTAACCTGCCCTAGGGATTGATCAAGTTTATAACGAAACTCTTTTAAAGCTTCTTGTTTATTGGTCACCACATCCCACATATTCGCAGCAATGACTAAAGCGCGGCCTTCTTCGGCAACAAGACGGGCAATGGCTAAATCCTGTTTATGTAATTCCTCGCGCGCATCAATCATCAAAATACATACTTGGGCAAAACGAATGGCACGCAACGCATCATCAACCATGGCTTTTTCAACTTGATCATCAATGCGGGCTTTGCGCCTCATTCCTGCAGTATCCACCAGCATAATATCATAGCCATCATAACGAAATGGCACTTCAATCGCATCTCTGGTGATGCCAGCCTCAGGTCCAGTTAGAACGCGATCTTCACCAATCAGGTAGTTTGTAAGGGTTGATTTTCCCATATTAGGGCGACCGATGATCGCGATACGCAACGGCCCTATTTGCGGTAAGGTGGTGACATCTTCAATTTGATTTTCAGCCGCTTCTAGAAAATCCATATCTTCCTGATCATCATCCTCGTCTTCGTCATCGCTCTCTGGCATTAATAAGGTTAGCTTGTCCATGGCAGTAGCAGCTTCGATTAAAGCATCATAGAGATCACCGAGCCCCTCGCCATGGGCGGCAGAAACGCCAACTGGTTGCCCAAGGCCAAGTTGCCACGCTTCCATCAGCCCCCCTTGACCGGCTTTGCCTTCACATTTATTGCCTACGGGTAACACTGCTGCGCCTGATCGGCGAATAGCATTCGCAAAAAAAACATCCGCCTCGGTGATCCCTGCCCTTGCGTCAAAAAGCAACAAGGTCAGATCACTATTGGCAATCGCATATTCGGTTTGTTTGCGCATACGGTCTTCAAGGCTTCCTTGAGAAGATTCTTCAAGCCCTGCGGTATCTATAAGCCGGAATTCGAGCCCTGCCAGGCGGCCTAACGCCTCACGACGATCTCGGGTTACGCCCGGGCGGTCGTGAACGATCGCGTGCTGGCGTCCAGTCAATCGGTTGAACAAGGTGGATTTACCAACATTAGGTCTGCCAACAATGGCGATACGAAATTCCATCACTCTTCCCCTGCCTTAGCGATAGGCAGACAACCGTCCACGGTCATCAAGAATGATTAATGTTCCAGAAACAACAATTGGTGCCCCTGATTGGGCAGCACCAAATGACTGGCTATCCAATATTTCACCCGTATCAGCATCGAGGAAAAGGCCCTTGCCATTCTGATCAATCACAATGATTCTGCCACCAGCCGCAATTGGCCCAACATAACGCATCGCATCATCTGATACCGTCAGGTTAAGGGGCACAGCACCTGGCAGTTCGCTGATCCAGCGAATGCTACCATCTTGACGACGAATAGCATAAACCCTGCCTTTAGCACTAACGACAAAAATAGTTTTGCCAGCCACCCAAGGCTGTTGGTGGGTAGCCATGCTAATTTCCCAAGATTGCGCCCCTATGCGGGCGTTATAGGCCGCAAAGCGTCCAGACATACTGCCGGCAAAAACCATATTACCGTCATAAACGGGATGCGCAACGATGCTATTAATATTATCAAGAGCTGTGCGAGGTGATCGTACCGACAGGTCATCACCCCATAACAATTCACCCCGATCAAGGGTGAGAACAGATAATTCGGCATCATTTCCTGTCAGAACCAATTCCCCGTTATAAATGGCTGGCGAAGCTGCCCCTAGCACCCTTGTTGATTCTATATTACCAACTCGTGACCATAAAATCTCACCATCACTGGCAGAAAGCACAAAGAGTCTGCCATCCAAATCGGTAACGGCAACACGGCCATCAGTCGCTGTTGGTCCCCCCATCAGAGGCAAATCAAAACGCACATTCCACAAAGAGGATCCATCTTCAGCATTAAGTGATACCAGCATATTTCCGCCAGCATGGGCAAAAATCTGATCGTTATCTAGGGCGAGACCACCACTCACCGCAGGCTGAGATTTATCAGCATTAGGTTCTATTTCTACACGCCAACGGACACTGCCATCATTTAAATTGACTGCGGTCAGTTGAGCATCAGGGGTAACGCTAAAGACACTGTGTTGATTGGCAATCGGTGAGGCCATCAATGTTCCTAAATCAGCATCCGTGCCGATGGATACGCTCCACACCCGTTGAAGAGGCCATTCTAGCGCAAGATGCCCCCCACTATGGTTAGCTAAAAGCCCGGATTGGCTATAAATGATATTTGGCAACATTTCGCCAATTTGCGCACCTTCAGATGCCGCAGACAAATCGATTTCAGGCAAGCTTTCAACAGCCAGAACCGCAGATCTCTCACCCGGCAAGATAACATCTTTATTTCCACAAGCCGCCATTGTCACCAACAGGAGACAAGAGACCATCATTTGCCCGATGCGATAGATCATGACTTTGCCCGTTCTTTCCTCAAGTTACTGATTGACGCCAAGCGCTTGTTCCAGCAATTGCCTTCGGGCATTGGCGCGTGGTGTTAGGGCTTGGCCGTCAGCTTTCCATTCTTGCAAGCTGCGCTGAGCAGAGGCCATATCACCCGTTTCAAGGTAAAGGGCAATTTGCCATTCTCTGACCAGAGAAGCCCAAGGGCTAGAAGCATTATCAATCAGGGCAAGGCGATCAAGTCGTTCCGCCACTGTTGTGGTGTCAGCGGAATGGATCACAGAAAGAAGCCGTGCCGCATCCTGATAAACCTGGGCAAGATCACTATCTTCTGCCAAGGCCATATATAAGGCTTCGGCCGCTTTTGGGTCTGTCTTAGCCAATTCAGCGGCTGTTGCGAAACGCGCTAACATGCCATAGCCGCCCGTCTCTTGTGTCAATTCAGACAGGTTACCAAGCATGTCATCAGATAAGACCGCCGTTTGGTATCGATTGGCTAGGTCCTCACGATGAGCTTGATCCCAATACATATAGCCTTGCCTGCCTGCAACCAGAAGTATGATGGCAATCACACCACCAATGACATAGCCCCCATAGCGGCGCATCAAAAGGCGAGCGCGGTCAGCTTTGAGTTCTTCGTCAATTTCGTGAAAAATATCGCTCATTTGTCATCCCATGTCTTGACCGAATGGTGCTTAGCATTGCAACATAATAGAATTATATGGGATAATCCAGCATAGATCACCACTAGAAAGAGATAAGCTCATAAATACCTAAAGAAAACACTAATAAAGGATGGTTTTGCCAGATGAATATTGTGCTTACTGGCCACGAAAATAAAAATAAAAACAGTACTGGTTATTTTTCCCGTGCTGAGCTTAATCAGATTTTAAATGTTTATGCCCGATTTGTCTCTGCTGGAGAATGGCGCGATTACGCGCTTGATCATCTTGATGGTTTGGCAGTGTTTTCAATTTATCGCTCTTGCGTAGAAACGCCAATTTTTACGATTGAAAAACACAAGCTCAAAGGTAATAATCGCTGGCAATATCAACTGCGAGATCGGCGCAAATTGATAAAGACCGCTGGCCGCATTGATGCTATTCTCCAAACCCTAAAAACTCTGCCCCGATTAGTGCATGGGTAAAAGGATACGGACATAACTGTTATCAAGATAATATTGCTAACCAAATATTCACCTTAGGAGAAATCATATGGAAGCTGGTGAAGCGAGTCGCATCGAACGGTATCTGCGACAGAAATTCAACAACAACACCCTAAAAGCAAAACCAAGATCAGATGATGTTGCTGAAAGTTCTGCTGAAATTTCCATGGATGGTGAGTTTGTTGGTGTGATTTTCAAAGACACCGAAGATGGTGACACCTGCTTTCATTTCCAGATGACAATTCTGGACGAAGATTTGGATTAAACCCTATCCAGCTAACGTCATTTTTCTTCTGATGATGGTGATTTTTTAATCTTTTTTTGTCCTGTGGTGTAGGCATCACCAAGATGTTCCATGCCTCTGGTTTTAGCAAGTGCGATTTGCTTTTGGCGTTCTGCAAATCGCTGGCGCTTTTCTTCAGAAAGACTGTCGATGCAATGCGAACAACTGATCCCTGGCACATAAGCCGGATGCTGACGATCTTCTGCTGATAACGGCACGCGGCAAGCATGACAAAGTTGATAATCCGTAAGGCTTAACCCGTGTCCAACGGCAACGCGCTCATCAAAAACAAAGCAGCTACCCTCCCATTGGCTTTGTTCAGGGGGGATTTCTTCAAGATAGCGCAAAATGCCGCCTTTCAGATGGAAAACTTCATCAAGACCGATGCGTTTGGCAAATGCAGTTGATTTTTCGCACCGGATTCCGCCTGTACAAAACATGGCTAATTTTGGCTTTCGCCCTTCGGCTTCCCAAATCTGCTTTTGGTCTTCTAGCCACTGGGGAAACTCACTAAAGCTTGTGGTATTGGGGTTAATCGCACCGCTAAAACTGCCTATTGCCACTTCATAATCGTTGCGCGTATCCACAACAATCGTATCAGGATCAGAAATCAGATCATTCCAATCATCAGCATCCACATAGGTGCCAGCATGTTCTAAGGGGTTAATATCTGCGACCCCCATTGTGACAATTTCAGGTTTCACCTTTACCTTAAGTCGGCGAAAAGGCATTTCGGCAGCCGCAGAGTATTTGATTTCCATTCTTGGCCCAGAAATCAACTGACCAAGAGCATCAGAAAGCACCGTTATCGCCTCTGGCGTGCCAGCAACCGTCCCATTGATGCCTTCATACGCGATTAATAATGTGCCACGTATGCCTTGCTTCCGGCAGATCGCTTCAAGGGTATCAGCAAGAGCATTAGGGGATGCGATCGCCACGAAGTGATATAAAGCGACAACCCGGATGGGCAGATTATCAAGATGGGTTTTGTGATTACGCTCTGACATTTTGCTATCTTTAGACGAGTCTGATTTTATCGGCAAGCCCCATCAGGCAGATCAAGCGCCCATTCCACTGCCGCACCTGCATGAAGCCTTGTGGTATCATAAAGTGGTATCAAGGTATGTTTAGGCTTGATTAGCAACTCAATTTCCGTGCAACCAAGAATAATGGCTTCAGCTCCTTTTAAGGTCAGACGATCCATAATCCTAAGCATGGTCTGTCGGGACATATCAGAAATCACACCCAAGCAAAGTTCCTCAAAAATAATGCGATTGATTTCTTTCATTTCTGCTGCATCAGGAAGAATGGTTTCGATGCCATAAGATTTGGTTAATTCATCCACAAAGAAAGTCTGTTCCATGGTAAAGCGCGTTCCTAACAAACCAACCTTTTTATGATTATCCCTTGCTAGGGCTTTGCCCGTAATCGTGGCAATATGAAAGCATGGAATATTTAGCATTCCAGACACTTCATCATAAACTCGGTGCATCGTATTACTACCAATCAATAAGGCTTCTGCACCGGCCTTATTTGCTTGCTGACATGCTTGGGTAAGAATAGCGGTGATGCCGTCCCAGTCCCCTGCCCGTAACCGCGGCTCCAAATCATGGAAATCTAGGCTAATCATGACTAAGCGCGCAGAATGTAAGCCGCCTAAATGTTCCCTTACCATTTCATTAATGATGGCATAATAAGTCTTGCTGGATTCCCAACTCATTCCGCCAATCAGACCAAGAGTTTTCATGATGCCATTGCTGTCATATGCTTATTCCTTTTGATCAGAAATCAGCCGCTTTCCCATCGAAATCACAAGGTCCTCACGGTAACCAATCGCTTCGTAAAACTTGGCAATATCTGTGTTTTCTGAACGGATCTGCAGATTAATCTTTGGGCACCCTAGGGCCAGTAATGCGGCCTCACCATGATACATCATTTGTGCGCCATAGCCCTGACGACGATGGGCAGGTGCAATAGCCAAATAGTTAACCCATCCACGATGCCCATCGTAACCAAACATGGCGCTTGCAACAATCTCGTTCTCACAACTGCCAACAAAAAACAATTCTGACTGACAAGAAGCTTTCCGATCGATATCCAAATGAGGGTCATTCCATGGACGTGTCAACCCACAGTCCTGCCATAGCGAAACCACAGCATCAGCATCAGTGGTGGAAAAAGGACGGATGGTGATAGGGGTAATGGGTTTCATCTCTCTATTATAAAATTGGATCAATAAAAAAAACAATGCATGAGATCACATCATATCAGTATTTAAGCAACACAAACCGCTCATCCAACCACAGAATGTTTGCAAACTCCTCTTTAGATTTACCAGCGCGAAATGATAGATCAGATCAGAAGATTTAAACCTTTGGGTTAAGCCTTTTCTTAAAATAAACCCTTTCGTAGCCATCTACCTTTTGCCGTTTCACTTCAACAAAACCAAGGCGTTGATACCAATCTATGTTTTTTGTCATTTTGACATTGGTATATAGCTGATATTCTGATGCCAATGTGGCGATATAATTTTCGACATAAGCGATGAGCTTTGATCCCACCCCTTGGCCAGATGCCTCAGGATCAACTGCAATAGTTTCTAGCCAGTATTCTGCATTTTTTACAACAATCACGGCATAACCAATCACTTTGTGCTGCGACACTTCATCAACCACAAAGATCAAATCGTCCTGCAAATGTTGAGAATAATCTGCGACCATTGGGGCAGGTTTTTGACCCATCACAGAGATATATTGTTGATAAGCGTCTGCCGTGATCTGCTTAATGTCTGGCAGATCACTTTTACCCGCTTTTCGGATACTGATCGTCAAAATGGGTTTCCCGTTAGTGTTCATGACAAGCCAAGGAATCGTTTAGCGTCATCATAGCCAGCGCAGCACACCAATAATGCCAGCAGTTGCATAAAAAAATTGTAACAACAAAATCCCATAGTGCTGGCACAATAATGCCCATAAACCAATGGCAATCGCAGAGATAAATAGGAGCGAAAACCCCATCACTTCATAGCCAGTGTTTGATGCCACTAATAGCGAATACACAATGGCGGTGATGACGCCAAACCATTCTAATACTCTTTTATAAAATTGATGGGTCATGATGTGAGGCACTTCGCTGAGATGTTACATTATTGTCATTTACAGCAATTTTCCTTTTGAGCAAATGAAATCCGCTTTTCACTCCCACTCAATAGTGCCTGGTGGTTTTGAGGTAATATCATAAGTCACGCGATTGATGCCTTTGACCTCATTAACAATACGGGTGGCAACATGGGTCAGGAAATCATGGCTAAATGGGTAGACATCCGCTGTCATTCCATCAGTAGAAGTAACCGCGCGAATGGCCAGCGCATGCTCATACGACCGCGCATCACCCATGACCCCAACTGAGCGCACTGGCAGAAGCACGGCAAAGGCCTGCCAAATCTCATCATAAAGCCCTGCCTTTCGGATTGCATCCAAATAGACAGCGTCAGCCTCACGTAATAAATCCAGCTTCTCACGCGTAATCGCCCCGGGGATTCGGATAGCAAGCCCTGGTCCTGGAAAAGGGTGACGCCCAACCAGAGTTTCAGGCATCCCAAGTTCACGCCCCAATGCCCGCACTTCATCTTTAAAAAGGGCGCGTAAAGGCTCTACCAATTCTAGCGCCATATCCTCTGGTAAGCCCCCAACATTATGATGCGATTTTATCGTCACACTGGTTCCGCCTGTGACGGAAACGCTCTCAATCACATCGGGATAAAGCGTACCTTGCGCAAGAAACTTTGCTCCATCGATGCTTGCAGCGGCCTTATCAAAAACATCAATAAAAGCCGCGCCAATAATTTTACGCTTAGCCTCAGGGTCTGAAACCCCATCTAGCCGTTCCAAAAATAAATCCGCTGCGTTTTCATGGATAAGAGGAATATTGTATTGATCTCCAAAGAGCCGGATGACCTCATCTGCCTCATCTTTTCGCATCAGCCCATGATCAACAAAAACACAAGTCAACCTCTCGCCAATCGCTTCGTGTATCAACACAGCAGTGACTGAGCTATCAACGCCGCCAGAAAGGCCACAAATGACCTTACCTTCATCGCCCACTTTTTCCCGAATGGCGGCGATCGCTTGCTCACGATAAGACGCCATGGTCCAGTCCCCACGGCAACCACAAATATCCTTTGCAAAGCGTTCCAGCAGGGCCTTGCCATCAGGGGTGTGAACAACCTCTGGGTGGAATTGAACCCCATAAAATTTTCGACTTTCGTCCGCGATAGCCGCAAAGGGTGCGCCCGAACTGGTAGCAATCACATGAAAGCCATCTGGCAGGTGATCCACCTTATCCCCATGTGACATCCATACTTGATGCTGGGTATCTTGATCCCAAAGCTGATGAAAAAGAGGTGAAGAGGCCGCAATTTTCAAATCTGCCCGACCAAACTCCCGCGTGTCGCCAGATATCACTTTACCGCCAAGCTGTTGACACATGGTTTGCTGACCATAACAGATGCCAAAGATTGGCACACCCATATCAAAGACAGCCATTGGGGCACGGGGTGATCCCTCATCCACTACTGACATTGGTCCACCAGAAAGGATGATGCCTTTCGGGGCTAGGGCTATGATCCGCTTTGCATCTGTATCAAAAGGCAGGATTTCGGCGTAAACGCCTGTTTCCCGCAGGCGTCTGGCGATCAGCTGGGTAACTTGTGAGCCAAAATCAAGAACAAGAATACGTTCAGTCATTACATATTGTGCCGATAATTCGGTGCCTCACGGGTAATTGTGACATCATGGACATGGCTTTCTTTCAAACCTGCGCCTGTGATCCTGACAAAGGTGCACTGGCTTTGCATTTCGGCAATATTACGAGATCCGGTATAGCCCATAGCCGCACGAAGTCCACCAATCATCTGATGGATAACCGCGCCTGCAGGGCCTTTATAGGGAACTTGACCTTCAATCCCTTCTGGAACCAGTTTTAGGGGCTGTGAGACTTCGGCCTGAAAATAACGGTCGGCTGATCCCTGTGCCATCGCACCCATTGAACCCATTCCGCGATATGCTTTATAGGATCGCCCTTGATAGAGAAACACCTCACCCGGGGTTTCATCTGTTCCCGCTAACATCGTTCCCATCATGGCAGCATCGGCCCCGGCGGCAATCGCCTTAGCTAGATCCCCAGAATATTTAATTCCGCCATCGGCAATCGCTGGCACATCATGCCGGTGACAGACCGCAGCGGCATCCATAATGGCTGTTAATTGTGGCACACCTACCCCAGCAACCATGCGCGTGGTGCAAATTGATCCCGGGCCAATCCCAATTTTTACAGCATCTGCCCCAGATTTAATTAAGGCCTCTGCCCCTTCTGCGGTCGCAATATTACCGCCAATAATCTGCACATCATTAGAAAGTTTACGAACGGATGCCAAGGTATCCAGAACACCGGCAGAATGCCCGTGAGCGGTATCAACCACCACCACATCAACACCTGCGGCAATCAATGCCTCAGCTCGCGCGATTCCATCTGCACCAGTTCCAACCGCTGCGCCAACCACCAGCCGACCTGTGCTATCCTTAGATGCCCCAGGATAGTTTTGCGCCTTTTCCATATCTTTGACGGTGATCAACCCAACACATAGCCCATCACGGTCAACAATCACCAGTTTTTCAATACGGTGTTTGTGCAAAAGTCGCCTTGCCTCATCCGGGGTAATGGTATCGGATACTGTCACGACCTCATGGGTCATCATTTCTTTCACAGGCTGATTAGGATCTGTAGCAAAGCGAACATCACGGTTCGTTAGAATCCCCACCAGTTTTTGCGAAGATCTGCTGACCACAGGAATACCGCTAATATTATGCTGTTGCATCAAAGCCAGCGCATCAGCAAGCGTCTTATCATCAGCTATTGTAACGGGATTTACCACCATGCCAGCCTCAAACCGTTTAACCGAGGCAACTTGCGCGGCTTGGGATTCGATATCCATATTCTTGTGGATAATGCCAATGCCGCCATGCTGCGCCATGGTGATAGCAAGACGGCTTTCCGTCACTGTATCCATCGCGGCTGAGATCAGCGGAATATTCAGGCTAATATTCCGTGTGAGACGGGTTTTTGTTTCTGCCTCAAACGGCAGGACAGATGACGCTGCTGGTTTCAGCAGAACATCATCAAAGGTTAAGGCTTCGACAATAGAAGGTGATGAAGATGGCGTATTGTTTGGCATGATGCCTCCGGTGCGGTCGGTGGCTCTTATCTATACCCAAACATAATCATTCTGGAAAGATCAAAGTCAGTGTTCTAGCATCAAATAATTATCCGGCACGCCTTTGAAGCCTGTGGCAAGCACATAAATCTCAACGGATTCGGCTCTACTGGCATCAGGTTTGACATGGCGCACCTGATGAAAGGCTTGTCGAAGCATCGTTAAGGTAGATTTCTCTGCGCCGCCTTGAAAGCATTTGGCAAGAAAACCGCCGCCTGGTATCAGCACGCGAAAAGCGGTATCAAGCGCCATTTCCAGCAAAGCGGTGGTTCGGATATGGTCGGTAGCGCGATGGCCTGTGGTATCCGCGGCCATATCACTGATCACCCAATCTGCCTTACCGCCGATATAGGCAATCAGTTCTTTAAGCTTTTCGTTATCATTGATATCGCCTTTGAGAATAAGAGCACTGGCAACCGGCTCAACATCCAGCAAATCAATTCCCGCCAGACGCCCCTTGCCTTCGTCAATACCAATGATATCAGACACGATCTGAAGCCACCCCCCGGGGGCAGAGCCAAGATCAAGCACTGTCTGGCCTTTTTTAAACAAATGATACTTGCTGTTAATTTGTTCCAGTTTTAAAGCGGCGCGTGATCGAAACCCTCGGCTTCGGGCTTCGGCAACAAATGGATCATTGATTTGGCGTTCAATCCAGCGACGCGAAGAGGCCGATAGCCCCCGCTTTTTCTGAACCTTATTAGTCAGCCCAGCATTGCCGTGATAGGAACGCCCACTGCTACCCTTTTTGTTTTGTGATCCAGCCATAATGCTATCTTTAGGTTAAATCCCTAAAAAAGCAACTCTGCGTCCCCGTGTGGCAGGCAGGACCAGTCTGTTTGATTTTAAGAAGCACCCCATCACCATCACAATCTAGATGTGCGGAAATTAATTCTTGGGTATGGCCAGAGGTCTCTCCCTTTCGCCATAACGCCTGCCTTGAGCGCGAAAAGTAAGTCACTTGTTTTGTTTCAAGGGTTAAGGCTAACGCCTCAGCATTCATCCATGCCAGCATCAGCACTTGCCCTGTGTCCACGCATTGCGCGATTGCCGCAATTAACCCATCAGCATTAAAAGTGATTTCATCCATCAGAGGATTTGACATAACCGCCCCTATTCTGCCTGACTGAGACGTGGGAAAAGCCTTTGGCGCAATCTGCCCATGCCATTGCCAAGATCAATGCCAATCGCCAACATAGACGGGACAACAAACAAAACAAGCAAGGTGGTTATAGCCAAACCAAAGACAATAGTCGTTGCCATCGGTATCAAGAACTGTGCCTGGAGTGAACGTTCAAACATTAAGGTTGATAAACCACAAATCGTTGTCACTGAGGTCAAGATCACTGGCCTTAACCGGTCAACCGTGCCACTGACAATGGCATGCATCCGATTGCCTTCGCTTTCTTCCATTCGGCGTTCAATGGTGGAAACCAGAATAATAGAATTATTAACAACAATTCCGGCCAATGCAATGAGGGCAAACATGGATAAAATGGTCATGGTTAAGCCCATAACATAATGCCCCAGCACCGCCCCGATGAGGGCAAAGGGTATCATTATCATCACCGCCAAAGGTTGCGACCATGATGAAAACACCCATGACAGAATGATGTAAATACAAATCAAGGCAAGAAGCGCCCCTGTCCCCATATCAGCAAAGGCCTCAGACTGTTCTTGATCCCTGCCATCAAAGCGATAGCGCAAACCATATTTATCGACAATGTCTTCAAGACCGCCATCTTTAACAATCTGCAAGGCTTCAGGTGTTGCGATCACTTGCCCATTTAAATCGCCTTGGATAGCAACCTCACGAAAGCCATCTTGGCGGCGAACCACGGAAAAACCTAGCCGGTTTTCTACGGTCGCAACTTCTTGCAAAGAGACATATTGGCCTGTTGAGGTGATGATCTGGACATTGCCAATATTATCGGTCAACACCTCATCATCAGGAAGTGAGATTTTAACCGTGACTTCTTCATCACCGCGAGGAAACCGTGTGATAACCGCCCCATCAAGTGATGCCCGAAGTTGTTGCCCAATATTCGAAACTGTCAGCCCCAAAGATTGACCATAAGGGGTAATTCGAACAATGCGTTCCTCTGCCCCATAGGATAGGTTTTCTGATACCCCAGAGGCGGTTGGCACTGATTTTAAGAGAAACTCAACCTCGCGTCCTGCCGCTTTGAGGTCTTCTAGATTTTCACCCATTAGCCGGACATCCAAATCACGGCCGGGCGGCCCACCACGCGGTGCCCGTATCGTTAAGCGTTCTAATCCTGCTATTGGTGTGATTTCAGATTCCCATACCGCAAGAAAATCATCAATCCTGACGTCGCGCTTATCTGCGGTCAGCAATTCTACCACCACCCCTGCTTGAATATTACTGGAACCCGATGTGTTTCCTTCAGGATTATCCGACAAATTAGTGCCAAGCACGGCAATATGAAAATTAATCAAACCGCCTTTTCCATTAGTGATTTTGTTTTCTGCCCGTAAGGCCGCCGTTTCAACCACATCAAGCATTGAAGCGGTCTGGCTTCGTGATGTGCCAGGCGCCATCACGATATTGCCATAAGCAATATCTGCTTCTGGTGAGGAGAAAAATACAAAATTAACGCGTCCCCCAGCTAGCATTCCCACTGATAGCATTAACATAGCAACGCTTATCGCAATGGTGGCGTATCGCCATGAGACAGCAATTTCAACCATCCGTTTAAAAGGACCGTTTTTGAACGCATTAAAATTGCGATCGAAATGATATCTAAACCCAGAGGTTTTTTCTTTCACCTGGCCACCAAAATGCGCCAAATGTGCAGGCAGAACAAAAAACACCTCAATCAGACTGGCAATCAGCACCGCGACAACAACCATGGGAATAGCAGCAATAATCACCCCGATAATGCCCTTGACCAAAAACAACGGCAAAAAGGCTGCGACAGTGGTAAGCATAGCGCTGACAACAGGTGGCCCCATACGGGTAGCGGATAACGCCGCCGCCTCATGCATAGTTAATCCACGTTTCTGGCGTAAATATTCAGCGTGCTCACCAATAACAATCGCATCATCCACCACAATGCCTAGGGCCATGATGAGCCCAAAAAGGGAAATCATGTTGATCGTCTGATCCATCGCCAGCATGACCCCAAACGTTGCCAAAAAGGCAACAGGGATGCCCGTCGCCACCCAAAAGGCCACACGCATAGATAAGAAAAGAAACAGCACACCAATAACAAGTAATAACCCACCCGCCCCATTGGTAACCAAAAGATTGATCCGTTCTTTGATCAATTCTGCACGAACATCATATTGTTCAATAACAAGCGATTCCGGGGCTTTGTTGCGGTAATCCAAAAGCCAATCCTGCACCACCTGATTAATGGTAAGGGAATCATTGCTCTTGCCGCGCATAAACGTAAGCATCACTGCAGGCATGCCATTGCGCTCTAAAGTCGTTGCTGGCGTTTCAATATCTTCACGGATGGTCGCAATTTCACCCAGCGTGATACGGCTTCCATCTGATCGTATCTGAACCTCAATCCGTTCATATTCCTTTGCCGTTTTGATCTGACCAAGTGACCGCACACGAAGCGCCCCGTCAGCTAAACTTCCTGCCGGAACATCAAGCGTTGATTGGGAGATAGCGCGAGAAATATCATTAAGAGATAAGCCAAGCCGCGCCAGTTCATTCTGGCTGACTTCAATGCTGATAATCTCATCAGGCAGACCCATCAATTCAATCTTATCAACACCGCGACGTTGGAGATCTTCTTTGATATCCTTGGCGATACTGCGTAATGAGGCCAGATCATAAGGGCCTGAGATAATCAGATTGCTGATGACATCAAAAAACTCCCCCTTAATCACTTTGGGGGTTTGTGACTCTTCTGGGAAATCGACTTGGCCGACAGCGTTTTCCACATCGGCCAGAGCTTTTTGCATATCTGTGCCAAACTCAAACTCAACCTGCGTGGTCGCTAGGCCTTCATAGCTGTTTGAAATTACCTTTTTTACATTGGAAATGGTTCTCAGCTCTGGTTCAAGCGGCTGAATGATATTGGCGTCAATATCCTCAGCTGTGGCCCCTGTCCATTGCACCGAAATAGCGACGACTTCAACGTCAAAATTAGGAAAGAACTGCCGATTAAGTTTATTTAGCGAAATCAACCCAACCGCTAACATCAAAAACATTAACAGATTGGCAGCCGTCCGATGACGAATAAAGAATGAAAGAAAGGGAGACGCTTTCATGATCCGCTCGGCTTTACTAGAATACCATCACCTAATGCAGGAAGTCTGGTAGCAACCACAACATCACCATCGTTAATATCCCCGCGCACATAAACCAGACCTTCTGATTTCTGCACCACCTCAACTCGGCGGCGATCAGTACGGTCATTCTTGATAACAAAAATTGAGTTATCATCATAAAGCGCGGCTTCTGGAAGTTGTGCCACGTTTTCAACCCGGCCAGAACTATAAATAATCTCAACAAAGGCGCCTTCAGGGATGATCCAGTTTCCATCATCACCCACGGGAATATCAGCATAGAGCCGGCCACCGCCCTGCCCAACAGCAACATTTCCCTCAGCGCGTTCAACTTTTGACATAAGAGTCTTGATCTCACGGCCACCAGAACGCCAAATGACTTTTACCTCACTACCGATCAAAAGGTCAGTGTCTGCAAAGACATCAGAAGGCACAACAAATGAGGCTTCAAGGCTTGAGATATCAGTCATTGAGCCAACAGAGATGCCAGGAGATAAAACAAGGCCACGCCCAATTTGTACATTGGAAATGATCCCGTCAAACGGAGCTTGCAAAACCGCATCTTCAAGGTTTTTATTTGCGCGCTGCAGGCTTAACTCAAGTTGGTTTTTCTGTTGCGTGGCTTGTTGCAAAGCATTCTTTGCCATGGACAGGGCTAACCGGGCCTCATCTAAATTAGCTTGAGACGTTACCGCAGCAGCCTGCATTTGGTTAATGCGCTCAAAGTTTTTCTGTCTGAGGTCAAGCTGAATGGCGAGCTCTTCGATATTGGTTTTATTGGCGTCCAGTTGCACCATGATCTCTTGTTTAGCGATCAGTAAAAGATCACGATCAAGCCTAGCCAGTTCCACACCTTTGCTGACAGTATTGCCATTTCGGAACACCTCTGCCACCGTTTCCACTTCACCGGAAATGTTAAAATTAAGAGCAGATTTGCGCGAGGCCTCAACCTGACCAAATGAAGATTTTTCCGGATAAGCGGCCTTAAAATTAACCACTGCTGTCTTAACTGTCCAGACTTGCTCATTCCTAGGTTGAAGCGGTTTTTCTGGTTTTGTCGCCACCAGATAGTTAAACCCAACATAACCAAATATGAGAATTAACAAAGGAAGAACCACTTTCTTCCTTGATGAAATCAATGTCTTAAAGAATGGCATCATTCAGTCCAATCTGGCTGGCCTACAGGCGCGAAAATCATATGGAAAAAGATTATTTAATACTTATCTGGATAAAAATTAATTTACGTCAAGTCAGAAACCAGATCAATTCATGATTTTCACTTCTGTTAATCATATGGCATGTAATTATCACATTTTGCTAGGCGATATCAATTATCCATAGCATGATGACGCCACTTTATCCCAAACCGTGCCAATTCTGGTCATGGTAAAATCAAAGAAATCAGCATATGATGGCCCCAGAGGTAATTATGATTCCACCACAGCCTTGGTCTCATCATTTTTGGGCAACCATAAGACTGTCTTTTCCTTTAATGCTTGGGCAGATCGCGCTTATTAGCATATGGACAGCGGATATTCTTATGATGGGCTGGATCAGCACGGATTCCCTTGCCGCCGGAACCCAAGCCAACCGAATGTACCAGCCGTTATATTTTATTGCTATCGGTTTAACATTGGCCGTTAGCCCCCTAACCTCACAGGCCCTTGGCGCCAGACGACAGCGGATTGCAAGGCAAGTGCTACGCATGGGGATTTGGATGGCGACGATTTATGGTCTGGTGACCATTATCCCCCTGTGGCATGGGCAAACGATCCTATTATGGTTAAGACAAGACCCGGCCGTAGCAGAACAGGCCTCAACCTATTTGCGCTTTGTGGGGTTAGGCATGGCGCCAACCTTTGTTTATTTTGTTTTGCGTAATTATGTGTCTGCATATCAAAAACCTATCCCGCCCGTGATCATCAATATGATTGGTGTTTGCGTGAATGTATTTTTAAATTATGTGTTTATTCATGGGGTTTTCGGGCTTCCTGCCATGGGATTAGCGGGCATTGGGCTGGCTACTAGCCTGACCTTTACCATTATGGTGATATTGTTAGCAGGATACATGATCAAAAATCGCCAGATTGGACGCACCCGTCCCTTTTCTCGTCTGACACGGTTTAAACCCGATGTTATGAAACGCTTACTTATTGTTGGTTTTCCCATTGGACTGACCTTACTAGCCGAAACCGGAATGTTTATTGTTGGCGGAATTTATATGGGGGTATTTGGTATTGCGGCGGTGGCCGCGTCTGGCATTGGCAATCAATTGGCAGCCATTACCTATATGGTCCCATTGGCGATATCCCTTGCCACAACAATCCGCATTGGTCATGCGGCAGGGGCCAATCATGTTCGTGATGCGATCAGGGCAGGCTTGGTGTCGGTTTATATTACCATTGCCATCACCTTAATGATGTCGATTATTATTATGCTGGAAAAGGATACCGTCACACGGCTATTTCTCAATAATGATGATGCCCTTTTTTATGAGGTCATGGCCCATGCCTCTGGCATGCTGCTGATCGTGGCAATTTTTCAGCTGTTTGATGGCCTGCAATCGGTTTTTGTCTCTGCGCTTCGCGGAATAAGCGATACCCGAATGCCTGCTTTGATCTCTATCCTCTCCTATTGGGGGGTTGGGGTTGTGTCTGGTTATGTGCTTGCTACCCCAATGGGGCTAGGGCCAATTGGGGTTTGGATCGGGATGGCCATAGGGCTTGCCGCCGCGACCCTTATCCTTGGCATTCGGTGTTGGCGCACTTGCAATATTCTGATAAGGCAAAACCGTTTTGATCTGATATAATTTTGTTATGACGATATTGATTGCTCCACCTCTTTCTCAAACCCCTATCAGCCGTCATCAGCATGATTGTTTTGAGCTATTAAAACCCACATTGAGGGATGAAAAAGCTGCGGCAATTTTGGCCTCTGCCATGGCCCTTGCCCCTTATTTAGATCAACTCTATCGCAAAAACATCACACTGCTTTCCACCCTTGCTAATGGTGGTATAGAAACCATTCATGCCACGATTGCTGAGGCAAAAGACACGTTACGAGATCGTCTCAACGCTACCACAAACCATGATCAAGCCATGATCGCTATTCGGTTGTTTCGGCAACTGATTAATACCGCCGTTACCATATCTGACCTCCTTGATCTTGCCCCTGTATCAGAACAAATGCACTGGTTGAGTGAAGCGGCGGATTATGCCAGCTCCACTTTAATTGCATGGCTAGAACATCAGGCCAGGTCATCCAACCGTCTTAATAGCAACGCCAGGTGGTGTGTGTTGGCAATGGGGAAATTAGGGTCAGGCGAGCTTAATTTTTCATCTGATATTGATGTTATCATTCTCTATGATTGTCCCCCAGATGATCAGGAAAGTGGACGCGTCTTTGTTGATTTGACCAGACAATTCACCAATATCATGACCAAACCAACGGCTGATGGCATAGGTTGGCGTGTGGATTTGCGTCTTCGCCCCAACCCAAGTGTGACCCCTGTTGCTATTCGCACCGACAACGCCATCAGTTATTACGAATCTTTGGCTAGAACATGGGAAAGGGTTGCCTTTATTCGTGCACGTCACATTGCTGGTGATCCACAACTAGCAAAAGAGTTTCTATCTGAAATTGAACCTTTTATTTGGCGCCGCTATCTGGATTATACCGTCATTGATGATATGCGAATGATGCTACAGCGTGAGCCAAAATCAAACGATTTGTTAGGTTTTAATGTTAAAAAAGGCCAAGGCGGTATTCGTTCGATTGAGTTTGCTGTCCATGTTCAACAATTAATCGCTGGTGGCCGCGAACAACAGCTAAGAAACCGATCAACGGTGGTGGCACTCGAAGCCTTAGCCGAACACCAATGGATTACTAAAGACGAGGCCATGGTTTTGATCACCTGTTATTATGCCCTACGGCGGCTAGAACATCGCATTCAGATGATGCATGACGCCCATAGCCACCAATTGCCGCGCCAAGAGGAAAAACTTACTGAATTGGCCCAATTTTGTGGTCATGCTGATAATGCAAGCTTTCGCACCGCCATTCATGACCTCTGCGCCCAAGTCATTTCCAATACCAAAGGTGTATCCCAGAAACTGGGGGTTGAACCTAATGGTAACGCGGATGGGCAAAAATTGACGCTTGCCCTTTTGCTTGATCAAGATGATGACAGCAATGCCGTGACCCTGGCGCTTTCTGATCTGGGCTTTACTGATGTTAACAGCATCATCCCAACCTGCAGAAA
>Ga0181589_10000452_pt1 | contig 29435 bp, 31 predicted proteins | sample 071ome_25_FD_132444 | JGI IMG/M metagenome (GOLD analysis project Ga0181589, IMG submission 132444) | Coastal salt marsh microbial communities from the Groves Creek Marsh, Skidaway Island, Georgia - 071410BT metaG (megahit assembly) | ecosystem: Environmental > Aquatic > Marine > Intertidal...
AGATTGCCGTCCTCTTTTATCGCCCCCTGCCGCCTCTGCTGCTTCCATTGCACAAAGCATACGCTCGGCAAAATCCTTGTCAGCATTATCATGATAGCTGGCCAGCATTGCCTCCAGAACCTGGGGGCCAGCCAGCATATTGCCGGCAACCGATAGATTGTCCTCTGCCTTATGGCCAGCCCATTCAATACAATCTGCCCCTGTATAGGCTGCGTTTGTGCCGTCCTTTGCCATCACATGAACCTGTCTTTGACGATGGCCTTCATCCCTGTCCTGTAATTGTGATAATACAGCTTGTGGGCGCGCCCCGCTGGCCAGCAGCTTGTTGCCCTCTACTCCCCATAGCGGGTTAACCAGCGCTTGTGTGGCAATTGCCCCTGCCGGGGTGATAAAGGGAATCACCGCCCCAACCGCAAAAAAACGACTGGCAACTGCGATACCCAGATGGCCTGTTTCCGGCTCGCGGGCGATCAGTGAAAAGGTCATGGTAAATCACACTTTCTGTTATAGGATTGATATGGTTATAAGCTTAGCGTAATTCAGCTGCTTGCCAAACCGATAAACCTTATTGAGGCAGATAAACCGCATCGGGGGAGTTTTTGCCAGATGCCAGACAAAAAAATTGCTGCAGAAAAAATTGTTGCAGAAAAAATCACACGCGCCACCGCAAAATTATTTATTGATGCAGGTGAAGCAGCTTTAAAGGAATTCACGCTGAAAAATAATCGCCGCGCTGATTTAATCGCTCTTGGCCCAACTCAAAAAATTTCGATTATTGAAGTTAAATCCTCGCGTCAGGATTTTCTTAGTGACAAAAAATGGCCAGACTATATTGAATTTGCCGATTATTTTTATTTTGCTGTGGCAGAAGATTTTCCGATTGATATTTTGCCGGATGCCGAGCAATGCGGCATCATTCTGTCTGACGGGTTTGACAGCCTGATTACCCGGCCTGCGCCCTTGCGCCCCCTGGCAGGGGCGCGACGTTCGCATCTTATTCGAAAACTGGCGGTCACTGCGATGCGGCGCGTTGAAATTTAGCTATTTTCGAATAATAAAGCTGGCATCATTATCGACATAGCGGGTGGCGCTGGCATGGGTGCGGCCAAATTCGCGTTCCAGCCGGGCTTTGAATTTTTCCGGCTCTATATAGAAAATCTGATTTTGTATTCTGGCGTTGGCAAGGCTGGTAATGTTAATCGCCAGGCCTTTTCGAGCTTCTTTCCAGCTATAGGAAAGCTGGCGAAAAATATAATCCTGCCATAAATCATAATCATCGGTATGGCATAGGTTAAATGTCCCCACAAAGACAGCATAATCTGTTTTCCGGTGCGGTTTGCGGCCAATATAAAAGCGCTGTTTGCCATCGCTAAAATGGCGGGTGCAATAGTCTATCATGGCGGTGTTAATATCATATCCTGAATAGACAAGCTTATGAAAACGCGGCGTTTTCTGGATAAACTCCCACATCGCCCCATAGCCGCAACCAATATCGGCCAGATGGATATTCTGGCTGGTATCCTGTGCCATAATCTGGCTGAGGATATGGTCAAACCGGGCAGTCTGGCTTAATTTTGATGCCCAGAAAACACCTTCGGCTGCTGCGCCCTTTTCTTTAAAACGCCTAGTATAGGCATTGCTGATAGAGGCTTCAAACAGCTTTTGGCTGATCCGGTTAAACATGAAAAAATTATCCGGTTTGGCTGTCTGGCTTGCCAATGATGGCGGGGCTGAAAGCAGGACGGCTGAATATCTCCTCGACCATCGGTGCGAAATAGGAAAGAGGTTTACTGGCATAGGCCGGGTCAAAGGACGCCTGATCCCATGCTCCGCAAAATTTTTCTGCACTATCAAACCATTTATGGCCGCGATAGCGTTCGTGCTCATCCTTGTTCAGACCCAATTTGTCTGCATAATAAACCATCTGGAAAATGCCGTGATGCTCTAATATCCAGGTGACTTCTGCGCGGACATAGGGGCGGATAATCGCGGCCGCCATTTGGGAATGATTTTCCGGAGCCAGATCGTCCCCGATATCATGGATAAGGGCTGCGACAATCAGCTCTATATCTGCGCCATCTTCTTCTGCCCGTGTGGCGGTTTGTAAGGAATGTTCAAGGCGCGTGACCTGGTAGCCGCCAAGGCTGTTCTGTAAATTTTCCAGCGCCGATAAAATGCGTTGGGGCAGGGCGCTGATATAGGCTTTTTCCAGCCTGTCAAGCAGAGCATAATCTTCTTTTGTGCCGGCTTCCATACGGGTAAAGGAAACGGTCTGTTGTGGTTGTGTATTTGCCATATCCCCCTCTATTTATGGTCTTTTCAGCGCCGCTGATTAGCTGTTTAACGAACAGACAGGATAATCATATTATTCAGTTTTGCCGCCTTGATGGTCGGGCGTCTAGCAAAAATTAATTGCTTTGCAAAATCGTTAGGTTCAATTTACCTGATTTTTTGCTATAAGGATAAGAATGGCTACCCTGTACAAACAGCCATTCCGAGATGAGATCGCTGGAATAAATATGGGCAATACTCGAATGAATGACATTTTGATGGACGTCCTGAACGGTGCGCAATCTGGCGATCCGCAAGCGATGCTGATAGCAGGATTATCGGCTGCTTTATTGTGTATTTTATTGCTGATGCTGATCATTGCGCTAATAGGCCGCAAAGAACCCAAATCACCGACAGAACGGCCTGGCACAGCATCAGAAGCACGGATGGAAACAGATGTGGATATGGCTGTTCCTGCCAGCATGGCAGCAGCCGATAGCTTGGCTGTAGAAGAAAGCGATGACCTGGCACAAACAGATGATTTTATGATCTTCAAACGCGGGGAGCGCCAGAATACGCAACGCAAGAAACAGATGCTGCCAAGTGCAGAAGGCCTGTCCATTGAAGATAATTTGCAATTAATTGAACGCGAGATGATTAAATTGCGCGATATGTTCAAACAGGGTCATGTTACCCGCGATGTTTATGTGGATGAAACCCGCAATCTGTATCATCAGGCAAAGGCAATTGCAGCTTTGAAATAGACATATTTTCCCTGACGGGTGAGAGATAACCACCCGCCATCGGTCAAGCGTGTTTAAAGGTGAGGGGCAGGGAAAATGAAGGCTGGCGAAAAAACGCGAAAAGATCAAAATAGCCTTTCACCTGCGGCTATGACCAAATCGGCAGGTGTAAGTTTGCTGGAAGCCCTGTTTATCGGGCTGACCCTTATGGCTCTGATTGGCGGCGGTCTGGTTCATACTATCCAAAAGACCCATCAGACAAAAATTTCGATTGTAGCGGAAAATGGGGAGGCAATAGCCCAATGGCTTCGTTCTGCCTATTTGTTGAAACAAATCAGCACGCCTTCGGATAATGCGCCATGTGCAGAAAATAGCATTAATACAGAATTGGCCTGTTTTCAGGAGATGATCGGCCAAAATGGTATTTTTTCTACCTTGAAAAACCCTTTTTTCCCGGAAAGGGATAGTGCGCCTATCATCGCTCTTTTTCAAGGAAACGCTTCATCGCCTGTCACCGGCAAGCCTTGTGGTGAACTGGCAGTCCAATTTTCCATTCTGACCGCATCAGGATATTATTTGGGCAAGCCGCGATTTTGGCGCGGAACCATCCTGATTTATTTGCGTGAATATACTGCTCTGCAACCGGCATTAAACAGATATTTCGTGGTAGGCTATTGCGATAATGAAGGGCGCTATCAGCAATTATCGGCAAATATATTCCTGTCATGATTTTATTTTCCTGCCCGGAATAGTGAAAAAACAGCCCTTTATTTTCCGAACTTTGTAATAAAGCGCTGTTTTATGTCGATTAATAGGAAAAAATATGGGATGTTTTCCTAAAGTATCTTTAGGACAAATCAGCACAGCAACAGGCAAATAAAATTGGAACAGGGTAAATCCATTTTTGTTGGAAATATCAAGGGCGGTGTGGGTAAAAGCACGCTGACAACCCTGTTATTTGATTATTTCCAGAACAAAAAGGGCGAGATGAAAGTCCAGATGGTGGATGCGGACAGGCAAGGCACTTCGTTTGAGATGCTAGAGCCGATGGCAAAGGGCGATAATATTCGCCATGTCCCGGTATCGGATCGTTTTGACGGGCTTAGTCTGGTCACGCTGGACAGTATTTTGCGCCGGATGCGCGCTAACCCCGATACGCTGACCATTGTGGATACAGGGGCAGGCTGGCCAGGCAATGTTTGGCAAATTGCCATGATGTCAGAATGTATAATTATCCCCACTTCCCTGTCCTGGGCAGATTTGCGGCCAACCATTGAATTTGTCCAGGAAATGGATGAGCGAAAGGAAAGTCTGGATACGCTCTCGCCGCATCTTATCATTGTGCCAAATAAAGTCCCGCCTTCCCAGCGCGATATGTCCATGCTCAGTGATAATTTAAAAGATTTGAATGTGGTGGTTGCCCCGCCCCTGTCAGATTTATCGGTGGTGCGCCATATGTCCGCCAATTTCAAAGGTCTGGAAGCGGCAAAAGGCACACGGTTTTTTAATGAATTCATCCGGCTGGGGGATTTCATCGATGAATATGTGCTCTCTGGCCGGTTAAGCAAAATGTATGAACAAGGCTAAAAGCGGTCAGGCGTTAACTGTTTTGCATCTGACCGGCGACCCATTTATGAAAATGATGGGTCGGGTTATCCATCTTGGGCGAGAATTTTCCGCCATCATATGACGGGGCATTGCGGCCGCGTTGCATCCCCTCCACCACATCAATATCTTCAATAAATATGCCTTTCCAAAGGCGGGTATTTGTGGCGCGCATTTCTGCATAGGAAGGGCTAAGGGCTGTTTCATCTGCATAATAGATACTCACCCGTTCTGTAGTTTTGGCCTGGCCGTTGGGGATCAGTAAAATCGCATAGCAATGGTCTTTATGCACGCCAAACAGCACATTGGGGAAAAAGGCGCAATATTCAGCAGCTGTATCCCATTTTGTTGACAAGCCTTCAAAGGCAGGAAAACTTCTGCCCTCTTTATCCAGCTGCGGTTTAAAGACATAAGAGCCTTGCCCGGCATAAATCTCGTCATCCAGAATATTATAATGATCTTCCAGACGCGAATAGCTGTTCAGCCCGGGATGGATAAAGGGCAAGTGATAGGCTTCACAATAATTTTCTACCGCCAGTTTCCAGTTGCAATCTACCTCAAGGGTAAACATCGAATCTGCCCCGCCACTATAAATAGGCTGTTCAAACTCTGCCCATCTTTCGCGCAAAGGCTGGGCGATATTGGTAAATTCAGGGGCGAGGCCGGATAGATTAACAAATACCACATCGCGCCATATTACCGATCTGACCCGGTTAAGGGACAGGGTTTCGCAAATCACCGTCTCGTCGTTATGAATATTAGGGCCGCCAACATGAGGGGTGGCCTTTAACGCGCCTTCCAAATCATAGGACCAGGCGTGATAGGGGCAGGTGATAGGCCCGTTCAGCTGGCCAGCCTCTTCGACCAAAATCATGCCCCGATGGCGGCAGACATTCTCAAAAACATATACCTCATTTTTTTTGGTTCGCACCATCAATAAGGGGATGCCCAGCATATTAACAGGATACACACAGCCCGGCTTTGGCACATCACAGCCAAATCCAATGGCCGCCCAGCCCTGTCTGAAGATAGAATCTGCTTCTTTTGTATGCATATTCTGGTCAATATAACAGGCATTTGGTAGGCCATTTGCCACCTCAATAGGCTTTAATACAGAGCTTAAATCATCCATCTGATAACTCCTTTATTACATATCAGGGCTTGACGGCATCGCCATATTCCCTAACAGAGTAGAGAATAAAAAATTAATTTGTCTGTCCCTTTCACGCCCAAAAGGTCGGCTTTTGACAAAGATTTTGATTATCCGGTTTTTTTAGAACAGGCCGCTATGTCTCGCTATCAACCTGCCCCTATCCATCTTGCACTTGGCACAGCCTTTTATGATGCGGTGCGGGCAGCTGAATTTCCCAAAAGCATTTTGCGCTATCGCAATGATGCAGCGGCCAGCGCGATTGGCCTCGACAGCCTTTCTGATGCAGATTTTATTCGCCATTTTGCCCGTTTTGTACCGCTGGCAGATAATCTGCCCGAGCCGCTTGCCTTGCGCTATCACGGCCATCAATTCGGGGTTTACAACCCGGATATTGGCGACGGGCGGGGATTTTTATTTGCCCAGTGCCGGCAGGAAGCAACTGGACGGATTCTGGATTTGGGCACGAAGGGGTCAGGGCGCACGCCTTATGCCCGCACAGCAGATGGCCGATTGACCCTAAAAGGGGCGGTTCGCGAAATACTGGCAACCGAAATGCTGACCGCGCTTAATGTGCCGACTTCCCAAACTTTTTGCGTGATAGAGACAGGCGAATCGCTTGACCGGCAGGATGAGCCTTCGCCCACCCGCTCGGCGGTGCTGACCAGGATGTTGCATTCGCATATTCGCATTGGCAGTTTTCAAAGGCTGGCCTATCTGCGGCAACAGGAAAATCTGGAGATTCTGTTGCGCCATACCATCAAATATTATTACCCGGATTTGGATTCGGAGGCAGATTTAAAAGAACTGATTCCCGGTTTCCTGGGGAAATTAGCCGCAAAAATAGCGCGGATGGTCGCAGGCTGGATGGCAGCAGGCTTTGTGCATGGTGTTCTCAATACCGATAATTTTAATATTACGGGCGAGAGTTTTGATTATGGGCCCTGGCGATTTTTACCAGCGATGCAGCCGGGTTTTACCGCTGCCTATTTTGACCAGCAAAAACGCTATGCCTATGGACGCCAGCCAGAAGCCGCCCTTTGGGCACTTTGCCGGCTTGCAGATTGCTTTCAGACCATTTTGGATGCCGAAGCCTTGGGGTCGGCGCTAGGCGATTACTGGTCTGAGGTGGAAACACAGATTGCCCGCGCAGTCTGCTGGCGGCTGGGGGTAGAGGCAAAGGACAAGACAGCCAAGGCCATCAGCCAGCAATTATTTCTGGCTGCCGGGCAAAGCGGGATTGGCTGGGATCAGCTGTTTAAGGATGCTTATGGCGGCCAGCTCGCCCCGGATGAGGCAACTTCTGCGCTCTGGCAACAGGATAGAGGCCTTGCCGAGCTTGCAGAACAGCTTGCCACCCTTCAAACACGCCAAAAAACCCCCGAGGCTATCGCCCAGATTAAAGCAGCCCCTCTGGTGACAATGGAGATATCGGTAATGGAAGGGGTCTGGGCGCCCATCGCAGAGGCTGATGACTGGCAGCCTTTTGACAAGATGCTGGCGCAAATCCGCGCATATGGGGCTGCCCTGAAACAGCCCTGAGCCCCAATAAAAAGGTCTATAGCTCTTCAGCTGAAAGGCCGCGATTGACCACCTCGCGCAAGGCAAAATTGCTTTCCATACGCAGGACATGGGGCAGGGCAGATAAATATTCGCTATGGATACGGCCATAATCGGTCACATCACGTGCCGCTATCCGCAACAAATAGTCACTTTCCCCGGCCAGCAGGAAACAGGCCAAAACCTGTGGCACGTTTCGAACGGCCCTTTCAAAATCCGAGAGCATATCTGCCGACTGGCCATGCAGGGTGATATGCACCAGCACTAGGACCGAATGACCCAGCTTTTCATGGCTTAATCTGGCATGATAGCCGGTGATAAGGCCGGATTGTTCCAGCTGGGCGACCCGGCGCAGACAGGCAGATGCGGACAGGCCTACACGGTCTGCCAGTTCTACATTTGGAATACGGGCATTTTCCTGTAATATAGACAGGATAGATCTATCGATTTTGTCCATAACACCCTCTATAGATAAAATGTTTTTCAATATTATGATTGTATAATATTGTTGACTTTAATAATTTCACGCAATTATTTTAATAAAAATATAAAATTCATCAAATTATACCGTAAAAAATCGTAATTACAAGCATGAATAAGCGCAATAATTTTGTGTAAACAGGGCTATTCTCATATCAGAATAATCAGGGCGTTTTGGCGGGGATAAAAAATATCCCCAAAATGGCGCGGCTTTCTGCAAGGAGAATAAAGATGCTTATCGGTTTGCCAAAAGAAATCAAAAATAACGAATTTCGGGTCGGGCTTGTGCCCTCATCTGTGGCTGAATTGGTAAAGGCCGGCCATCAGGTGATGGTGCAATCAGGGGCAGGGGCTGGTATTGGGGCTGGCGATGATGCCTATCAGGCGGCAGGGGCGATTATCAGCCCAACTGCCGAGCAGGTGTTTTGTGATGCCAAAATGATTGTCAAAGTCAAAGAGCCACAAAAACAGGAATGGGAGCAATTATCGGCGAACCAAATTCTGTTTACCTATTTGCATCTGGCAGCCGACGCCGCCCAGACACAAGGGTTGATGCGCTCTGGTTGTGCTGCCATTGCCTATGAAACCATCACCGATGCCGAGGGCGGCTTGCCCTTGCTTGCCCCGATGTCCGAGGTGGCCGGCCGGCTTTCTGTTATTGAAGGGGCGGCTCATTTAAAAGCGATGAATGGCGGGCGCGGTTTGCTGGTATCAGGTGTGCCGGGAACAGAAGCTGCTAAAATTGTGATAATTGGTGGCGGTGTGGTCGGCAAAAATGCGGCTAAAATGGCCGTAGGGTTAGGGGCGGATGTCACGATATTTGACCGCTCCTTGCCGCGTTTGCGTGCTTTATCAGATATTTTCGGGGCATCTGTTGCCACCCGTTTTTCTACCCATGAAGGTCTGACAGCGGCCGTGCGCGAGGCCGATATGGTTATCGGGGCGGTGCTTATACCCGGGGCAAGTGCGCCCAAGCTGGTATCCAAGACCCAGCTAAAGGAAATGAAGCCGGGGTCGGTCATAGTTGATGTGGCAATTGATCAGGGGGGCTGTTTTGAAACCTCCAGGCCCACCACCCATGAAAACCCTACCTATATCATTGATGATGTGGTGCATTATTGCGTGGCAAATATGCCAGGGGCTGTGCCGCTTACCTCCTCAACGGCGCTGAATAATGCGACTTTGCCCTTTGTGATGGCACTGGCCAATCATGGTTTGGCTGCGCTGGAAAGGGATAGCCATCTGGCAAATGGCCTGAATGTTCGGGATGGAAAGCTGGTGCATCCTGCGGTGATCGAAGCGCTGGGCAACCTGACTGCGGCCTAAAACACGCCTTTTGGGCTGTGCAGAGTAAAAAAAACTGCATCATCAGGTCAAAAGAGGCTTGACCTGACGACCCATTTAATGAATAAACACCTCTGTTCTGAGGGGTTCAGTTTGAACGCTGACCGCAAGGTGCAGGTTAAGGGGCCATAGCTCAGCTGGGAGAGCGCGTGCTTTGCAAGCATGAGGTCGTCGGTTCGATCCCGTCTGGCTCCACCAACCTTGCCTTACCATCAGATAAATGCCAAGGATATTCGCGTCACCTGAATAGGCCTGTTTAAAATAAGACAGGCTCAGGTGCAGATTAAAGGAAATTACGAAAATGGCTGTTCCAAAGCGCAAAGTGACCAAATCAAAGCGTGATATGCGCCGCGCCCATGACGCGATTAGCGCCGATGCCTATGTAGAAGACAAGGTGACAGGTGAATTGCATCGCCCGCATCATATTGATCTGAAGACAGGGATGTATAAAGGTCGGCAGGTTCTCAAAGTTAAAGAGCGGTTCTAGGAACAGATAACTCTCTGATGAACCCGTTGAGCAAACTAAAAAACAAATTACCAGTTTTTTGTATTGGCGATGTCGTCCGGCATCGCCTTTATCCATTTCGCGGTGTGATTGTGGATGTTGATCCGGAATTTGATAATACCGAAGAATGGTATGCCGCTATTCCAGAAGATATCCGCCCCGAGCGCGAGCAGCCTTTTTATTACTTGCTGGCGGAAAATTCGGAAACCTATTATTCTGCCTATGTCTCGCAACAAAATCTTCTGTCAGACATAGAAAATGGCCCGGTCAATCATCCAGATATTGATGATGTGTTTGACGGGTTTGAAGAAGGGCGATACCAGCTGCGCGCCGAATCCTATAATTAGAGCCTGAAATAATCGGGGCAGGAATGAATATCTGTCCTGGCGTGCAGACACAGCCTTTTTTACATCATAGAAAAACTTTTGCCTGTTTGCGGCAGAATCAGCCTTTATTCCCTTGCAAATTTTTGATAAAGACCTAACTAGAGATAAACAGGACCAAAATGGTCTTGTTTATGATAATCATTCGCAATTTCAACAGGCTAGAGAGCAAACGCGCAAATGTTACGCCTTAATCGTATGACAGATTACGCTATTCTGGTAATGGGGGTTTTGCATGGTCGGCCGGGCGAGTTGTTGTCCAGTGCCCAGATAGCCCATCACGCCCAGCTTACACAAGCGACTGTGGCCAAAATCATCAAAGCGCTTAGCGCGGCAGAACTGGTAGCGACCAGCCGCGGCAATAAAGGCGGTTGCCAGCTGGCTATGCCGGCCACCGCCATTAGCATTGCCCAGGTTATCGAAGCCATTGAAGGGCCCATTGCCCTGACCGCCTGTGTCGAGGGTGCAGATGACCCATGCGCGGTTCAGCAGGGCTGTTTTATGAGTGGTAGCTGGAATCGTATTAACGGGGCGATACGCGCAGCTCTGGACGGGGTCAGCCTGTCTGACCTTTTTCATCCATCCAATTTGTTTCCTGTGTCGCTGGAAACGCTTGAACATCCATCTCAACCAGAGGTCTAAAAGATATGGTAGCCACAACTGAGACAATCGCGGCTGTAGAAGATGCCACCGGCACCTATAAATACGGCTTTGTGACCGATATCGAAACCGAAAAGGCGCCCAAGGGGCTGAATGAAGATATCATAGCCTTTATTTCGGCAAAAAAGGACGAGCCTGAATGGATGCTGGAATGGCGGCTAAAGGCCTATCGCCATTGGCTGAAAATGCCATCACCGGACTGGGCAAAGCTGAATATCCCGGAAATTGATTATCAGGATGTTTATTATTATGCCGCGCCAAAATCGGCAGAAGGCCCCAAATCGCTGGATGAGGTTGATCCGGAATTGCTGGCGACCTATGAAAAGCTGGGTATCCCCCTGAATGAGCAAAAAATGCTGGCAGGGGTTGCGGTGGATGCGGTGTTTGATTCTGTCTCTGTTGCGACGACTTTTCGCGAGGAGCTGGCGAAATCAGGCGTGATTTTTTGTTCTATTTCAGAAGCGATTCGTGAATATCCCGATTTGATCAAGAAATATATGGGGTCGGTTGTGCCGGTTGCCGATAATTATTTCTCGGCATTAAACTCGGCTGTCTTTACCGACGGGTCATTTGTTTTCATCCCCAAAGGGGTGCGCTGCCCGATGGAGCTGTCGACCTATTTTCGCATTAATGAGCGTAATACCGGCCAGTTTGAACGCACATTGATCATTGCTGAGGATAATTCTTATGTCAGCTATCTGGAAGGCTGTACTGCCCCGCAACGCGATGAAAACCAGCTTCATGCTGCGGTGGTTGAGCTGGTCGCGATGGAAGATGCTGAAATTAAATATTCCACTGTCCAGAACTGGTATCCAGGTGATGAAACCGGCAAGGGCGGGATTTATAATTTTGTGACCAAGCGCGGTATTTGCCGTGGTGACAGGGCAAAAATTTCATGGACACAGGTCGAAACAGGGTCTGCCATTACCTGGAAATACCCGTCCTGTATTCTGAAAGGCAAGGATAGTGTGGGCGAGTTTTATTCGGTTGCGGTGACAAATGGCGCCCAGCAAGCCGATACCGGCACAAAGATGATCCATCTTGGGCAGGGGTCACGCTCGACCATCATTTCCAAGGGAATTTCGGCTGGTAAATCGCAAAACACCTATCGCGGCCTGGTAGAGGTACATAAGCCGGCAGAAGGGGCGCGTAATTTTACCCAATGTGATTCGCTGCTGGTAGGCGATAAATGCGGGGCGCATACCGTACCCTATATTGTATCGCGCAACCCGTCTGGAAAAATAGAACATGAAGCGACTACCTCGCGCATTTCCGAAGATCAGCTTTTTTATTGTCTGCAACGCGGGATGAGCGAGGAAGAATCTGTCTCGCTTATTGTCAATGGCTTCTGCAAGGAAGTGATGAAAGAACTGCCGATGGAATTTGCGGTCGAAGCCCAGAAATTGATTGGTATCAGCTTGGAAGGCTCTGTTGGATAATAGCCCCTGGAGGATAAAAAAATGACTCTGCTAGAAATTAAAAATTTACACGCCTCTATTGGCGATACAAAAATCCTGCACGGGATTGATCTGACCATTAATCGCGGCGAGGTTCATGCGATTATGGGGCCAAATGGATCGGGTAAATCCACCCTGTCCTATGTGCTGTCCGGCCGCGATGGCTATGAGGTAACCGACGGCGATATATTGCTTGATGGCCAGTCTGTTCTGGAAATGGAAGCAGATGAGCGGGCTCGGGCAGGGATGTTTCTGGCCTTTCAATATCCGATTGAATTACCAGGCGTTAGTGGTATGTCCTTTTTGCGTGCTGCGGTAAATGCCCGCCGCCGTGAAGCCGGCGAGGATGAGGTGGACCAGCTGGAGTTTGTTAAATTGGTGCGGGCAGCCGCAGCTGATCTGGGCGTGGATAATGAAATGCTGAAACGGGCTGTAAATGTCGGTTTTTCCGGCGGTGAGAAAAAACGCTATGAAATTCTGCAAATGGCGTTGCTCAAGCCAAGCCTGGCAGTCTTGGATGAAACTGATTCCGGGCTGGATGTGGATGCGCTGAAAATTGTTTCGGACGGCGTGAATGCCCAGCGCGGGGCGGAATGCGGGATGCTGGTTATCACCCATTATCAGCGTTTGCTCTCTCATATTGTGCCAGATTATGTGCATATTTTGGCAGGGGGACGCATTATCAAATCAGGCGATAAATCGCTGGCACTGGAAGTTGAGAAAAATGGTTATGCGGGGCTGGTCGATGCCGCATAAATTATCCCAAATTATCAGCTGGCCAGAACAGCAAGCCAAAGCCAGAGATTTTTTCGATCAAAAAGGCTGGCCGGATAATCGTCAGGAAGCGTGGAAATATACATCGCTTGCCCATTTGCGCGAAAAGCAGTTTTCGCCCGCCAATGGGGTTGGAAATTCGGCCAGCTCAGCTGCTGTTAAGGGGCTGAAAGGGCTGGTGATAGAGATTTCCGGGGGTGTTGCCCGGCTTCCATCTGGCCAAAGCCTGCCAGAGGGTATCTCGCTTCTTGATATCAGCAAAGATGACAGCGCCCGTGCCGCCATTTTTACGCGGCTTGCCGATGACCATTTACTGCCAGCTTTATCTGCCCTGCATCAAACAAGCGCGATTGCTATTGATGTTGAAAAAACCCCTGCATCAGAAGGCGCAACACCGATTATCTTGAACATAACAGGCGGGGATAAGGATACAGCCTGCTATCCATTAGTGATGGTTCGGGTGCAAAAAGGTGCAACAGCACGAATAGCCGAGATACATACCTCACAATCAGGACTTTCCTGTCCTTTGATGGTGTATGATGTGGCAGATGGTGCAGTTTTGCATCATATAAGGCTGCAAGCAGAGGCAGATCACACCACCCATCTTGGCCTTAATCAGATGCAAATGGGCAAGAGCAGCCAGATTAACAGCTTTGCCATCTCTATGGGCGGGGCGTTATCACGGCTGGAAACACACAGCCTGTTTTTAGGGACAGATAGCCAGCTTGCCCAATCCGCTATCTATCTGGGCCGGGATCGCCAGCACCACGATATTACCAGCTTTGTAGCGCATGAGCTGCGCGATTGCCGCTCACGCCAGCTGATCCGAGGCGTGCTGGATGACAAGGCAAGAGGCGTGTTTCAGGGCAAGGTGCGGGTTGCGCCCGATGCCCAGAAAACAGATGGTCAGCAAATGAGCCGTGCGCTCCTGCTCTCGCGCGATGCCGAAGCCGATGCCAAGCCGGAGCTGGAAATTTTTGCCGATGATGTGGTCTGCTCGCACGGGGCAACGGTTGGCGAGCTGGATGAAAATCTGATGTTCTATCTGAAAAGCCGAGGCATTGCAGAGGCAGATGCTCGCAATATGCTGATAGATGCGTTTCTGATCGATACGCTGGAAGAGATAGAAGATGCCGATTTTGCCGCTTTCATGGGCGCACAAATTGCGAATTGGTCTGCAGCTAATCGCTAGCCAATTTTCGAGAGGAGGGCTGGATGACATCTGAATTTAATGCAGAAGCGATACGCGATCAGTTTCCTATTCTGAAAACAGAGATTCATGGCAAAAAGCTGGTTTATCTAGATTCCGCTGCCTCTGCCCAAAAGCCGCAAATGGTGCTGGATGCATTGCATTCTGCCTATAGCGAGACCTATGCCAATGTCCATCGTGGTCTGCATTATCTCTCGGAAGCCTCTACCGATGCCTATGAGGCGGTAAGGGGTAAGGTGGCAAAATTCATCCATGCCGCAGATGAAAAAGAGGTGGTCTTTACTTCCGGCGCGACCATGAGCCTTAATTTGATCGCCCATAGCTATGGCAATAGATATCTGAAAGCAGGTGATGAAGTGCTGATCACCGTTGCCGAGCATCACGCCAATATTGTGCCTTGGCATCTGCTGGGCGAGCGGGTGGGATCACGCACCATCGCAGCCCCTGTCAATCCGGATGGCAGTTTTGATCTGGAGGTCTTTAAATCCTATATCACCGAGCGAACAAGGATTATTTCCATTCCGCACGTCTCTAATGTTTTGGGCACGGTTTTCCCGGTGCGGGAAATCGCTTACCTTGCCCATGAAAATGGGGCAATTTGTGTGGTGGATGGCTGTCAGGGTGTTACCCATATGCCGGTAAATGTCACAGAATTGGGATGTGATTTTTACGTCTTTTCAGGCCATAAGCTCTATGGGCCAAGCGGTATCGGTATTTGCTGGGGGCGCGGGGATATCTGGGCAGACCTGCCACCATTTATGGGGGGCGGGGATATGATAGATGACGTTGAAACCGACCGTTCAACCTATGCTTTGCCGCCCCATCGATTTGAGGCAGGCACACCGCCTATTGCCGAGACTATCGGGCTGGGGGCGGCCATTGATTTTGTTCAATCTATCGGTATGGCGGCTTTGCGTGATCATGAAATGGATTTGCTGCGCTATGGCCATCAACGCCTTGCAGCCGTAGAGGGGCTGAAATTTATCGGGCAAGCGGTTGGTAAATCCGGGGTGATATCCTTTACCCTGGACGAGGTGCATCCCCATGATATTTCAACCCTGATTGATCAGGACGGGGTGGCCATACGCGCTGGCCATCATTGCGCCCAGCCTCTGATGAAATTTTACGGGCTGAGTTCAACAGCGCGCGCTTCTGTTGCGGTCTATAATCAGCGTTCAGATTTTGACCAACTGGCCGAATCGCTGGAAAAAGTTAACCGAATATTCAAAGGCTAGGTGAGATGAGCGGCAGGGATTCCATCTTTGATGAAAATGGGCCAGGCCTGGCTGATTTCCTGCCGGATACTTCATCTGGCTATACCGCCTATGCAGGTGAAAGCTTAAAAGAGCCTGCTCCCGCAAAAGAGGCTGATATTATCGAGGCGTTAAAGACGGTAAAAGACCCTGAAATTCCGGTAAATATCTATGATTTGGGACTGATTTATACCATCGATTGCGCGCCATCGGGCGATGTGTATATTGAAATGTCGCTTACCGCACCTGGCTGTCCTGTGGCAGGCGAGATGCCGCAACAGGTGGCCAATGCGGTCGCCGCACTGGCAACAGCTGGCCGTGTATCGGTAACGCTGGTCTGGGATCCTGCCTGGACACCCGAGCGCATGAGCGAAGATGCAAAGCTGGCACTTGATTTTGGTTTCTGATATTCTTAGCTATAGATAAAAGGCGTAATAGGCCTGTCTTCATAAAGGATTGTTCGATAAAATGATGAACGCTGCTTTTGATAAACCGATTTTAAGCCTGACAGATGCGGCAGCCGCACAGGCAAAAAAGCTGATGCAAAAAGGCGCAGAAAATGCGGCTATCGGTTTGCGTGTTGGGATTAAAACAGCCGGCTGTTCAGGCTTGCAATATCAGGTAGAATTTGCCAGTGAACAAAAGCCTTTTGAAGATAAAATTGAAGATAAAGGCGTCACTATCTTTATTGATCCTGCTGCAGTGATGTTTCTGATTGGTTCGGAAATGGACTGGCAGGAAGATAAGTTTTCTTCCTCCTTTACCTTTAACAACCCCAATGAAACCGCCAGATGTGGATGTGGTGAGAGCTTTACTGTCGCCTGATGTCAGAACAGGCCAGCCAGAATAAAAGCCCCATTTCCCGCCGCAGCATTCTATCCCTGCTTCTGGAAATAGCGGCCTATGCTGCCCCGCGCGGCAATACACAGATCCGTAACCGCATTATCGGGGCATTTGCCTGTTTGATATTGGCAAAATCCTCTAATATCGTCACCCCGCTTTTATATGGCGGGGCGGTGGATTATGTAAATGGCGATGCCGGGTTTTCCACCCTTATCCTGTGGTATATTTTAGGGGCTTATGCCCTTAGCCGCCTTGGCCAGCAGATTTTTTCCGAAGGCAAGGAATATCTGTTTAGCCGGGTTGCCCAGAGGGCGGTGCGCGGGGCGGCTATGACGGCCTTTCGCCATTTGCATTTGCTTTCGATGCGCTTTCACCTTGATCGGCAGACAGGCGGGCTGACCCGTGCCATTGAACGCGGGGCAAAGGGCATGGAATTTATCATGACCAGCGCTGCTTTTGAAGTTGTGCCTCTGCTGGTAGAGGTGTTGCTGGTCAGTATCCTGTTATGGGTGATGTTTGGCTGGCTCTATGCCATCATCACCTTTGCCACGGTGCTGATTTATGCGCTCTTCACAATCAAGGTGACGGAATGGCGGATGAAATTTCGCCGGCAGATGAATAAGGCAGATGAGCAAGCCGCGACAAAGGCGGTTGATAGCCTGATAAATTACGAGACCGTAAAATATTTCAATGCCGAAGCCCATGAGGCAGAGCGATTTGATGTTTCCATGCGCCAATATGAAGATGCGGCTGTTTTATCGCGCACCTCTCTGGCAGCGGTGAATATAGGGCAAGGGGCGGTGATCGCCATTGGCCTTGTGCTGATAATGGGCATTGCCGGGAACGATATTCAGCAAGGCAAGCTCAGTGTGGGGGATTTTGTCGCGGTGAATACCTATTTGCTACAGCTCTATCTGCCCCTGAATTTTTTGGGCTGGGTGTATCGCGAGATACGACAATCCCTGATTGATTTGGAACGTATGTTTGGGATGCTGGATGAACATCCCGATGTCAAAGACCCTGAAAATGCCCAGGATTTACGCCTGTCACAAGGCGAGATCAAATTTGATAATGTACATTTTGCCTATAAGGACAGAGCCATTCTAAAAGGAGTGAGCTTTACTGTGCCTGCCGGAAAAAAGGTAGCGATTGTGGGGCCAAGCGGGGCTGGAAAATCCACTATTTCACGCCTGTTATTCCGGTTCTATGACCCGCAAAACGGGCATATTGAAATAGATGGTCAGGATATCCAGAGCGTTAAACAGGCCAGTGTGCGCGCCGCTATCGGCGTTGTGCCTCAAGATAGCGTGATGTTTAATGCCAGTATTGGCTATAATATCCATTATGGAAGGGCAGAAGCCAGCCAGGCAGAGATTGAAGAGGCGACAAGGCTGGCCTCTATCGATAGCTTTATCAAGCAATTACCGGAAGGCTATGAGGCGCTGGTCGGTGAGCGCGGTTTGAAATTATCGGGCGGCGAGAAACAGCGTGTGGCGATTGCCAGAGCGATATTGAAAAAACCGTCTATTTTTCTGTTTGATGAAGCAACATCGGCTCTGGACAGCCAGACCGAAAAACAGATTCAGACAGCGCTAAATGCCGTCTCGCAAAGCCGTACCACCCTTATCATCGCCCATCGTTTGTCGACCATTATTGATAGTGATGAAATATTGGTGATGAAAGATGGCCAGATAGCCGAGCGCGGCACACATCCTCAGCTTCTGGCCAAAGAAGGGCTATATGCTGCTATGTGGGCACGCCAGGCCAGCGGCTTTGACATTGATAGAGGCCAGACAGCGCTTTATGAAGCGGCCAACCAGCCGCAAATGAAAGCCTGAAAAGAGGCAAAATAAATGAATGCCACCCGGATAGATAATCATCATAACCAGCCAGAACAGCGCCATATCGGCAAGCTGGGCGGCGAGGATATTTTCTTGCCGGCAACCAAAACACGCCCCTATCCGTTACGCGCGCATTTATGGCCAACCCACAAGCCCTTTAAAGGCTATTTTTTGATCTTGCCCGGCTTTACTGAATTTTGCGAGAAATATGCCCTGACCGCGCGGCGATTGACCGGGCAAGGCTATAGCTGTCTTATTCTGGACTGGCCGGGGCAGGGGCGTTCTGGCCATCTGGGCAGCCTGCCGGAATTGGTGCATTGCGATCATTTTAACCAGCATATCGAAGCGCTGGACTCACTACTGGACAAGGCAGGCTATCTGGATAAGGAATTTTATGTGCTGGGTCATTCAATGGGGGGCTATTTTGCCTTGCGTACCGCCCATCTGTATCGCCGGCAAGTCCAGGCGGCTATTTTACTCTCACCAATGATTGTGCCGCTTGCCCCGCCTGTCTGGTTTACCCGCCTTCTGGCAAAGCTGCTTATCCAGCTGGGCTTTCGGCGTAAACTGATTCCCTTTAGCCGCATGACCCCGATGATACAGGCACGTCGCTTTCGTCTGGATAATGTGCTGACCCGTTATCCTGAAGGCTATGACCGGCAATATCAGATTTTTGAAAAACAGCCAGAATTGCGCCGCTATCGCCCATCGGTGGGCTGGGTACAGGCCGCTTTTGAGGCCTGTGTGGCGACCAGCCTCAATCCGGACTGGATGGCAGAGATATCCTGTCCTGTTCTGGCCTTGCTGGCAGAAGATGAACGGGTGGTTAATTTGCCGCGTGCCCGCCAGATGCTGGCCTATATACCCACTTTGCAGCAAATATCCTTTGCCGATGCCCGTCATGAATTATTGAACGAGCTGCCAGAGACAACGCGCCGCCTGTTTGACGAGATGTTTCGATTTCTGAATGAGATAGAAACTCTGCCGGATTATCTAAAATAGTTATGCGGTAAATTGTTCCGAGATAATCCGCTTGGACAGCCCATATCCCTGGTCATGCAATAGCGGAATGGTAATGCTGTCATCTTGCGTGATATGGGCGCTCTGGATATTACGAAATTCGATATTATCTGCGGTAATGGATTGCGGGCGAAATTCTGCATCCAAAACTTCAAAACGCACCATACTGCCAGCAGGTAATAACGCCCCGCGCCAGCGTCTTGGCCGGAAAGGCGATATCGGCGTCAGGGCAAGCAAATCTGCCCCAATCGGAATAATAGGCCCATGGGCGGATAAATTATAGGCCGTAGAGCCGGCCGGTGTAGCCAGCAACACCCCGTCACAGACCAGCATATCCATTTCCAGCACATCATTCACGTAAATCGCACAATGCGCAGCATTATGGGTTTGCCGCAACAACGATACTTCATTGATGGCGATGGCAGAATGCGTTTTGCCTTCCACATTGGTTGCCAGCAACCGTAACGGGTGCAGATGCGCTGTTTCTGCTGTATTGATCCGCTCCAGTAAATCATCATCACTAAAGGCGTTCATCAAAAAGCCAACACGCCCCCCATTCATGCCAAAAAGCGGTTTGCCATGGGCAATGCTCTCACGCATGGTATGCAGCATATGTCCATCCCCGCCCAAAACCACAATCACATCTGCCTCGGCAATGGGATGCTGGCCATAGCGGTTGGTCAGGTTTTCCAGCCTGTTGACTGAATCTGCATGGGTAGAGGCAACAAAATGAAGCTTCATCGATTTCCCTTTAATAGCCAGAATAGCCATCTAGCGCCTAAATCCTTGCCTCAGACCTTATCCTATGGCAGGGCTAAGCGCAATTTTTGTCTGATGCCAGATAAGGGTGAGAGATTTATTTATTTTTTTGTTTTATACGCCTGTCTGGCTGCTATCGGACTTGTTGTCCTCTTGGACTTGTTATTCGCCTTATGCGCTGGCATCTGGTAAGCTGGGGCAGGGTATTTGCCCCAAAGCCAAAAAGGAAAGCATATGCCATGAACGATTTTGATATCGCCCCGGAACCAGATGCAGAGGGGCTGACCGCTAATTTGCAAGGGCTGGATGGGCAAGGCCAGCCTGTATGCCTGCCTGTGGTACAGGAACGCCCCTTGACCATCTTTTTAAATCGTCAGGAAATTGTTACCGCAATGACACTGGGGGACAGGCCGCGTGAAATGGCTGTCGGCTTTTTATATAATCAGAATATGCTGCAAGATGGCGATGTTATCACCGCGATAGATTTTGACCCGGACATTGATGTGGTGGTGGTACGCACCGCCCATGAAACCAATTATGAAGCCAGGCTGGCAAAGAAAATTCGTACCAGCGGCTGTGCCCAAGGTACAATTTTTGGCGATATCATGCAGCGCTTTGAGGATATTATCCTGCCATCGGATATTTCTGTTTCTGCCAGCCAGCTGCAAGCCCTTTCCAGACAGATAAATACCGTGCCAAGCCTGTATTTGAAAGCCGGGGCTATTCATGGCTGTGTGTTATGCAGCCCTGAACGCCCGCTGGTCTATTTTGAGGATATTGGCCGCCATAATGCGGTGGATAAAATTGCAGGACATATGTTTTTGAACAAGATTTCCGGCGCAGACAAGATTTTCTATACAACCGGCAGGCTGACCAGTGAAATGGTCATAAAAACTGTATTGATGGGGATTCCCATTTTGGTATCGCGATCCGGCTTTACCCTGAAAGGGGTGGAGCTTGCCAGGCAAGCTGGCCTGACCCTTGTCGGGCGTGCGCGGGGCGCGCGCTTTATTGTCTTATCGGGGACAGAGCGCATCATCTTTGACCATCCGGACAGGCCGGAGGAGGAGGAAGAAAAAACCTCTGCCCAGCGCGCCTTATATGACAGAAAAAGATAGTCCGGCAGCCGCTATGACAGAACAGGCAGATATGACAGATATTGCGGTGGGTTTTTTGGCAGGCGGGCTGGCACGGCGTATGGGGGGGTGCAAAAAGGCCTTGCTGGAAATTGGCGGGCAAACGGTGCTGGAACGGCAATTGGCGGCAACCGCCCATCACCGCATCCGGCTGATAAATGCCAATGGCGATAACCGCCCTTTTCAGGCATTTGGTTTGCCCATTGTGGCAGATAATATTGCTGATTATCCAGGCCCTATGGCAGGGATTCTGGCCTGCCTTGATTATCTGGCGCACTATCATCCAAAGATTTCTATCTTGCTATCCTGTGCCACGGATGCCCCTTTTATTCCAAACGATTTGGCAGCCAGGCTGTCAGCTGCAAGACAGGCAGAAGAGGCTGATTTGGCGCAAGCCAGCTCAAACGGGCGGCGGCATCCTGTCTTTGGGTTGTGGCCGGTATCCTTGCGCGATGAGTTGCGCTTCGCCCTTCTTCAGATGGGTTTGCGCAAGATAGATCATTTTACCGCCCGCTATCGCACCGCTATTGCTGAGTTTTCCGGCCAGCCTGACCCGTTTTTAAATGTGAACCAGCCAGAAGATATTTCCAAAGCGGAAACCGCTCTGGCTGATATCATTAAAGCAGAAGCCAGATAGATATTTTTGTAAAAAATTCGCCTTTTTGCCGCGTTCCTGCTAGAAAACAGGCTTATAAAGAGCGCGGTCGACAGGTTTTTGCCCCTCAAGGCCTGTTTTAAACAGAGATGAAGAAGCGATGCCAGATAAAGCAGATGAAATTTTAACCACCATGTTTGACGTTTATCAGGCCGCCTTGCAGGATTTGCTCGGGCGGTGCAATCCTGGCCTGAAACAGGCCCGCGATTTAATCCTCTCAGCCTCTGGAAATATTATTGTTTGCGGTATGGGAAAATCCGGGCTGGTCGGACGCAAGATATCGGCCACCCTGTCTTCTACTGGCACGCCGTCTGTCTTTTTGCATCCAGCCGAAGCCATGCATGGTGATCTGGGCATTGTGCGCAAGGGCGATGTGATGATTTTAATCTCCTATTCCGGTGAGACCGAAGAGGTGGTGCGCTTGCTGCCAGCGTTAAGGCGGCTGGAGGTAAAAATTATCGCGATTGTCGGACAGGTAAATTCCACGCTTGGCAAGGCGGCCAGCATTTGTCTGGATGCAGCGGTAGATAAGGAAGCCTGCCCGTTAAATCTGGCGCCGACAACCTCTACCCTGACCACGCTTGTGCTGGGCGATGCGCTGGCAATTTTGCTGATGCAGGAACGCGGCTTTCAATCAGTTGATTTTGCCGCGACCCATCCGGGCGGCAAGCTGGGCAAAAAATTGCTAAATACAGTTGGCGATGTGATGCGCACCCATGATTTGCCCTTTGTGCCAGATGATATGCCGATGACAGAGGTGATTATAAAAATGACCGAAGGGCGGCTGGGTCTGGCGCTGGTCGGGACAGCAGACAATCTGCAAGGCATTATAACCGATGGCGATTTGCGCCGAATGCTGGTGGAAGGGCGCGCACTGGCTGATCATAACGCTGCGCAGGTGATGAACCCCGCCCCGCAAACGGTCACTAAAGATACCCCTTTTGGCAGCGCAGAAGAGCTGATGACTGAGTCTAAAATACAGTGTCTGGTGGTAACAGATAAGGCTGGTGCGGTTGCCGGCATTATCCAGATTTTCTAGCCTCTGTTTTTTGGAGATAGATATGCTGGACAAGCTATCTGACTATGATTTTCACCTGCCGCCAGAGGCAATTGCCCAAAAACCGGCTAGCCCGCGTGAAGCGGCCCGATTGCTGTTGCCGAAAAATGGCCAGTTTTTCGATCATCATATTGCCGATTTGCCTGATCTGCTGCGCCCGGGTGATTTGGTAATTGTGAATAATACCCGGGTTATCCCTGCCCAGCTAACTGGCCGCAAAGGCGAGGGGCGTATTGGTTTTACCCTTCACAAACGCTTAGGGGCAGATAGCTGGCAAGCTTTTGCAAAGCCAGCAAAAAAATGTACAGTTGGCAGCCAGATTGACTTTCAAGATGGGTTGAGCGCAGAAATTCTGGACAAGCTGGAAGATGGGGCGGTTGATTTACGCTTTAACCTGTCTGGCACAGCATTAGAGGAAGCCATTGATAAAATTGGTGCGATGCCCTTGCCGCCCTATATCAAGCGCCCGGACGGGGCAGATGAAAAGGACAGGGCAGATTATCAAACCATGTTTGCCCGCCATATTGGCGCGGTTGCTGCCCCGACTGCCGGCCTGCATTTCACTAATGGGCTAAAGGCACAGATGCTGGCCAGGGGTATTGAATTTAGCGAGGTTACCTTACATGTCGGGGCGGGTACATTCCTGCCCGTAAAAACGGAAGAGATCGCCCGCCATAAAATGCATACCGAATGGGGCGAGGTAGGTGCAGAAACGGTAGAGGCTATTTCACAGGCTAAAGCCAGAGGCGGAAGAATTATATCTATCGGGACAACCAGTCTGCGGATATTGGAAGCCGCCTATCAGACATATGGAAAGCTCGCCCCTTTTTCTGGCGAGACAGATATTTTTATCACGCCGGGCTATCAATTCGGGGTGGTAGATATGCTGGTGACCAATTTTCATTTGCCGCGTTCAACCTTGTTGATGCTGGTCAGCGCGTTTTTTGGCCATAGCGAAATCCTGTCTGCCTATCATTATGCGATTGAACAGGGCTATCGGTTTTTCAGCTATGGCGATGCCTGTTTATTGACCTGTCATGCCAGGGCAGAGGCGCTCACCCCCTCCCATGCAAAAAAAAGTGGAGCATAAACCGATGACAGATAGCCGGCCGGAATTTGATTTTACCGTTCAGGTACGCGATGGCCGTGCCCGGCGTGGTGTGGTGCAAACCGCCTGGGGGGCAGTGGATACGCCTGTTTTTATGCCGGTGGGTACAGCTGCCTCTGTTAAGGCGATGATGCCTTGGCAGGTGGCAGAAACAGGCGCGCAAATCATTTTGTCCAATACCTATCATCTGATGCTTCGCCCGGGCGCAGATAGAATTGAAAAGCTGGGTGGCGTGCGAAAATTAATGGGCTGGGACGGCCCTTTATTGACCGATTCAGGTGGGTTTCAGGTGATGTCGCTTGGCCCTTTGCGTAAAATTGATGAAGATGGGGTGACCTTTAAATCCCATCTGGATGGCAGCCGCTATAAATTAACCCCTGAAAGTTCTACACAAATCCAGCATAAGCTGGATGCTACCATCACCATGGCCTTTGATGAATGTACCCCCTATCCGTGCACTAAGCAGGAGGCAGAAGCCAGCATGGCACTATCCATGCGCTGGGCAGAACGCTCGCGCAACGCGTTTGTGGCGCGTACCGGCTATGGCCAGTTTGGCATTGTTCAGGGGTCTGTTTTTGAAGATTTACGCCAGACATCGGCGGATAGCCTGACCAAAATCGGCTTTGAAGGCTATGCGATAGGCGGCCTGGCTGTAGGGGAAGGGCAGGATTTGATGTTCCAGACGCTGGATTTTACCACGCCGATGTTGCCAGAAGATAAGCCGCGCTATCTGATGGGGGTGGGCAAGCCAGCTGATATTGTCGGGGCAGTATTGCGGGGCGTGGATATGTTTGATTGCGTATTGCCAACCCGTTCCGGGCGCACCGCACAGGGCTTTACCAGAAGAGGGGCGGTAAATATTCGCAATGCCCGCCATGCAGAAGATACACGCCCCCTCGATAGCGCGTGCAGCTGTCCTGCCTGTACAAAATTTAGCCGCGCTTATCTGCACCACCTGTTCAAGGCAGATGAAATTCAGGGGCTGATGTTGCTGACCTGGCATAATCTGACCTATTATCAGGATTTGATGGCAGGATTGCGTAAAGCCATTGAACAAGGAAAGTTGAATGACTTTGCCGCCGATTTTGACCAGCAGCAAGCGTGCGGGGATATAGACGCACTGCAATAAAGAGCTTGCGATAAAGAGCTTATGATAAAGAGTATGGCAACAGATACCCCCTCATCGGCAAAATTAAGAAGCTGGATTGCCAAAACAGGTCAGCAATATGGCTTTGATATTTGCCAGATTACCGATGCCGAATTGCCAGAAGAGGTTAGCAAAGGGCTGGATGCGTTTCTGGAAGCTGGCCATCATGGCGATATGGGCTGGCTGAAAACCACACGCCCGCGCCGATACAGCCCCAAAGCGATGTGGGAAGAGGCCCAAAGCGCGATTATTTTTGGCTGTAATTACGGGCCGGATCATGACCCGCTAGATACGCTGAAAGAAACAGAAAAAGCCAATATTTCGGTCTATGCACGCGGGCGCGATTATCATGAGGTGCTAAAGGGGCGACTAAAGCAAATTGCCTCGCAATTACACGCCCGTTCCGGCTGGCAGGTGAAAATTTTTGTTGATACCGCCCCATTGATGGAAAAACCATTAGCCGCACAGGCTGGGCTAGGCTGGCAGGGCAAGCACACTAATCTGGTGTCGCGCGATTATGGCTCCTGGCTGTTTCTGGGCACAATTTTAACCAGTGGCAAGCTGGAATCAGATCAGGCTGAGCGCGATAATTGCGGCAGTTGCAGCGCCTGTCTGGATATCTGCCCGACAAAGGCTTTTCCAGCCCCTTACAAGCTGGATGCGCGGCGCTGTATCTCTTATCTGACCATCGAATTTGACGGGCATATTCCGGTGGAATTCCGCGCAAAGATGCAAAACCGTGTTTTTGGGTGTGATGATTGCCTGGCGGTTTGCCCCTGGAATAAATTTGCCTCTGCCTCTCAGGATATCAAGCTGGCTGCCAGTGACAGGCCTTTGCCGGATATCGCCCGATTATTGCAGTTTGATGAGGCAGAGTTTCGCCGCTATTTTTCCAGAACCCCTGTGAAGCGTACCGGATATATCCGGTTTTTGCGTAATGTTTTGATCGCCGCCGGTAATGCAGGTCAACCAGAATTAATTGCGTTGATAAAGCCCTATCTTGGTCATGGCGATGCCAGGCTTCGGGCAATGGCGATATGGGCGTTATCGCGCTATCTGGATAAAGATAGCCTTTCGCGCCTCGCCCCAGAAAAAGAGGTGGACAGGCAAGTCGCCGCAGAATGGCAAAACGCCCTGTCCTAGATAAAAGAACAGGGCGTAATATTAAAAATGCCTTGTTTAGAGACTAGCTGTTATGATAGCCGCGCTCGCCATGTTGAGAGAGATCCAGCCCTTCTACCTCATGTTCTTCTGATACGCGCAAGCCACCAAAAACCCCGGCAATCTTGAAGATCGCATAAGAGGCAATCGCTGTCCAGATAACGGTGATGGCAACACAAATGGCCTGAACGCTAAATTGTGAAGCAATGCTCATCCCTTCGGCAAGGCCAAGACCGGAAAAGCTGTCAGTTGCCAGTACCGCGACCAGTAAGCTACCGATAATACCGCCCACACCATGCACGGCAAAGACATCCAGACTGTCATCAATATGTAAGCGGTTGCGGATAATATCGACCGCAACATAACAAAAATAACCGCCAGCCAGCCCAAGGATAATGCCGCCTGGAACACCAATAAATCCGGAAGCCGGGGTAACGGTGGCCAGTCCTGCTACCATGCCGGTAACAATCCCGACCAGAGAGGGGCGGCCAAATTTTTTCCATTCAATGACCATCCATACCAGAGAGGCAACCGCAGCAGAAATATGCGTAACCAGCAGAGCCATCGCTGCCCCGCCACCAGCGGCCAGAGCCGAGCCGCCATTAAAGCCAAACCAGCCAATCCAAAGCATACACGCCCCTATCATGGTCAGGACAGGGCTATGGGGCGGCTGGACACTGGATGGGAAATTCCGCCGCTTGCCTATTACCAGAGCTGCTACCAGCGCGGCTGTACCAGCGGTGGCATGAACCACAATGCCACCGGCAAAATCCATCACGCCCATCGCTGCCATAAAGCCGCCGCCCCATACCCAATGGGTAACAGGGGCATAGACAACCAATAGCCATAGCCCGGAAAATATCAATACAGCCGAAAAGCGAATGCGTTCGACATAAGCGCCGATAATAAGAGCCGGAGTGATGATGGCAAAGGTCATCTGAAAAGCTGCAAACAGGCTTTCAGGAATAGTGCCGGACAGGCTGTCCAGGGTAATGGCTGACATAAACAAATTGCCCAAATCGCCCAAATATGCCCCATCGCCCGAAAAAGCAAGGCTATAGCCTGCCACGACCCAGAGGACAGACATCAAACAGGCAAGCGCAAAATGATGCATCAGAACAGATACGATATTTTTATGCGCTACCAGCCCGGCATAAAAAAGAGCCAGCCCCGGCAAGGTCATAAATAAAACCAGTGCGGTTGCTGTTAAAATCCAGGCCGTATCGCCTGTATCCACATTTGCAAAGGCAAGACCCGGCCAGATAATCAGGCTGAGGGCAGTTACTATTCCTTTAAATCCATTCGACATGATAATCCCCAAAATCATCTTTCGCTATTTTCAAATTTGCGCCAGTCTAATCTTTCTTGTTATCGCTTCCAGCCTTGTGTTGGAAAAAGAACAGATTATTAAGTTATGCCTAATTGATAGGCAAAAATATCATTAAATGCGTAAAAAATAGCCATTTCAACGCCAATAATTTCTTTAAAAGCCTAAAAATTATGCATAAAAAGGGGGTGTCCGAAATTTGAGGCGGCTGCAGCCAGGCCTGCAATCTGTCCTTGCCCTTGCGCCAATGTATAATTTTCGCTTCACTGAGGTTAGCCACATTCAGGAGAAATGATGACCTTGATTTTAACCGATGAAAGTGCCGGGCGCCATCAAACCCCCTCTGGCCATCCAGAGCGAGCCGAGCGCTATGGGGCGGTGTTATCTGCTATAGCCAAAGCGGGTCTGGTGACAGAAACAGCCCCTCTGGCGACGCGCGAACAGCTGGAGCTGGTGCATAGCCCGGTCTATCTGGATATGATTTTTGAAACGCTGGAAGGGCATGATTTTTCCGATGGCCGTCTAATACAGCTGGATGGCGATACCTTTGCCGGGCCCGATAGTCTGGAGGCAGCGTTACGCGGGGCAGGGGCGGCCTGTTTGGCGGTTGATAAGGTGATGATGGGGCAAGGGCGTTCTGTTTTCAGTGCGATGCGCCCGCCTGGCCATCATGCCGAACCAGACCGGGCAATGGGGTTTTGCCTGTTTTCCAATGCAGCGATCGCAGCCTTTTACGCCGCACAGAAATGGCCGGCAAAACGTGTCGCTGTGCTGGATTTTGACGTACATCACGGCAATGGCACCCAGGCAGCTTTTTGGGATCAGCCAGATTTCTTTTATGCCTCTTCCCATCAAATGCCGCTTTATCCGGGCACAGGCAGTGCGGATGAGCGCGGTTTGCATAACACGATTTTAAATCTGCCCCTGGATGAGGGAACAGATGGCACGCAATTTCTGGCCGGATGGCGTAATATCCTGCTGCCCTTTATCGCTGAGGCAAAATGCGATTTGATTATTATTTCTGCCGGTTTTGACGCCCATAGCCGCGACCCGCTTGGCGGTTTGCAGATAGAGGCAGAAGATTTTGCTGCCCTTACAGCAGATATCGTGCATCTTGCCAAAGATACTTCATCTGGCGGTGTGGTCAGCCTGCTGGAGGGCGGATATGATCTGCAGGGGCTGGAAAGTGCAGTTTCTGCACATCTCCATAGCTTGGCAGATATGGGTAAATAGAGCTGGTTTTTGTAAACCTGCCCTCCACCTATTTTGTCTAGCGTTCTGCTGTTATGATTTTGCGATAATCGATACAATTAAAGCGGCAGGCCTTTTCAAAGGCATTTGCCAGCCGGGCGGCATAGCCAGGATTTCCATTACGCTGATAAAATCCGGCGGCATGGGCCAGCAATTTCGGCGAGGCAGGATAGAGCATAAGGGCTTGCTGATACAGGTCAGAAACATGGCCTCGCCCCGCGCCCATTTTATCCGAAGCAAGGATAAGCAAAATATGCATCTGCCTGTCCTGACGGTTTTCGGACAAGGCCTGCGCGGCAAAAGAGGCCGCTTGCAAATAACGCTGATCTGCAAAGGCTTGTTCGGCTTTTTGGCGGTAATAGGCTGTCTCATCTCCAAAGGCAGAGGCCGCACCCATAAATAGGGCCAGCACCCATATAACAGGCATAAATCCAGGCTTTTTAATCATCTCTTATCTCAAAATTCCTTTTTGGGTAACATACGGTTTTGGACAAGGTAACGACAGAAATACCCCGCCCTAAAGCCTTGGCAGGACAATTAGTGCGGGTTGGGTAATCAGGAAAAAGAGATGGAGCGGCGTGCGGGGGTTCGATGCCTACCCACAGCGCCAACCCGTGACTGAATCCATCAATATCAATAGCTTAACAGATCATCACATATGGTCAACTATCAAAACCTTACCTGCAACCTTGCCTGAACCTAAGTTCCGAGTTTCAAGAGCCAACTCTCTCCAAC